>Ga0126339_10000855_pt1 | contig 18863 bp, 16 predicted proteins | sample OrbTmetagenome_2_FD_92532 | JGI IMG/M metagenome (GOLD analysis project Ga0126339, IMG submission 92532) | Coral microbial communities from Petempiche,Puerto Morelos, Mexico - Orbicella T R C metagenome | ecosystem: Host-associated > Invertebrates > Cnidaria > Coral | place: Petempiche,Puerto...
AATGTAAATTCTTAATATTCAATTTTAAACTTTGTAAATTTTTAAATCTTTAATACTGTAATTAATTTTAGACTCCTTACCCAGTTTGTTTATTCATTTTAATTGACGTATTTTTATCTTTTTCATTCCTTTTGTAACTGAAAAGCCCCTTTGGGGAGTTGCAAATAAAGTATGTATGTATGTATGTATTAAATGTTTATTTTTCATGAGAGTTGGAGAAAGAAAAACAAACCAGTTGGGTTCTCTAATTACTGAGCTACAGAGAGACTCTTGGTGGGCTGGGCTAAGTTCCTTCCAAAATGCAACTTACATCAGAATCTTCATGCTTGCCAAAGCCTTTGAAGTAGAATGGCTCATTGTTTATGAGGAAATTTGTTTCCTTCACTTCAACTGATCTAATACCCACAGGTAAATGGTAAACATCATCTACTTCTGATGAGTGAGTTGTCACCTGGCAGGAAACAGTTAATATGTACTAGTCAGAGTTTTAAACAGGCTATTTATACATTTCATGCTGCACTAGATTGGAGAACTAGACCATCTGTTTCTTTTTTTTATTTTAGAGACATTAATGATTATTTGTGGAGAATTTGGATGCTGGTACCTTGAAGAAAGGGTTACAAACTACCAGAACATGCAATTTATATTACCAACTAAAAGGGCCTGAAAAGCCAAAATACAGTCAACAACATGACCTAGAGGTGTTGAAGGGGGGTTGACATAATAATAATATAATATATAAGAGTGAAAATACAAAATTATCAGTTCAAAAGTATCCATATTAAGGTGACAGAGCTGCCATAATTTACAATGCTATTACAATGTCCCAAACGAAAATTAGATAGACTTAGTAAAATATACCTAATGTATTCAATTTTCTTACTCCCTCAGAAGGAACGCTTTTTGCATTGTTAGCAGTCTTACTCAGCCTTTCTTGTTGATGAGGGAAAGTGGAGGGGGGAAGGGCGCTTTGGCCCTTGATGTTACTGGTGAACATTCCCATTCTCAAGTGATACACATACAGACTCCTAGATTTGTGAAGGAGGATGTGGATTCTGGCTCATAAGTAGGTTGCTGACACTGCCAGCCATGTGGGTGGCTGTCAACAGGGGGCTGGAGTTGTAGTGCTAGCCTCTGGTACACAGTGTTCAGTTTCTGCCTACCAGTATTTACTGATAAAATTATGTCCACATCTGCAACCTTCATGCAATTAAGACCTGTCAAGGGCTATATGTTCAAAAATTTTAACCACTGAATATTTTTAGCCGCACCTTCAGTGAGTAGAGGTATGCTGGCTGATCACTCATTCCAATTGGCCACCAAAGCTTTGGATTCTTTACAACCAGTGTTCCTTCAAACAAGTCAGAACCTTCTGCTGAAGCTACCACATTACCAGCCTTGTCGACAAGTTCATAATTCATGGACACATTCACGGCACCAGTGGAAGACACTGTGCTCGAAAATTTGACCATACCCTCCTGACCAGACTGGTTTGTTGTTATGGTGATGTCTGACAGATACACAACAGGGGTGGTGTAAAGTTTGACTGGACGATGAATACCAGCATAGTTGAAGAAGTCAAAGGTAGTTTCTAAAACAAAATAACCTGGAGGATATCTGAAATCAGATAATGCAGGGTTAGACACCATGTGCTCTGCGCTGAGAGATCTTCAGAGATGATAAATGTTGGCACTTACCTGAAAAGTTCTAAAACAAGAGTTAGGGAGTAATTAGCCAGAAAAAAATGCAGTTTTGACTGCAGTCAAAATATAGCATAAGGAAGATTGTTTTCAAAGTATAGATCTTGAAAGAGCACTGTCTCCTAGACTAATTTTGAGAACCTTCAACCTCTATTACAGACATTTGCAGAAGTAACGAGTCTCAACGGCATAGCAGCAACTGTAAGTTTTCTGCAAGGGGCAAGTTGTTAGAATAGAAACACTGTCAATGCCAATCCAATATTCAAACTTTAACCAACAAACTAAGTTTATTATTATTTTTTTTGTTTTACAGTGCTTTTCATGAACAATTAGAAGTTAACTAAGAAGGTAAATAATGAACTGAAAGTCTATTATCTAAAATCTCTGGCATGCAACATGTACAAAGCTCTATGTGACTGTAGCCCTTTGATAACTTTATATTACATGTGTAAGATGCTAGATAATTTTTAACGAAATTGTTAATATAGAATTGAAAATTAACCCCAATCTTGGATCAGCATAATTTTCTACTATAAACAAATGAGCCCAAGTGAACTCTTTTGACCAGTAATATCTATATTCCACCCTTTTCAGCTCCCAGAAGATTTGAATGTTCTCCACTTACCTATCACCATCTACAAGATATTTTATTGCCCCAGGGGGGAGGGTAGAAGGTGTCAATGTGTTATTAATTGCTGCAGTGATTCTGTTAATGCTGCCATAGGACAGCAGTGATGTGACATCTGCTTCAAATGGTAAATGGCCACCAGAATGCGTCATCACTTCTTTACCATTTAGCCACTGGAAATAATAATAATAAAAAAACAATATGGTAACTTAATGATCACTTGACCATTTCAGCCACTCCTACTATCCCTCTAAGTACAAAAGCTAACACTCTGGTAAGCACGCTACATGTAGTTCTGTCCACATTATACTGTGAAAAAAAGCCTCCTTTGATAGCTGTTTATGATCTAGTGTCCCAGACGGTAAAGTCTAATAATATTGATGAACAATTTAAACATCAAAAAGTCAATCAAAGTTTACAAGAAGGTACTCCAAGGCTTTTGCTGTATCAAGGTTGTAAATAAAGTATTTGACCCATAGACAGTGTTCATCCTTACTTTGAGATTTAACAGCCACAAGGGTGACTAGTACCTTTGATGTATAATATCAGCTTAGCACTCAGTCATTTTTTCATTCATTTGTGAGGAAATGGTGGTTGGGTTGAAAACAAAAGTTGTGCCGAGAGTACAAAGAGTAAAAATAAAGCCTACCACTATGGTGTTGTAATGTGCACTCTCAAAACGTAGAACCACCCTGATTTGGTCTGATTTCCATGTCTTAGGAGCATAAACCTCTTTGTCATACCAGACCCAGCCAACGAAGTCCCTCAAGGCCTTGTCCTGTGTAATGTCATTATAGCTTGATGGTACAGGCATATGGATGACTTCACCTGTCTAAAGTGAAGTAAAAACAAAAACAATCAAGATAACTTTAATTGCTAGAAAAGCATTAAATACTGGTAAATTGTCTCTTTAAAATAACTTATGAGTTTCAGCACAATGTACTTGCTATATTTTTGTTATAATTTCAAATTAATAAAATAGCAACATAAAATTTTAAAAAAAGATGATCAGAAATGGTTTCTTAAAATAAGAAGCCAGTTCATTTTTTTTTTTTTCAGTTTACATAGGTGTAATAAACATCGGAAAATATAGAAAATATGAAAGCTATAAGAGAAATTGAGAATTTGTGTAGTGCTGCATCTAACAGATTGTAACATATACCAAACTAGTGTATATTCAATATGTCGTTTTATGACCTGCTACATGTTCCAGAAGCATTTTTGCTGTAAACTTTCAACTTTCAAATGAAAGAGAGAGTAAGAGAGGTGATATAGTTTTAGTATTCAATAAAACATCATTTTTCTTTCTTTGGACTGGAATGAAAACACGTCTTATTGATTGCAGAGGCCAAATTTAAAAAAAAGGTACGGAAGTGGTAATTTTGGTCTGAAAAGGGACTATGATCTAATGAACCAAGAAGCATGTCCCTGCCAAACATCCCACACTTCCTTGGAGAGGCAGGGGCAGTTAGTTGGGGTGGGCAGGAAAAAAATCAGGCAAAAACTTTTGATGCTTCAATTATTACTGCATTTAGTTCCTCCTGCCCCAACTAACTGCCCCTGGGTCTCTGAGGATACTGGTGGCATGAAGATAGACTGTGACAGCATTGATCGCAATGATGATCAAAGAAGTAAAATGAAGTTAATAAAATGTTGTAAATGCTCATAAAAGAACTTGACTGGCCAGTTATTAATACTTAATTTTTAACATTCATTTTTAACTTGGAAAATATTTATTATTTTCCAAGTTGTAGTGGTGGAACGATTTTACTCCATCATTCCTTCACTACTTCACTTCCCATTAGACATTTGGAAGCCTGGGGGGAACTCCCATATGAAAAGGCAAGGGATGCTCGTCAGAAAATTTGAATTTAACTCCCAAGGGAGACTAATGTGGATGTTGCTTGAGCTTCATTAGACCTCAAAAAGATACCACTTAAAACGGAATAGGTTCGATCACTAGCCACTGTTCAAGAAAGGATCCCACATGTACTTTTAGACTCGACTCACGTACTCGAGAGATCAGTGGAAATCAAGCCTGAAACAGAAATTAAATGAGAGCATTTCTTTCATTATTATTTCCTCCAGTGCACCCTAAAGGATACTTTGACAGCTAAAAATGGTGTTGTTTCATCATCAACACCCTAAGTGAGACCAGAATCCTTGATTTGTACCCAAGACGACAAGCATCCCCAACCTTATCAGTCATATAGGAGTGCCACCCCCCCCCCCTCCCTCCGGGTTTCGGTAAATGGCTTCTTGACAGAAAAAGAAAAAACCATGAAGAAGAAAAGGAAAAATAATCAGCAGACAATGCTGGGATTTGAGCTCCCAACGTCTCACATGGCGAGCCAGCGCTTATCACACTGAACTACTTGTACATAAGTTACTGGAGGGTGAAAGTATTAATGTTTTGTTTACGTACCACAGGCTAAAGTGTTTTACTCAGTCTATACCTCACTTTTGACCAAACAAAACGATCTTGCCGTTTTCGACTACAACACAAGGAAGACATGTACAGATACATGTAATGTAAAATGTGTAGGCAGGCCTGAGTAACAAACAGTTTCTTAGCCTTGAACTTTTTCATTTTGCAAATATCACAACACATGGGTCTCTGGAAAACTCGAATAGCGAATAGCGCATATTCACAAATCGTCCGGAATAGCAAATAGCGAATAGTACAAATAGTGCGAATAGTCTTAAATAGTGCAAATAGTGGCAAACAGTCTTGAATAGTGGTGAATAGTGACGAATAGTGGCAAATAGTGGCAAGTAGTTGCAAATGGTGGCAAATAGGGTACCCAGTATCTTGCAGTCAACCTTGCAGCAACGTAGGATGGGATTTTCCCGCTAAAAAGCACAGGCGCTTATCAGGACATAAGGAGTTTCTAAACGTAATTTCTTCTGTTTTAACCGCTGCAAAAGTGTAAATACATCTTTATTAGGTTATCCTTGTGTTTTCTGTTTTCTTAATGTTGGTGATGGACAGCCGTAGCCTGAGTCTGGAGAATAAAAGGTAATAAATTCACTGAAATCCTGTTGCTTATTTGGATAATTAATTAACACAGAATATTCGATCTAAAGCGGTGACTATTGACGACTATTTGTCAGTATTCGCCACTTTTCACAACTGTTCGCCACTATCTGCACTATTCGAGACTATTCGCACTATTCGGGACTATTCACTATATACTATTCAGGACTATTCATTATTCGGGTTTTCCAGACACCCCACAGCACGCCCCCTGAATGGAAAAAGGCTTTATGGCCTTGTTCGAAAGCTAGACTGCCCTCACGTCACATGTAGTTCCTTAATGAGCAATACCTCATAACACCCTTTCATAACATATTTTCCAAGTTCAGTGGCTCACAGCCACTTTGATTCATTTCATTCTTGCCTGGCGACTGTTTCATTATCAAACCTACACATGGGCATTACAACCCTTGGATTTGACAACAGGATACTCAATATACTCCCACATTGTGAGTGGGCATTTTTACATGAAATGTTTTGCCTGAAGACATGGGAAGTTGCTGAAACTGTCTCCTTCTTAAGTAACAGCATGGCAAATTAAATTTTGAAGTTTAAAAATATGAAGCAGCATGCTGGTGAATTTTCATGCGAGTACGAAATCACCTCAAGGAGCTTATAAAGAACGTGAAACTTGGACAATCGGATTTCTTAGTGATTTAATCTACCTTGCTTCTGCAAACTAATGGGAAGATGAAATTTCGTACCTGCCAAAGAGGTTTAGCAAACCAGCTTTGCTCAAACCCCGCGTTCCTATTTGCAGACATGTCAGCCCGGAAATTCCAAAATCCACTCAAATCCTTTACTTCTCGACTTTCGGAATCTCTTGGAAACAGCATGCCTGGTAACTTAGCATTGTTGGAGCTAACTAGAAGGTGATAGCTCGAAAACAACGCCAGGAAAGCGAAAAACGACTCCATTGCCTTCTGAGTCAGATCGAAGGAGAGGGGAAAGTTGGTCATGCAATTATCATGCACTATATAGTTTGGTTTACTGTCCCCTCCACTGAAGAAAACAATTTTGAACGGAGAGGAAGCTGGTGCAAGCTACAGGTTTCGCGGGAGCCTCGCGGGTCTTTTGTGAGCGCAACATGGCGTCGTTACAGATGTTCTTCCACTCTGTCTTTGTCGTAACGGCTTTGAATATCTCCCTTATAATGGCTGCTCTACCTGGCATGTTATTTCCTAAAGATTCTGAGAGACGAGAAGTCAAGGACCTCAGTGGTATGTGGGATTTTCGCGCCGATATGTCAGTCAACAGAAATGGCGGCTTCGAGAATATGTGGTTTGCGAAACCACTGTGGCAGGTAAGTCTAGAAATATAGAGATAATGACACCAGAACCCGTTTGATTAAAGACATTTACGATTAGCCTAGAGATAAAAGTTGTATTTCTACCATTAGATCCTAAGCTTGCGTTGATTGTATGTGTTCGAAAATTAGTATTATAATTGCAAGCGGAAACGAACTACACAGGAAGAACTGTCAGGGAATCCTCCTTTAACCATACGATGGATTCCCTTAAGAAAATTTTAGTCAAGTTAGATCATTTGTTCGATAACGTTGACTTTTTTTAGAGAACAAATTCTTTCAATTTGTATTTAAGCTCAAGTTTACCTGTAACTTAACTCAACTAAACCTGTAACTCAAAATATCGAGTCCATTGAAAGCAAACGTGCGTGTGGAATTACCGTTCTGATGTTTGGCCGAAACGAAATTGAGAATCTTTCCTGGGTTACGTAGTAAATTTAAATTCCTTTCCGATGCAATTTACTACGTTTTTGTTTTGTCGAGGCACTAAATACTGAATATAAAATCACGGCTTGAAGAAAAGAATCTAATTCCTTTCAATGTTTAAATAATTAATTTCAATAAAATTCAAAAAAATTCAATAAAATTCTTGAAGACCTTTTTCAATGTTAATTTAATTATTTTTTCCCATTTATCATAAAATGCACAAAAGCCTTTTCCACAAAAATTTTTCCATATCAAAAGAAGAGATTTTTAGATGCTTGGTGTGTGGTGTTGACTTAGTACCCCATTTTTAAAAATATTGATGAAAAGCTTAACATTAGTAACAAGGTCAAAAGATGATAATATTATCTCTTTGTATTTTTTAATGTTCATTAGAAGAATTTACAGTTGATCCAGTGTTGGCATTGACACTGTGTTGATAATGCAAGCAGATATTAGATATAGATGATAAAATGATAAAATGATCATATAAAACTAATGTTGCAAAGCATGTTCATTTTCTCCTGGATTTGTTGCTATTTGTGTGTGAGGGAAGTGTGACATCATTCATGTAGCCTTGGTATTCAAGGCCCGCAAGTCTACGAAATTTACTATTAAGCAACGCTTCTTCTTGCATTCCACCTACAGCAATTAGCAGTTTTCAATTGAGTGTCGTAAAACCAAAACCAAAGTAATAACTCAGGCCAATCACAATGGTTGCAGACAATCCAGTAAAGGAATCGTAAGTCGACATAATTTCATGTAGCTGAGGCAAAGCATGGTAAAACATATGCAAGCAATTAGTTTTGGTTTTACTTCTGATTGGATGAACAAGTGGTACAAGATTTTTAAGCCAATCCTAATGTGTAGTGATGCAAAATCAATTACTTTTCAACATTCAAATGAAAACCAGTCCATGTTTATTTATTACAGCTTCAAAATTCTCAAGTCAGATAACTTTTTAGCAACTTGGGGAATTTTCAAACATACTTCTGCTATCATGTTCTATCTTTGATTTTCATCGATTGGTTTTCTTTTCTTCTTTTTCTTTAGTCTGGAAAAGTAATTCCTATGCCAGTTCCATCAAGCTACAATGACATCACTGAGGACAGGAAACTAAGAGACTTTATTGGTTGGGTTTGGTATGAGAAAGAAGTTTATGTTCCCAGGTCATGGGAAACCAACACAACCAGGGTAGTCCTAAGATTTGAGAGCACAAACTACAATACTATTGTGGTAAGATTGATTTTCTTTACACTTAATTTCATTTATATAAATAAATAAATTGACACTATTTTCAACAGATAATGTTATTCGTCCATCTGACTAGCAAAAAGACCATGTAGATATATAATTAATAGTGACGATAATTCTAATTTAGTTTGAAACATCAGTCCATCATTTGTTCCATTTGTCTTTTTCTTTTTAGTGGTTGAATGGTAAACAAGTTATGGATCATTCAGGAGGTCATCTGCCATTTGAAATTGAAGTGACGCCTCTGCTCACTTTTGATAAACCAAACAGAATCACAGCCGCAGTCAATAACACACTTACACCAACAACCCTACCCCCAGGAGAGATACAGTATCTCACAGGGGGAGACTGGTGAGACTTTTTGTTGTTCTATTGAGCTCTTTACCTTACGTTATTGACTATAAATAATTATTTCATAAATGGAATCTTATAAAAGGAAAAGGCGACCAGTGGATTTTATTGATATCTACTCTGATGGGTGTCAGTCAAATAATTTGACTGACACCCATCAGAGTAGACATCAATAAATTCCACTGGTCGCCTTTTCCTTTTAACAATATTTCAAACTTAGTTCAGTTACGCCCCTATAAAAATTAAAGTGTGGTTTGTCGGTTTATATTGGCTAGTGAAATACCATAATATTCTTATGGTACTTTTTTGAAAATCAAACTTGGCATCAATGTAAAGCTAATCACAGTGTGAAAGGCAAAGGGTATATATCTCAGATAAATTAAACTTCTCCATGCAAGGCTTGAAAAAATTGCCGTACAGTTGTCTGGGACAAGTAAATTCTCCTTCTGGGCAGGTAACTTTTCACTCTCACTTGCCCGATTGGCAAGGCATCAGGCAAGTTGTCTGCCAACTAAATCATAAAAGAGCAAACTAAGACTTGCCCAGGGCAAGCAAAATTTTAGGGCTACTTGTCCCAAGGGCTAGCAGGAATTCCAGTTTTTTTTTTTTTTTTTGAGTCTTGCCATGACCAACAGTTTTAAGAATTTTAGTTCCAGATACCAAACAAAATAATATGGTACGAAAACCTGACCAGTGGAAATTAGCGCTAGTTGAGAATTGTTGTAATTTGGTAGTAAAATCTAGAAATCAACCCAAGGTGGGTGCAAATCCCCATCAAGCTAAAGAATTTCTGTTTACCTTATATATGTGGACTCCATTTCCTTTTTAGGGCTAACACTCAGAAGGAAATACTTGGGTGGGGATTTCCAGCACTCTAAATTACTCCTGTATATACCAGGACTGTCAAATGTTAAGTTTTGAGTCACCTGTAGCCTTGTTCTCCACACCCGTAGTAAACTTGTTACTTTGTGGGTGAATTCTATCAATAACAGGCAAGTTCACCTGTAGCATCAAGGGAAAATCAAACATACTCAGCCACAACAGGTGTTACGGGTTATGGCCCTGACAGCCCAGCTGTACTATTGAGCTTCTATGTTGCAACATTACATTCGCAACAATAATAAATTTATTGCAGATTGCAATTAACAGTACAATCATTATTGTTCTATTAAAAAGTTTGTCTCGAGCCCTATAATAATGCATGTTTAGTAAACATTCAGCTAATAAAATAGTTTTTTGATTTTCAATAATTTTTTCCAGGTATCCTCCTGGATATTTTATCCAGAAGTACACTTTTGATTTCTTCAACTATGCTGGTATTCATCGCCCAGTCAAGCTGTACACCACACCTGCCATTTATCTCTCTGACATCACCGTGACAACATCATTCTCAGATAATGTTGGTGAAGTTAAAGTTCTTGCAACAGTTTCATCCATCAGTAACATTGTCATGCTTCCAAAGGACGACATCACCATGCAATATGAGTTATTTGATAAATCAGGGTTTGTTGTTGCTTCAGCGGGAGGCCCTGAAGTGTTTGAAGGAACGCTGTCAGTCAAGAATCCAGTGCTATGGTGGCCAATTGGAATGAGTGATCAGCCTGCTTATTTGTACTCGCTGAAGGTAAAAATATTTTACTATTTATAATAATTTATTTCATATAGTATTTATTTTGTGCATCATTTACTAATTTATTAAGAAATTAGAGCATTGGTATTTAGAATTAACTCCTGTAAAAAAAAGTTTGTTATATTGTTAGTGTTGTAAGCAATGTTGATTGGTATTGTAATTTGTAATTTGTAAGTAGTGATAGATAGTGATATAATTAACTTTAGTTTTTTTGTAAAATTGTACATAAAGTGTAGTATTGCAATAAAAAAAAGAACAAAGAAAAGAAAGAAAGAAATTAGAGTGGATTTCAATTGCGTGTTGGATTAACCAAAACTAAACCAATTACTTACCAATTAGACTACTCAGCCAGTCCCGAACTGTAGTTACTGTAAACCAAAACCAAAGTAATTGCTTGTCTTTTGATTACTTTCAACACTCGACTGAAAACCATTTTAAAGCAAATTAGGAATAAACTGATTTTATTTTAATTACTATTCATTTATCATTTTTATTATTACATTTAATAATACATGATTCCAACTTAATTAACAACCTAAATTACTGTTCAAGAAATTACTAAAATGGCTATCATGGACTATTTTCTTTTATTATATGGCTAAGCCCACAAGTGGGCAAGATGAACCAAATCCTGTGCTGTGATTGGCTACCTGAGCAGGCAAGATGGGGCTATCTTGCCTACCTGGGGCTCACAAGAAAATGGTGTTTTTTGTGCCATTATGATAATCCTTCATTGACCAAGCTAATGTTTGGTCAAGATGGCTTAATATCAGCATTGTTCTTTTTTTTTTTCTGGATCTTGGTTCATAAACACACCAAAAAGAACTCCGCCAATATTCAACCATCTTGACCTCGTGCTTGGTCAGCAATAACCCAATCCATATGCGTACAGTTTCCCTGTTCCATGGGCTTATCTTTTCTTTCAATGTATTTGTCCAGTGCCCCAGTTTGTTATCATGTAGGGGCCAAATCACCCCCCTAATGTTTCATGAAGGCTATATTTGCTTGGTTTATATATTTCTGAAACAAGTTTGGCAGATGAGCTTTCTTTGGTCTCCAGTTTATTTTAATTCGGAAGTTGTGACAAAATGTCAGATTATGACGCCATAATTGATGACGTCACCAAAACGTGCTATAAGTTTTTGTAAAATCTGATGTAAATATTGTATCAGTGGAAAGGCCTTCACTTGAGGAGTAAAATGCCAGAAACCGTTTTTTGCTATGATGATTATTTTTCGAGGTATGGTAAATTAAATATTTTTTTGCTGTCCCCCTGGAGTTTGCTTAACCATACTGTCCTTCTTAAGTCAGTCTCTCTGGTTTATTTTTTTCAGTATTTTTCTAGGAAAGCTAATAATCTAGAAAAATAGAAAGCTTGATGTTGTCAAAAATCATATGCTTTTAGAAATTTGATTTTCAGCTTTGTTAAAATGGTATTAACAGTAAAAAAAGGGGTGACATCACAGTTTATGACGTAACAAAACTAATTTTAATGCAATAACACTAGAGGGATAATATTTTATCCCGATTTTCTTCTTTATTTTTGCTTTAGTCATCTGGCACATCACATATGCAACATAACTGCATTTGTTAAAAATGCCATATTTCATTTAATTTTTGTGATATGGCCAAATGTTTTCAGGTTTCAACTTCCCCTGATGTGCTCTTTCAAACACATTGTAAAAAATATGCATATTAAAAACTTCAAAAGTGGCAAAAAACATGATGTCATCACTGTGACGTCACAACTTTTTTCATATAAATATAATTGGCAATAGGTCTCCTGCTCATCTGCCAAGTTTGGTGTAGAAAGAGTCAATACTTTTTGAGTAATGCGAAATAATGTGAAATACCCAAGAACTGACGAAACATTTGGGGCGGGGGGCGGGGGGCGGGGGCGGTTTGGCCCCTACGTATATTTTGATATATCTTCTTCATATCTCCAGGTGATCACCCGCTCTACCATGTTTATGCTGGAAGATGTGTATTATCTCCCTGTGGGAATTAGAACTGTCAAGGTTGAAGGAACAAGCCTACTCATAAACAACAAGCCATTTTACTTCAAAGGATTTGGAAAACATGAGGATGCTGATGTAAGAAGTAACTTATCATCATTTTTGTGGGATCATCTTAAGTGGAATGTTTAGTGTTCCTTACAATGTATATATGAATAAGTCTTGTTGCATCAGGATTATGTTCACAATGATTTCTGAATGCTTAATCCATTTTTATCCTCCCCTCCTCTCCTCCAAGAACCATTGTTGGGATTTTGATAGTGATCACTTAAGAGAAAACTTTGAGAGCAAGCGCTAGCTGATGCTGCTCTTAGAGGTGCCGTGCAAGAAACTGCAAGGACTTAAGACAGCCCAGTTCGTCATCTTTTGGGGCCCTGAAGGATAGCTCAATCCCAGACATTCCTGTCACAATAAATAGCATCCTGACATGACCTACACCCACACTGATTAACAAAGGAACACCCATTGTGCTCACTCATTTATCATCATCATCATCATCATCATCATCATCGTCATCATCATCATCCTCATCACTGTCATCATCATCATCATCATTCCTTTCTCCCCGTGGGAGAGCATAGGGTGTCAAGCAGTACCCTCCACTGCACACACTTCTTTGTCCATGATTCTTCTAGAGACAGAATGTGCCAAGGAGGAGGCAATTCTGGATGTGCAATTCATGCAGCATGACCTTCTGAGATATAACTAACCATCTTTGTAATTCACATTAGATTCGTGGTAAAGGTCTTGATTACGCCATGATTGCTAAGGACTTCAACCTGCTCAAGTGGCTGGGTGCAAACAGCTTTAGGACGAGTCACTATCCCTATGCTGATGAAATCATGGACATGGCTGATAGAGAAGGAATCGTGGTTGTAGATGAGTGTCCTGGAGTTGGCATTAGACCGTAAGTCTCTAATTCTCTTCTGAATCTTACAAATACTTGATGTTTTTTGTGTTTGTATTTTTGTATATCACTTTGGAGATTAAGTGTCCTAGTTGGCTAATTTGTGCCACTTAGTATTCAAAGAAGTCTCTGATTGTTACTATCCAATAGATTACATGCTCTGGTCTTTGGTCATGCTGGATGAGTGGGAATAGAATGCAAAATATGTTCCTATAGGAATCCTTAAAATTTGAGCTCAGGGCCCTCTAGAATTTCTTTGATTTGTGTAACAGGTGCCTAAATATCAACAACTATTCCACAAGTGCGTGTCAGATATGAGATGGTAAATCACCAACAAGGCATGTAGCACCGAGTTGGCTATATTTATCTCATATCCAACAAGTACAAGTGGAATAATTTTTGTATTAAAAACACCCCCAACACATAGAAAACTAACATAGAATAAAAATTAAAAATGCCCCCAAAATCTATGTGTGCACTTACCATATTTCTATAGCATGGTACATTATGGCTCATGTACTATGATGTCTTAACGCCATTGAAAACTCTTGAATTGCATTATCCAATGATCCAGTTTTTACTTGTAATAAATGTTGTCATAATGGTTCAAAATTGCTCCTTTTTTTCCTTTCCCACCCCCTCCACCTACCTACTCTCTTAGACGTGCACAGTATTGAAAAATAATTTGCTCAGTTGATTAAATATATGATTTCATTAGCAAATCTTCCAAAGCCAAATTGGAATAATTTTCTACAGCCAAAAGTTATTTTTGTTTTTGTTATGTTATTGTCTTTAAGCCTAATTCTCTTTCTGTTACCTTTCTTTCATTTCAGTAACAACTTGGGTGAAGAATCCTTGGCACATCACAAAGTGGTCATGGAGGAACTGATCCGCCGCGATAAGAACAGGCCAGCGGTCGTCATGTGGTCAGTAGCCAATGAACCGTGCAGTGACAAGCAAAAATCTGTTCCCTACTTCAAGTAAGAACATACAACCAGTTGGTCAACACTAACTTTTTGACTACTTTGTGCTTCTGCCATTTCTAAAGCCTCTTAACGGAGTGCCCTTTCTTTTTAATAGCTTTTTGGTTCATAGATATGGAACTTCAAGTTTGGAAGACTGAGAATCAGATTCAAGATAATTTAGTACATCAAACTCTAGTTAACACGGCAATTAAGCCTTGTGCGTTTGTCACAAAGGTTAAAGACCTCACCAAACAGAGTCACAAGGTGCAAATTTCCATCCTGTTTGGACTTGCTACTTTATTTACACCAAGAAAGCTCGCGCACATTCGAGAGTACATGTGTGAGAAAGACAAAGAAATTTGTCGGGTTTCATAACCATTTTCCTCTATTAATTATGCAATGGCCAACCACAAAAAGCTATTCACCACACATACAGGAAGCAAACGAGAACTCGACCCAAATTTAGTTTACTGTCTCGAAGTTCTTGAAAAGAGGAGTGATGATCTTGGTTTTGTAGCTGACGCGATTTTTTAATTCCCGGGAGTGTTCAAAATCTAATTTCTCATTACAATACCTATACATTATTGAACAAACAGGTGACGAGAATACAGAAAATCATCAGCTAAGCGATATTGTCTTGATGCACTTCCAAATTCTCAGAAGTGACATGAAAAGATTTGGTGACTCTTAATTAAACCAACAAAGAAAAACGTATATTTTGGATTACTGGAATTCAACGTAAATCACTGTATTTCACATCTTGCGTCTGCTCACGACACTCTTTGGCCAGGCCTTAACAGCTTGGCAGCGTCTCTGGTTCTCTGTGGTGTGATCGATATAACGAACATCAGTTGTTTCACGATGGGCCATCGTCACGGTAATAATTAACTTACAATTTCTTTGCTTTTTGCTTATTTTCTCCAGAGCTCTGTTTGACCTGACTCGCCAACTGGATTCTACGCGACCAGTGACGTTTGTTACCATGTTCAAAGCTTGGAACGATAAAGTTGTAAGGAATGATACTTCTAGTTCAGTTTTTTTTCCCTTTTAATACTGTTAGGTAAGGTAAGGTAACTTTATTTTAAGTCGTAAACGTAGGGAGTGATTGCCCAATCTCCCAAGCTAGGGGCTCATGACAAAAACGCACGACTATTGACAATAACGTTACTACTTACAATTACTATATTCACTAAGATGAAGCCAGAATTAAAATATAAAATACTCCTAAAACCAACTAGTCCTAATATTAAAAATTCGAGTTAGTATATACAGTTCATAAACTGGCACCCTGCAAACTCCACACCATTCAAACGAGAACGAAATTGTGCAAACGAACAAAGCTTGGGTAACCTTAACGATCTATTCTACCTAATGACCAATGTCAACTCTGGTTTGAATCAATGGCGACTACAAACGTTAAACTCCACTGTCTCTCCAAAGAAAGTCTGATTGATCTCCAGTAGGCTACTGTTAGACTAACAAGTCTATTAACTAAAATTTAGAAGCGTGGCGAACGTTTTTGTTTGTAGAGGGGCCGGAATAGGAGGGGGCAGCGCCCAGTAATTTTCCCCTGTGCCCACTACAATCGTTTTAGCAATAATGTTAAAACATCAACAACATCGTAAAGTAATTACGTTCAGTTGTGAGGAGCTACTTCACCGTTTGCGAATCTCGAAAATTTTAGCGTAAATTTTTCAGGTTCGTCGTTTGTAATGCGTGATGATCTTCTTCAACCTTAACCATCCTTGTTTCTTTATTGTTTATTGTTATCTCTTTGGTGTTTTTCTATCTTAGTTGACTACTGTTTTCAGTTTAAAGGCAATTTTGTATGTAGTCAAAATAACTCAAAATACCGTTACTGAACTCCTTTAAATTAACTTTTCCACGCCACCGTTTCTCGGTCTAGCTATATAACACGAGCTATAAAATCCTTATGAGATACTGTTTGTGAGCTTCAGAACAACATACACTATAGGCCTCTGATCTCGTTCATCTTTTCCAGGTGCAGTTCTGTGATGTGATTTTTTGCAACCGCTATTACGCCTGGTACCACGACTTTGGACAAACTCAACTTATTTCGAAACAGGTGGAGCGGGAACTCAGAGACTGGTTTGATACTTACGCCAAACCGGTTGTACAGGCTGAATACGGAGCTGATACTGTGGCTGGTATGCACGTGGTACGTGCCTGCAAAATTGACATCATGAGTCTCCATATGGAGAAAATGTTTTTACTGGGTCGCTGAGCGTTTTCTTTTAGCTAGTTAAAGTGATTATTGGCTAGCTTCTCCCTTTTAATTGTTTAAAGGCGTGTAACTTTTTCAGTCGCGGGAATAAGGAGTATTTTTTGCAAATACGATAAGAGTTTATGAGCTCCGCGTTCTCTGAACGCTGCCTGTTATGTGCAATTCGAAGCAATTACCAATGTGTGGGTCGCTATTTTCTATACGTCACGTCCGGGTTGCCTCACTCAAGTTATTTGGAAGTGTGCAACAATTAACACCCCATATACATGATATAGATAACTTCAGAAATGCGTTTAACATTGGGAGAAGTTAAATTTTGTTATAAACGCCGAGATCTCAATCCGGTCGTGCAGTCGTAGAGTAGGAACCATTACAGGGGTGTTCACGCGTGGTTTACTGCTGCATAAGCACAACGTGACAACCGTAAGGGAAATACCTTTTAATTTTTGGGAACTGATTGTACTTATGCTTACGTAGTGCGTGTTAACCAGTCTTTTACATGTCACCAAGAGGCCTGGTAAAGAACCTCTTGTTCTCTCGTTATTCTGGTTTACACGCAAGCACAAGGAAAACGAAAGACAAGAAAGATTTCCTTTCATCATTGCGTTTATCACTGCGTCTTTCTCACCGCAGTAAACATGTGTTGTTTTGCCCCTCGTGCTTGCGTCGAACGCATGAACAAATTGACATGAGGGCCACGTCAATAATGTTTTATTAAAATGTTTAAATCCCTTGCAGGAACCAGCGGTAATGTTTTCAGAGGAATATCAAGTAAGTGCCAAATGGGATTATTGCTTTGTTATGGGTTCAAAATGAGATTGTAACCTGGTCGAACTGATAGCAACAAACATGTTGTATTCTCGGCCAATCAGATGCAAAACTAAAACCAATCGTGAATCGGGTTCTGAAATTTTTTCCGCGCAAATTTGTAATTAGACGCGTTGTGATTGGCCAGATTGGATCACTTTGGTTTGGGGTCTACGACAGTCATTACAGTATCTTTTAAAAAGGCCCTCTCAACTTGGTGGAAAGAAAAACAGGGAAACGAAGGCCCCAAATGTTTTCTTTTACCGAGCCGGTTTACGGCCTCAATGACCATCAAGGCGCAGGCAGAATTCTCTTTTCCTGTCTTCTATGGTTTACCTCTATGACTTTAACATGAAAAAATAACACTCTCCTATCATGTACACTATAGGTAGAGACACTCTTGCAGTATTTCCCAGTATTTGATAGACTGAAGAAGGAGTTTTTTATTGGTGAGATGATCTGGAACTTTGCAGACTTCATGACGCAACAGGGTGAGTTCATAACATCTAAAAATATTTATTTACTTTTGGTAGCTTTGTGGTTTAACGACATTGATACAAAAGGACCTGAGTGAGATGAGGTGATAATGATAATGACGACGGTGGTGATGGTGATGATGATGACGTTGATGACAATGTTGATGATGATGATGATGATGATGATTACGATAAATATTTTTTAACACTACTTCGAATTTCAATCCAGTTACGTTCCCAGAGCTATCACTGTTACTGACCAGTTGTATAAGGAGCCCTAGGAAGAAAAACCGATCTTGAAACTTTTTTTGAGTCTTTGCACCCTCTCGGAGGGAATATTGTCAAAAACTCAACACTTTGTTATGCGAAGACGGTGCGCGCACAAATGCAGTGCACCACTACTGGAGCAATATTCCAACTGGGCCTGTTACTTACGTACTTCTGTACCTATTCTTGTATGCTTTTGCTCTTCAAGGTACGACACGAGTAGGCGGCAACAAGAAAGGAATCCTCACTCGTCAAAGGCAACCCAAGGCCGCTGCTCATTTGCTGCGCCAGCGATATCTTAACATCACATTAGAACAGGGTGGCACAAAGACTGGAGACGAGTTGTTGGATACTCTCCTTCGGTTTGAAAGTCGTAATTCAGACAATGGGACCCAATCATATTTCATGGACTTTAACTAAATTAATGATAAATATACTACATTCGCTAAAATGAGCTGAAAGCTATATACACAGAGCGGTTTTCAATTGAGCGTCGAAAGTAATTTGCGTTTGCTTTGTTTTTGCTTTACTTCAGTTTTTGTCTGGTTGTCAAAATTCGCGCCACTTTCTTCACCAAATGAGAAGCAAAACCAAAACCAATCGCGGGATGCACACGTACATTTTCCCGCGCTTGGTTCACGGAGCTGTTTACGTCTCTTGTGATTGGTCAGAGTGATTCTTAAGGCTGGTTTTCAATGGAGCATAAGCATAAGCAAAAGCACAAGCATAAGCATAAGCACAAGTGAAAACAGCCGCGACATAAACATAAGCATAAGCAGAAACATGAGAACGAACCCACTTATTTGTCTTGTGCAGTTTTCACCAGTAACGCGCTCGACATAAGCATAAGCA
>Ga0126339_10000856_pt1 | contig 18862 bp, 21 predicted proteins | sample OrbTmetagenome_2_FD_92532 | JGI IMG/M metagenome (GOLD analysis project Ga0126339, IMG submission 92532) | Coral microbial communities from Petempiche,Puerto Morelos, Mexico - Orbicella T R C metagenome | ecosystem: Host-associated > Invertebrates > Cnidaria > Coral | place: Petempiche,Puerto...
CTTCTCCTTAGCGGCTTGTTTATTTCTTGCCTTAATTGTGTCTGTAAGAGAGACCAAAAAGTTCCCAAGTTAGTGGCTTTAATACTCCGCAAATTGTAAATTTGTAACAAAAGAAACCAGGAATATGCTCAAATATTGCTGTAGACACCGTGGCACCTAATGAAAGCACAAATTAATTTAATCAGTCCCTGAGGAGACTCGTTCATATCCGCCAAGTAGCACTGTTTATCTTCAACACTTTTCGTGGAAATTCTTCTCAGCCATCAATATCGTTGTGTGTTAATTTTGAATTGTTTTATTGTTAACAGCAAAGGTGGCAACAGAAAAAGAAAGTGGTATTTTGTGACTATCTGACAATTAAATTAGTTCTTGTTCATAGGTAAAAATTTGCATTTTTAGTAAAACAACATCGTTTCTGTTCCGTTTCTTCATTACTACATCAGGTATTTAACTTTCTTTCATTTATCTCCAAAAAATAAGGACATCTTCCGCATGTTTTGGAGAAAACAAGGGTTTCATATTACATGCCTTTGTGAGGAAAACAAAAGTATCAAGTTACAAAGTTGGCATGAAGAGCTAAATTGTCACATTTGCTGGTTCAGCATATTATTGAATTTAAAATGAACGAAAATCAACGTAAAACACCAGTAGTAATTAATTTGTGCGTAATTTTTGCACCTTGAATGAAAATACAACCTTGAAACATACACACTACAAAGGGGAAAAGCCGTAGCAGACTACCAAGGTAGACACAAACCGGAAGTGAACTGAGCAGGGGTGAGTACTTATGGGACTACTGTACCAGAGCTATCAATTGTGCTCTGCACTATCTGAGATTGTCTCACTAGTTCTTGGGCAAGAACTGCTCTTGGACTTTGCTGCCTGGCTCGATCTGACTTCGAACGCCGATAACACGATTACGGTATATCAGCTGCCTTCGAAGTTTCGAACACATTTTGATTCTTTAAAACATGCTGATGACTTACGGGTTTATGAAGGCTTTATGATGCCTCTCAACCACCGGGCAGGCATAGAAGGTACTTTAAAACAATGCTAAAGATATTAGTTGACAGAGCTCTAATGCGGCACATCTCTTTTTTTTTGATGGTATTTTGTTTGATGCTCGATCGATTCATGTATTGTTGTCACATCACAATAACCGATGTAAACAATCTGTTCCAAGATTTCCACCCTATATGTTGTGGGATTTGATTTTGACTTCATACAGTATAAATAGTCTGCCTGTTTGCTGTTCAACAAATAAACTCCTAAAGACATGGCTAGGAAAAGCCAAGTTTTTTGCATACGTTTTTAATCAAAAACAAAGCGAAAACCAGTGACAAAAATACAGGACCACGTTTTTCTATTACATTGGAGACCAAATGCAAAAATTCAGCTAATTTGGAGCAAAAAAGAAAACAACCAAAATTGTCACTTATCCCCTTTTATGACTAGCTTCTTCAAATAATGATACTCTTTTTATTATTATTATTATTATTATTATTATTATTATTATTATTATTATCATTATTATTGCAATATCTTACATTACATTACATACAAAAATTACCTACTACTTACAATGTCAACATAACTTACAATTTAACGATACTAACAAAACTTACAATACTAACATTATTTACAATTTTTAATATCTTACATTACAATTTGTTAATATCTTTCATGTAATGTAATAATGATCCTCTTATATGAATGTAAATCTGGACAATTTTTTTCATAATTTCTCATCTGTAGCATAGATAAAGTTAACTTAACTCACATTCCTACACTTTGTACTTTCACTGACGACAGGAAAGTTATGTAACCAAGTTTAGAAAACCAAACAGGTCATAAATGTTGTAAGAGAAAATAAAGAGTCTGGAGTTTCAACTGGTTGGAATTTATAGTTAAATAAATTAAATTAATTTACTGAAAAAAAAAATATTTTGAATCTGTGTACAAGAAGACAAATAATAACTCTTAAGAAAGAGGAAGTACCACTGTTGGTAGGTGTGCCGATTTCTCCAAAGCTCCATACATTTTTCAGCGTATTGAATGCTGCTTGTGCCTTGCCAATCCTAGTTTTCATATCAGTGTCTGTTCCTCCCTGTTTGTCCACTACACTGCCCAAATGGGTGAAAGACTCAACTTCCTCCAGTTCCTCCTGGTGCGCCTGCATGATTCTCAGGATCTTTGTCTTCTGTTTATTGAGTTTCAGTCCCTCTGGCACTGAGGCATGATGCAGGTCAGATGTTTTTTCCTGCATCTGCTGATAGTTGTGTGACAGGAGCGCTAGATTGTCTGCAAAGTCCAGGTCATCCAACCGGTACCACAAGGTCCACTGGGTCTCATTTATTTTTTGATTTGTGACAGAGATCATGATCCAGGCTATAGCCAAGAGTAACAGGAAGGGTGACAGCAGGCATCCTTGCCTCACCCCAGTCCTTACCTCAAACTTCTCTTGCAACTGCCCTTCATGAACCACTTTCAGCAAGACACGTTCTGAATCAGGTTTACGAACTTCATGGGTACCCCATAATGTCGAAGCAGATCTTCCCAGATTTTCTCGAACAATCCATAAAGCACCTCAGCTAGAATCTCTGGGTCTACTTTGAGAACCTTTGCTTGAATCTCATGTATGCCTGCTGCCTTGCTATTCTTCAGCTGTTTGATGGCCTTCCTGATTTCTGCCTTGGTGGGCTTGCCACAATCAATTGGTAGGTCTTCATCTGCTACAAAGATGTCTGGTGTATTTGCTGGAGTTAGTCTGTTAAGAAGCTCTTCAAAGTGTTCTGCCCAGCTACTTAGATGCTTATCTGCACACATCAAGACACTTCCATTCTTATCTTTGACTGGATGTTCTGTTTATCCAAACTTTTCTGTAAGCTTCTTTGTTATGTCATAAAGCTGTTTCATGTCCCTCTTGCTGCTGCCTCCTCTGCTTCCTGGGCCATTCCTCTTATTTGTTCTGATGTTTCTCTTTACTTCAGCCTTTACTTCAGCGTTTGCTTCAGTATATTGTTCCTGTGCTTCCTTCTTTGCTGCCCTTTCTCGGTGGTGACAGTTGCCTTAACTTTCCTCTTTCCTCTCCTGTATCTTCCGCTATGTCTCTACGGAAATCCATTCCTTTTGACCAGGCATTCTTTGACCAACCACTTCTTTGCAAGCATAGTTAACTGCTCCCTTTATATCCTTCCAATGAGAATTGATGTCCACTCCCTCATTGTCATTGTGCAACTCCTGTAAGAATTTGTATCTGTTGGACAGTGCCACTCTGAATTTGTCTGCTGTACTCACATTCCTGAAGAAATCCACATTATGTCATGCTCTTCTTCTTTCGTGGCTTGTTGCATTCCTTCTCGACTGAAGCCCTGACTGCCTCCACTTGGTCTCGCAAAGTCCTAGCACCACAAAGTTGTAATCTGGGTTGTCTTCCCTGACCTAAACATTGTTTTGATGTTCCATGTTCCAATGTTTAAGGTTTTCCTGGTCGACAGAAGGGTAGTGAGGATTGCAGCTTTCTTTTGGCTCTCCCTGCAACCTGTCAATCACCTTCATGAGGAAAGCCCTTTTTCTCCAAGGACTTGTGGAGTTTGTTGACTAATCAGTGGTGTTTCTGTAGTGACATAGTTTTTATGAGGTAGGGTTGCTAACCCCACGCCCAACCTTCCTCCTTTCTCAGTCGGGCTTAGGACCATCCATGGTGGAGTTGACATGCAGGATAATTCATGCAAATAATAACTTAACATAATTTTATCTTTTCCTTTGGAGAGTAAAAATCACTAACCAATTCCCATTGCTAGTTGACATCTAGAAACCAGAGTGTCTTTATTTCATGATTAGATGGCCGCCTTGTGCCTTGAAAGCAATAATATTGCATTATAAAGATGTCTGAAGCTGGTTTAACCTAAATACAAAAGAAATTTTTTTCCCCAAGCAAAGCCAGATGTGCGACAAAGAGTGATGGCTGTCTCACCAGTCGTCTTCAGAACAAAGCTAATGTTCTGAACACTGGTGTGATCTACCAAAATATACTAGATATATTAAAAAAATAATGTTTCTCTGTATGAATAAGTATTTTAAATATGACTAGTACTATTAAGATATTCAAATACTAATATTTTTTTCAGGGTAAATCATGTTCAGGATCAGATCCTTGTGCAGAATTATCATGTTCTTTGCAAATGGAAATTTCCCTTATACCTTTTGAAAGTTTTCAGTGTATGGTAGGTTGCTCTTTTTAAAGTTATGTGTTCAGATACATGTAGTTAATAATCTTCTGATGTTACATATGCCTTATGCATGATTGCAAAGCTGTTCTCTCTTCTCAGGTAAGTGATTACTAGTCAATCTTCTTACAGTGGAAACCAGTTAATCTAGGTACCAAAGGGACTTGTTTCAAGTGTCAAAGGGACATGTTTAAGTGTCTGTATTATCTGGGTGACTGTGACAAGTCAAGTCAAGTCAAGTCATCTTTGTTTTGCCCCATCAGCCCCATCAGCCATTTTCTGGTATCAAAAGGGGCCCTGTGTAAAATTACATGATAAAAAATTCAGAATTTAAAAAGTACCACAACGTTATGTACAAGGAGTTAAGTATTATATTAGCAGAAAACTAATGGCTAAAATGAAAACTAAGAGAGTTCTTAAAAATGTAAAGTGATGTGGCTTCTTTTACTGATGCAGGTATATCATTAAAATGAACCACACCTGAAAATCTAAAATTAATGTGTTTTTCCCTAGCATTAACTTAGTGTTCGGTAGGTGAATGTCATTCCTTTGTCTTGTCTTGTAAGTGTGAATAGTGCAATTTCTAATAAAATAATGTGATAAATATGGAGGAACTAAGTCATTTAGACATTTAAAATCTAAGATGCATTTGTGGGCTTTCCTTTGTGTTTCCAAATCAACCCACCCTAACATTTTGAAAGCTTCTTCGGTCATTGCCCTCCTTTGTATTATGTGTGTTGCCGTATTTTGTAGACGTTGCAAGCTTTTACTGCATCCAATTGACAGCCCACCCCATACTGTATCAGTGTAATCAAACATCGGCTGTGTTAAACATTTATACACTCATTTAGCAGCTTTTAGGGTGAGGAAAGGTCATATGCAGGCTGAGATGCTTGCTCACTTTGTTACAAATCAATTCTACATGCTTGTTCCCTGAGAGATTCTCATCTAATGTAACCCCTAAGTAACCAATTCTTGATACTCTTTCAATTTCTTTCCCATGGAGTTGTACTCCATGGTCTGGACAATGTTCAGTTTTTGCCTTGTAGCAAACAGCATCTGTTTAGGCTTATTTTGATTGAGTATGAGCCTGTTGCTTGCTAACCATTTTTCGATTTTGTTTAGATCATTTTGTCGAACCTGCTTGATGATATCTGTGCTGGAATCAGAATAGTAGATAGACGTATTGTCTGAGCGTACATGCCAATTGATGACTTTAGCAGACTTTGAGGGAGCTTGTTGATGTATACCACAAACAAAATTGGGCCCAATGTAGATCCTTAGGGGGACTCCATAGCTGATAGTTAAACTGGATGACACTTCTTGGTTGTATATGACTTTCTATGTTTGAGTAGTAAGATAATCTTCAAACCATTTCAGACTTTTCTCTCTAATTCCATAATGTTCTAGTGTATACAGCAGACAGTGGTGGTCCACTAGGTCAAATTCTTTTTTTAGATCTATAAAAGTGGATCCAGTTATCCTCTGTTTATCCATTTGTTCTAAGATGTGGTCAACAAAGTGTACAGTAGCAGTTTCAGTGGAGTGTTTCCTGTAGAATCCTGATTGATGTACTGACAAGAAACTGTTTTTTGTAAGAAAAGCCACAAGCTGCGATTGAATTGCATGTTCCATTATTTTAGAAATTAAGGAAAGAACTGAGATTAGGCGATGGTTATTTGGGTCGCTCTTATCTCCAGATTTGTAAATTGGAGTTACCTTAGCACTTTTCCTTTCAAATGGTATTTATACAGGTAGAAATTGATGAATTTATAAAGTATCGTTGCGGCATCCCATAACAGAGCAGGAATTCCATGGAGACTAGTGGCTTTAGTTGACTTCATTTTGAGCAATTCTTTTTGTGCAAAACTGGAGGACACCTCTTCGAGGACAAAGTCATGTTTAACTCTAGGTGTTAAAATCTTTGGTAGAGAACAACGTCTAAAATGGCTGCACAAGGTATGAGCAATGGAGGTAAAGAAGCAGTTGAAACTTGAGGCTGTTAGACCATTACTGCTTGAGGCACTGATTTAATTTTTTTCAGAACAATTTTATATAATGTTTGCAGATCACTTTTTCATGTGCCAGCTGATTAGGATAGTAATCACTTTTCTCTTTACGCATTCTTGTGTTGATAGTATTGTGTAACAGCTTATAATTACTCCAATGTAGTTCTTTGTTTGTAATTAAAGTCTTTTGGTGGTGATAATTGCATTCTTGCATGAGCTTTTTTAGATCACTTGTTAACCATGGCACTGAATATCCATGTACTCAACGCATAACAATAGGTGCGTGTTTGTCAGCACTAGGAATAGGTCTTTGAGTTCGATGATTTCCCAGGGATGTGTTCTAGTTCTTCACAGAACAATGCAGGATTGTAATGTTTATAATTTCTCGTTTTAATAATTTTTGGTGGAGGGCACTTTATCCTGTGAAGCCTTCTTATCCTGAAAATGGCACTATGGTCAGAAAAACCAACTGGTATAACTCCAGCAAAATAGAGCTCTGGCCTTGAGGCCTTGTGTTCTGCAGGCTATAAGTTTAAATGCTGTGGACTCCCTTTATTGATACAAAAACTAAAGCACAGTTTAAAGCAACTAGGACAATTCATATATGTGACATCTTAACTGTAACTCCCTGTAGCATGCAAACTAAAAACAAGAAGTAGCATTCACAGCAGGATTCAATTCAACTTGGACTGATAAGGCAGAAAAAGTAAAATAATGAGTGCAGGCACAAAGCCAGCAAGTACAGGTAATGTACATCCAGTAACCAATGACTCTTTGTCACATAAGAACTGGACCTGCCTCAAAGCCCACTGAGGATCCCATATATAGGCTGCGAAGACAATGGAAAACGTTCTTTGACTGTGAGATAAACCCTAACACTTACTAACAAGTGCTGTAAGTTAGACTAGGCACCAGAAAACCAGTGGCTATTGAAGATGGCTCCATAGTATAAAGAGCCTGCGGGTCTTGCAAGACTTGAAAATCTAATTTGGGGGCCCATATCAGCATAAGGACAAAGCTAGATCCATCCCACATTTTGTGAAGCTCCTGCCACAATGGACAAACTTCTTTGACTGTGAGATAAACCCTAATACATACTAGCAAGTGCTGTAAGTTAGACTAGGCACCAGAAAACCAGTGGCTATTGAAGATGGCTCCATAGTATAAAGAGCCTGCGGGTCTTGCAAGTCTTGAAAATCTAATTTGGGGACCCATATCAGCATAAGGACAAAACTACGTCCATCCCACATTTCAGAAAGCTCCTGCCACCAGATTAAATCCAACCAAAAAACTGGATTCAGCCTAACAGGGTGATCAATGCGGTGAAAGGGACACAGTAAATTTATCATATTGTAGCAAAGATATGACCAATCATCACCTTGCATGTATGATGAAGGTGCTGAGTATGCTGTGGACCATGCCATTGACCAGCATGCTGAGTCCACGGATCACAGCATCCACCCAAGAGATGCTCAGATCCTTGAATGCGCTGTTACAAAATTCCACAAGAGGCTTTTCTTGGAGTCATGGTATTCCACTTTGGACAACATCACCACCACCAACGGAACTAGAACAGATCCACTTGGCTCAACAACTGCAATCCTGCTATTTACACTTTCTGCAGAGGTATCATCAAACCCTTCCAGTAGGTCAATACCAGTGCCCTCTCTAAATGAGGAGAGAGAATAGGAGTAAGCCAATGGAGAAAAGAAAGGGACTTTTGAGATAGAGTGGCTTTCATTACAAATGCGTAAACCACAAGACTGAATTTAATACAGTATCAGAAACTTCTGACGGAATAGAATGCAGTGACAACACTTACCGGTAATAACAACGCAACGAGTACACAACGAGTACAAAGTTCCCACATGGCGGTCTCTCATGCAGTTGAGCATGTTTTTCTGTTTTCTCCACGCATACGCCGAACGTGCACCGCAGGTTAATAGTATTGTGGTGAGGCTAGGTTGCTAGTCACCAGATTCCACATACTGAGGGTGGGGGCGTGAAGCAATTTGTTTGCTTCTTCTGAGTGTTTCGCCCTGTGGAATCTGCAGTTTAGTTCCTGTAAAGTGTTCCTCAGGATCCGTCAGTGTAACCTCCAAGGGATACAAGAGATGTATTGAACAGTTGGTGAATCCAGAGTGTGTTTTTATCTCTGCAGCTCTAACTAAGCCATCACTACCACAGAGAACTTTCTTCACAATAGCTAACTTCCAGGAGCTTCGAGGAACATTTTCAGCACACATAAGTACAACATCCCCAACTTTAATCTCCTCCCGGGATCCTCGCTTCTTAGACTGACACACATGATGCTCCCGCAGCGAAGCAAGGTACTCACTATTGAACTGTTGGACAAAGTGCTGAAACAGCAACAAGCGTCATTTCAAGGCATTAATGAGTTGATCATGTTCATTGAAGTCTTCATCCTCCAACTCATCAGGATCAACATCAGGGTGTGACAAAGCAGCAACATTGAAACCATACATCAACTTTAACGGTGTCAAGGGTTCTGGATCATTCACATCATGGTAAACGAATGTGATTGGACGATCATTCACGACTGCCTGAACCTCTTTGATGAGAGTGTAACTTGCGCAGACTGATGAGAGCGTGACGAAGAACTTTCTTGATTGACATCTTAACTACTCCAATCAGTCGCCTCCCCAGTGCGGTGACTTGGCAGGAATGTGCCTCATCTGAACTCTCTTCTGGGCAAGGTGATGCTGCACTGTTTGGTCTTCTATGACTTGAAACAACTTCTGAATTTCTTCATCCCCTTTCTGAAATGTTTTGGCATTAGCACACAGGATCAGTGAAGGAGTTCCATCGACAGCACAGTGATGCCTGAATGCAAGAAGGAAATGATCGCTCGTCATGTCATCAACAATCTCCAAATTGATATCGCGGGTGGTGCTATAAGTGAACAGGCAGATGTAACATTTCTCTGTCTTGTTACCATTCTTGACCATCAGATGACTGGTAAAATCAATCCCCACAGTAGAGAATGGCTTCACCCTAAAGTGGTGAAAGTCAGGCAAAGGGGGTGAAGGGGGTAGCTGGTATGCTCTGCCTATCTGGTATTGGCAATTGACACATCGCTTGAGCTCCCTTGCAATTTCACTTCGTGCTGATGGCAACCTAAATCTCTTACACAGTCCTACAACAGTGTCTCTTACTCCAGCGTGAAGCTGTCTCTCATGGACTGAATAAACAAGCAGAGTTGTAAACTGAGACTTTTTAGCGATGAAAATTGGTTCTCTTGCATCTTGTGCATGCTCGAGTCTGCAACTAAAAGGCCATCTGGGTTGAGCTTCAGATTAAGTTGACAAACCAGCTGAGGTCTGGGTGGGACATGCTGACGGGTGGTCGTGTCTGTTCTTAAAGAAGAAACTCTCATTCTTGCCTGAAATGCTGAATCTTGTGAGCACGAAGAATTATGACTTCTGCTTGGGATATTTCCGCAGCTGTGGAAACTGGAATTGCCAAATCAATGACTGACGTAAAGTGGTGTGACCCACGTGACCTACCAGAGGCATGCTTCAGGTTGGAAATGAATCTCAAGATATAGGAAGTTATGCAAAGGACGCCTTCGTAGGACTGGAAGCAAGAGATGTTAATCAAGTCTTGGAGACTGCCCGCGTGAGACTGCGCACCCTGAACATGATTGTCCACAGCTGTGGCTGAGACAACACTGTCTTCTGCAAGGCTCTTGGGACTCCACCTTGGCCAGAGTGAATGGTCTGTCAAACATGGAGGACCTCTTCCCCACATTGCTGATTGAAGGAGCTCATCTGCACTGCATCCACGGGAGAGTATATCTGCAGGATTGTTTGCTGAGCTGACATGGGACCAGCTGGATAGGTCAGTAAACCTCAAGATCTCTGTCGTCTGATTGTGAATGAAGACGGGGGGTTGCTTGGTACTGAACAGCCAATGGAGACAAATGGTGGAGTCAGTCCAGTAGTACAATTAGATGGATGGGAAATCCTTGTTGAACATTTCTCTCTTTCTCCAAGGGGAGAACCCATTACCATGGCGATTAATTCCCACTGGGGAACTGTTCCTGCATGTTTAGATAAGGAAAGTTTGACCTTGGAGCCAATGAATCTGACCTTCTCATTCTGAACAAAGAAGACACAGCAACAGGCTGCAGTGGTGGGCATGCATCACAAAATACATGCATTTCTACTGGTAAAGTTTTGTCAAAGTCCAAAAAAACAGGTGACAAATGCTGAAGCTGTTTCAATTTCTGTGGCGATTTGGTTGTACTGTTGCTGGAGTTCATCAGGGAGAACTTCATTCAGTCAAATCTCTTATCCCATGGAGATGAAATGAATTTCTTGGCTGGAACGAGGACAGGAGAGATGAGGCCAATAGGATCAAATGTTGATGAAGCTGAACTGAGGACTTGTCGTTTGGTAAACTTTGTGTCAGGAGGAATTACAATGGCTTTCCGCAGAAACTGTAGCATGTCTGCCTTAGGGTTCCATGTCATGTCTAACAGGCCAGCATGATTTCTCTCAGAACCAGTTCTCATCCTGTCAATAACAGTTGTCAGCGCTGGTGAATTTGTGAACCACTGGCACAGATTCATGTCAGCATCCTTCATAACCTGCCTTGAGATATTGTAGTACTGAATGGCAGTGTTCTCATCATCTGTTCCAGTAAGTACATTTTCACACTAAATCTTCTCTCCGAGGTCTTGAGCAACAAATTGAACAACTGGATCTTGATCTTTCTCGTACTGAGAAAGATGATGAAGAACTGTGGAATTTAGGATGAATGGAGAACTTGGTCCTCCAAAGAAGACAGACGTGTAGCAGTATACTTTGATTGGTTAGTCTGGGTCGCCATCTACAAACCACAGAAAGCAGACATAGTTACCATCCTCTTCATTAATCTTGATTCTCATGAAGGCTTTCTCATTGTCAGCAACAAATGCATACTTGTTAGCTCTGAAGTGATGGATGATAGTGTTCAGTGACTTGAGGAGGCAGGGACTGGTGTGTAAGCAATCATTCAGAGAGACATGGCCTGCATTGGCTGCAAATACAACTTGAATGGTTGTCGTTTTGGCTCTCTGAACGTAAAACGAAGAAGTAGCTGAGATAATGAGCATCATTCTTACTCAAGGGATCTTCACTGGCAGGAACAGCTTCCACATAACCTTTTTCAATTTGATCAGCAATGATGCTTGCATAAGGCTTCCAGAGATCCAGTTTGAGAAGCCTCTTCTTTACTTGTTGCAGACGGCTGTGAACAAGGTTGAAGTTCGAAGGTGGAGGAGGATGATTGTCCAGCCATGACAATGGAACAAAGTAGGTTCCATCACAGTGTGTGATTTGGGATTGGAAGTGCTCTAGGAAATCATCCTCTTGACTGGTATCCCTAGGGTCCTCTATTCCTAGTGTTTCAATTTGTAGGAAATCTGCAACTTTGCTGTGTACCTCAAGATCCTTTGCATGAGTGTAGCTATACCATTCCCTGTCTTCAAATGGGAAGCTGTCAAGGGAGTGACCTGCTGCAAAAGACTGTGAAGCTGTTTGGTAATCATTGGTACTGTCAGTGGCAGGAAAGAGTCTTCCAGAGATAAGATATCCCAGACTGGACGCTTAGCAGTTGGGTAGCCATAGATTACATCAGCTTTCAGGAACTGCCACGCTGCATCCAGACCAATGAGAATTTGAACAGGAAATCGAGTCTGACTGAAGTCATCTGCAAGCTGAAGACTAGGTAAGGTGAGGAGATTTGAGGATATCAGCCCAGCTGTTATGGTCAAGTGGAGTGACGATAACATCTTTGATGAGAGTATTTATACTGACTGCTCCCTCATCTGTCATGATGTTGACTGATCCTACTGGGTACGTTTTATTGGATGTAGCCCCGCCAAATGTGTTAATACGCACAGTCTTACTGCAGTGAGGTTTAATGCAGAGTTCCTTAGCTAACTGTGTGGTGATGTATGAAAGAGAGGGCCCTTCATCAATAAATATGTTGCCTTTTTTGTGATTTCACCATTGTTGACTGAAGTGACAGCAATTTTCAGAATAATTGGGTTGGGCTGACTGTGTCACAAAGTCATGGTGTTGTACTCTGAATGGCATGAGTATAAAGTCTCATTTGGATTGACCCCATTCTCAGAGTTGTGGCTGGCAAAGCTTGATGGGAGGGTGGGTGTGGTGGTTGGAACACCAAGCTGTGTGTTTTCTGAAGCAGGTGTAGCCTGCATACTGACCGATGCAGGACGGGAAGTCAGTGATGATTGAAGACCTGAAGCTCCATAAAGTGTAGTGTGATGGGGTTGCCGACAAACTGAACATCTGAGCTGCAATTGACACTGAGTAGTGGCATGACCCCCTCTGAGACAACTGAAGAGATTGTATCCTGGATAGAACGTTCACATTGAAATGTGTTGTGGGTACTGGGAGGCCCACAGAAGTGACATGGAACTCTCTTTGGCCCTTTGTTTAAACTTCTTAGATTTGGACTGATCAGAAGGGCTTACTGCTGCAGGAAGTGCAGTGGCTGTACCAGGTGGAACTGTTTCACTCAAGACACCATTGATAGGAGGAACCTTGGGTCATGGAAGCTTTGGAGGAGGTGGAGGTTTTGATTTGCATGGTTGGTTGTTATGACTAATATAGGCAACTTGCTCCAGCCTTTTAACTTCATTGTGTATCATCTCAATTAGTTGATCAGTGGTGGGATTGGCACACGGATATTCTTTCAAAACATTGGTTAGCTTTTCTGGGAGCTTTTCAATCAATATTGGAACATAAAAGTCTCCATACCTGGTTGTGGGAAGATCCAGTGTGGCAAGAGACCTCATGTCACGCATAAGACTGTCATAGAAGGTACACAAAGCTGGAGCTGTTTCCTGTGGCTTTACCATTGTAACGAGAGCAACACAATGAGCATTTTTGATGGCAGTTTTGTCACCATAATTATCCTGTGATGTTTCAACCAGCAAATTGTAGTTATCTTCGGTGGCCATGATACCTTCCACTCTCATTTTCACTTGCTCTGATGACTGGCCCTTCAGAAAGTTGAACTTGGTGACGTTCAAGATATCCTTTACATTGTGCACTTCGGACTTGAAAACTTCCCAGAAGCTAAACCATTTCCTTTGGTCACCATCAAAGACTGGCAATGACATTTTCAGCAACTTGAGTGCAGAATGTTTCAGCTGTTTGGAGGTGCCCGAATTGGCAAGTGGGCTAGATTTAGAGCTCTGCAGCTGCTGGTCGCGACGGAGGATTTTGTCGATTTGTCTCAACAAGACTGAATGTGTATCAGAAATACTGTCTGCATTGACGAAATCTTGATCTGCTGTGTCCTCCTCTCCAAGTATTACATGAATGGTTTGAATCTCTTTGTCCAGTTGCCTCATTTCCAGTCGTGCATTTAAAAGCTTTTGTTGACTAACTTTCAAATGTTCGATGTCATCTTCCACAATCTCGGCTTGGTCAGCTTTGTCGAAGATTGAAGCGAGTTTATTGCTTTCATTAGTAACCATCCGACGCACGTTACCTCTCCTTTGGATGGCGATTTTCAGAGAATCCTTAAGTTGGTCAGGTTTGCTTAGATCCGTCATAATGAACTGTAAATTCAACTCACTTGAGAATTTCTGAAGATACGGCTCTACCAGTCCACGTGCTATCAGTTCACTGTCACTCATGTTCAATGAAGAAACGATAGATTCCCAGGTCTTGCACTATTTTGTATAAGCCACAAGACTGAATTTAATACAGAATCAGAAACTTCTGACGGAATAGAACACAGTGACAACACTTAATGACAATGCAATGAGTACACAACAAGTACAAAGTTCCAACATGGCAGTCTCTTGTGCTGCTGAGCATGTTTTTCTGTTTTCTCTACGCATGCACCGAACGCACACTGCAGGTTAACAGTATCTCAGTGGGGCTAGGTTACTAGTCACCAGATTCCACAACAAATGCTGCAGTCTTGATGGTATTAGCATATACCAGTGACACTGTCCATCAATCTGGGAGATGCAATATGGAACATGCAAACTGGAGTGTCGGCTGGACAAGTAGAGCTGGTCATGTGAAGAAGAGTACACTAGCTGCTGCTGAGTTGAGGGGACTATGGGAGACTACAAATGGAAGTTTATACAAAGCCAAATCCATTTTGGACTAGTTAGTGAGACCTAATGCTGCTGCATACCTCAGAAGGCCAGATCAAGCTTGTATTTTGAGAGGTCAAGCCTTGTTAGCGAGGCTTGGAACTCATCACCATCTGTTATATGGTGGAGGCACCTGCTGATGTCAAAACATCCTGGTTTTCCACTTGATGGGCTTTGTATCCAAATGTTTTTTGTGATTTTTGTTCCATTACTGCCCTTAGATGAACAGGTCTAATATTAACCTGAAATTAATCTGAGACTACCATGAGATTAACAGGTTTACCAGCAGGTAAACTGTTGTTAGGTGAAGTACAGCAAGACAGGCAGAATGTGGTTGATGAGGGATAAAAATATCCTGCTTCAGTCATAATGAAGGTGCCACAAACAAACACCAATTATACCGCACAGAAACACCAAAACCTTTTGTGGAATTCTCTATGATACTCCTAGAGTAAATTACAAGGGGTAAAAATTTGATCATAGTAGCACTTAAATGGGATCCTTGAAGTATTTATGTACAACTTATCATAAATGTACATTCATGTCTCTTTTGCTTTCTCTTTTTATTGCAGAAAGCCTCTGTGAATGTGAAGGAAATGAATGTTTTGCTCTTAGAGGGTAAGTTTTAGGTGTCATATCCACTTAACAGTACATGTATTTCTTCACTAGCACACTAGTTATCAACCAACAGTCAAAATCTCTTCTACCCCTGTAACTACTTGTAGTTTCTGCTGATACCATATTTTCATGATTTTAGACAGCTTCCCCACCAAAACTTTGACCGAGATCTTGCTGAGAATTGCAGCACGTTTTTGGCCGGCGAGATCTCAATTCAATATCTTGGCAATCTTGCCGAGTTATCAAAATGTCAACACGCAGATGTAGACATCATAATTCATTGAGAGAAACAGCCTCTAGCAAACAAAAGAAACACTGAAATATGACTCCACAGAGTCAAAAACAACCAGATTTATTGATGGATAAAATGGTCACATACGGTTGAGAAAAGCTTATACAGTATCCGACACTTTCACCTTCACTTCACATTTAGGTACATTTTATGAAAGGAAAATTGTCATTATTGACATTAGAAATACATGAGAACTGACCTTTATCCTTGGGTCAAATCGTCCTTTACCACGAGTAAATAAGAATAATTAAGCTAGATCTGTCAGCTGTGAAGAATCGAAGGAAACTTGTTTGGCTTGGCTACAACTTTACCTCAGAGCGAATGCCACGAAAAGTTTTATCTTCATCAACTGCTCAAGTTTTGCACTTTGCTAAAAATTGTTCCGCGCATGACTGACTTCAGTCATTAGGGTTCTTCAACAAGTCTTGAAAAAACTCTCACAAGATGTCCGCAAATCCTCTTTTGATTACTCACATTTGTGATGAAAACATCAGAAATTATTTTGGCGTAATTCTTTTTCTTGGAAAAAAGCAGCTCTTTCCGTCATAGCTAAGTGCTTTATACTTTCAAGAGCATCTAACAAATTTCCCACAGCAAGAACTCTGAAGCAAACATCAGCTATGAGGAATGGTGTGTGCTTTATCCCACATGACTTAAGACATCCAATCACACTGCTTAGTTAACAGTGTTGGTGGGAAGTATTCTTGCGATCACTTGTCTGTCTGTCCCCTGTTGCACGAGGAAAAGAAGTGAAATTGTCTTACCTCTGTCTATAAAGCCAAATGTGAATTAAAATAGTCATTGAGTAACTCAAAAGTAAGCCTGCTCATAATGGCTAAAAGACAAACCAAAATTTCAAGACAATCAGCAAAACTCTTATCTTAAAAACCAGACATAACTAATTGATGATCAATGACATCAATTGGTAATCAATGAGTAATCGATGAGTAATCAGTTGATTAGTTATTGATTATTGGCAATGATCAATGAGTAATCGATGAGTAATCGAGGCCCAAAAATTTTGTGGCCTATTGATTACTCATCAACGACATCGATTACTCATTGATGTAATTGATTACTCATTGACTATTATACTGTGCACAAAAGACACTTGCTTTCTTGTACCTTTTTTTTCGTTTGTGATTCTTTTATCTGTGTTAGACGCATTTTTCCTTGTATCTGAAGTTCCTGTTGATGATGTCGAGACGCAAAGTGCTAATCACAAATACAGATGATTCTCAATTGTGCAATAATTCACTTTACCCAACTCTTTATTTAATAACAAAACAACTGAACAGTAACCAACCAGTCTGAAATTGAAACTAACAAGTACGCTGACAAGAATTGACTATGTGGTTATCAATTTTTTTTGTGGGTGTTTCTCAGCAAAGTAAAACTGCTTCGGCTTAGGGAAACATCCGATATAAGCACCAGCTTGAGTAGTGAATATTTGTACAAGTTCCGATTTTTTGGCCTTTGAGCTAAACGCGATTCCTTTATCTTTTAAGAGTTGTTTTAGAACCACTACTGTTTACATTTAAGTGGTTTTAATTTTGTTTTTCTTCGCCAAATACGTTTGCAGCCATGAGATGATATCGATGAGTAATGGATGCAATCAATGACTAATCAATGCAATCGATGACTAATTGATGACCAAAAATTTTGTGGCCCATCGATTAGTCATCGATTACTCGTTGATCATTGGCAATAATCAATGACTAATCAACTGATTACCTATCGATTACTTATTGATTACTCATTGATTTCATTGATGTCATTGATGTCACCGATTAGTTATGTCTGGTAAAAAGGGATTAGCATAGGTCTCTTTGTTCCCAATCAGTAGAACAGTCAATATCCAAAGGAGTTGTCACACAGAGCAATTCAGGTTAGCTTTTAATTTCACGTCCGAATGAACCATGAGGTCTCACAAATCCTTCGTCTTAATACACGTGAAAATGTGCCAGCGATACAACGAAGTGGTAAATTCGTCAAAATCACTAGGGCAACAAGTAAATCATTAAGTGGCTAAATTATTACAATTTTTCGATTCTTAACATCCCCCTCCCGAATGCAATTGATGCATTCGCTGGCTAAAAACATGCATAAAATCCAAACTGCATGGGGGAGGATAGACTGTTTCTCAATAAAGTTCAAAAATTCGAATCATCTTGTCTAATCAATGCTCCTAACAAAGTTCTAGATATGAAAACATCAACGACTGTCACTTTATCTATCAGATGCAATTTCAGTATCGCGGTCAAACGTTTAATTATAATGACTTTCATTCTTCAGCACTGTCTTCCACATACTCCAGGCAATGAACAGGACACAAGTACTCCTTGTTTTTCGTCTTGACTTTTTACAACTCCTCACTAGACTGTCATCCCCAGGGTATGCTTCAATTACACCACCAAGAGGCCACTCTCCTCTGCTGGCATTTGACTCCACAATCAGTACAACATCACCTTCCTTCAAGCTGTGTCTTGCATGAAACCATTTCTTTCTAACATTAAGGCTGGGCAGAAACTCTTGTCTCCAACATTTCCAGAACTGTCCTAGAAGTTACTGCATGTGGTGCCACCCTTTCCTGGTGTTGTAGGTTTGCTTGTGGTCAAGTGCTTCATGGACAAACGGTCCTCCAATCTCTCTGACAAGGAAGTGGCTTGGAGTGAGTGGCAAGAGGTCATTGGGATCTGAACTGACATAAGTTATTAGTCGGGAATTCAACAATTGTTCTGCGCCACAGATGGCCTTGTGACGCTCTTCGTCGGTAACATCTGTGTCTCCAAGGATGGCTTTGATTGCTTTCTTTGCACTTTTGATCAATGCCTCAAATACACCACCAAAATGGGGTGATATTTGCTGCTATCTTGCATAATTCTGTCTGCATCAAGGGCCTCCACCAACTCCCGCAGTTCAGGCTCTGCTCCAACGAACTTGGTTCCATTGTCAGAAATAACGTAGGTTGGTGTTCCCGTCCTTGATGTCATCCGGGTAAATGCATTAATAAACGAGTCAGTGTCTAATGAGTACAACATTTCCAAATGCACAGCTCGGGTTGTATGGCAAGTGAAAAGACACAGGTAATGCTTGGCTCTTGTCATACCATGTCCTTGTTTTGTCAAGAATGGACCTCCATAATCAACACCAACTTTTTCAAATGCCTGTAGTGAAGACTGTAATCTTGATTTGGGTAGGGGGGCCATCATCTGATTGCCTATCTTTTTGGTAAAACAATGTCGACATTCAGCACAAGCCTTGGTTACTCTTCACACCATGCACCTTCTCTTTACAATCCAGAAACAACTTCGTAACTTGGTCAGAACTTGCTTAACTCCAGCCCCATAGCCAAGCCTTTCATGGGCGTCAACGACAACTAGTCTCGTTACAGGTGGTCCTTTGGTAGGAGGATAGGGTGTCTTGTGCTGTATGGAAGTTCATCTGCAAAACGAAAGCATCCATCCATCTGAAGCAACCCATCACTGTCATTCTTAGGGTTCAGTCGAGTCAACGACCCTTCGTTTTCTCCAGCCCGGGAAGGCTTGGGCTTGAGCTTGCTTGA
>Ga0126339_10000857_pt1 | contig 18856 bp, 7 predicted proteins | sample OrbTmetagenome_2_FD_92532 | JGI IMG/M metagenome (GOLD analysis project Ga0126339, IMG submission 92532) | Coral microbial communities from Petempiche,Puerto Morelos, Mexico - Orbicella T R C metagenome | ecosystem: Host-associated > Invertebrates > Cnidaria > Coral | place: Petempiche,Puerto...
CAACAGATAATGTACATGCAAAAATTTCAGCGTCCTGATTGGCTGAGAGCATGTCAATTAATCCCAAACAAGGGAGAAATTTGAAATTGCGCGCAGAAAGATGAAATTGAGCGCAGAAAGATGAAATTGAGCGCAGAAAGATGAAATTGAGCGCAAAAAGATGAAATTGAGCGCAGAAAGATGAAATTGAGGGCAGAAAGATAAAATTGAACGTAGAAAGCTGAAATTGAGGGCAGAAAGATGAAATTAAGGGCAGAAAGATGAAATTGTGCGCAAAAAGATGAAATTGAGCGCAGAAATTTGAAATTGAGCGCAAAAAGATGAAATTGAGCGCAGAAAGATGAAATTGAGCGCAAAAAGATGAAATTGAGGGCAGAAAGATAAAATTGAGCGCAGAAAGATGAAATTGAGAGCAGAAAGATGAAATTGAGCGCAGAAAAATGAAATTGAGGGCAGAAAGATGAAATTAAATTGCATGTATATTATTAACAAGTAATCAAATGATGTTCTCGTGCAATTTGAAATAAATAAGTACTCGTGCATTTTTCAAAGACTGCATAATTTACATGTTTTATTTATTCTAAATTGAACTCGAAGTCATTTTTTTATTCCAAATTGAACTCGAAGTCATTTGGAAAACAAATTTGCTTTTGAAAAGAAATATTTACCTTCCCTAATTCACTGTTGTGTGAAATCTAGATTTTGGAATCCGCCCTTCCCATTTAATTTTAAAGGTGTTCTCCTGTCTTAACTATTTCTCAAAAAAAAAAATAGCGTACAAATAAACGTACGATATATGTGTAACAAAATTTTCTCTCATCGAAACCATGTCATATTAGTTTTCCGTCCATTTGATCTTCTTAAAAGAAAAACAGAACAAGAGAGATTCTCGAAGCATTATTCTTTATTAATATACAGTGTTGATTTTAAATGATCAACTATCTCGATGTTATGGCGTTTAAAACTTAGTCTGTTTTCGCAAAAATATATTTTCCCTGCTTTCAGAGCCTGGTTAAGTAGACTGAATGAATTTCAAAACTGCAAAGCTTATTAAAGATAAGGCCTAGTACAAGACCTGCAGTTTTCTTTAGTCAAACGGTAAAAGTTGATCCATTTTCGTTTGAAGTCCGCATTTTCCATTTTATCATACCTTAATGTAGTTTAATCGTACGGTTGGAGGGTTTGTGATTAATGTCTGTAGAAACCCAAACTTGCACTGATAAAATTTAAGAAATAGTCATCACTTTAAATTTCAAATAAATTGTAAAACCACGTCCATTTGGTGACAAATCAAGTTACTCCAACCAACCAATGCAACCGCAGTGTAATTTGGTTTGTCAACATGGGTTTTTTCAATTTCAGATGTACATCTGCCGTTCCTTTATTCCTTTGTTACCGCTAACTTAATTGTTCCTTATCTGTCCTAACTGATTCATATTTTTATAATGAACTAACAGCTAGGGAAGTCAGTTTATAAACATAACTTTGTCTGCCAACCAAGACTGTACCCATGCATGCACCAAGTCATGTACTATGCACGAGGTCAACTAATTACTTTCCACACAAAATTGTATTACAGTCACAGCTTCCATGACCAATAATTTCATATTTTCTCAGAGCATTTTTTGTGTGTGTGTGTTTAGTTGAAGATGATTCACAGTTAGAGACATCATTATTTTTCACTTTGAATAAACGCGTTATTACGTATGGAAAAGACCTGCTGTGAAACATATTGCGAATAAATATTTTCAGATAAAGAAAGATAAAACATTTGAACAAATTGAAAACTGAATCAAAATAGAACCATGCAAAATGAAATCCGTCTATATACCCAACGTTAAAGGATAAATTTTCTTTCCGCGGTATTTAATTATTTTATTATTATTCCATTTGTATTTAAATTGCTCGCGTCCTCACCTTTTTCCGCCGAAACATTCGTTTGAGTTTTGATTTCATTTTTAAATCTCGTCATAGTGGACAATGTGGAAAATTACTTTGCCTCCCAGAATTATAACTTGAAACGTTCAACTTCAAATACCATATTCACCTTCACTGAGGAATGCAGATGTAAAATAACTGGTTATCTTTTCTGACAATAAAGCATCGAACGTCTTAGCAGGAAGATAAAACACGAGACAGTTTGCGAGCGAGATGAAAAAGTGGAATGCTATGATATTTTCCACGAAAATCGAATTTCGTTATGTTTTTGGTCTTTCTAGCTGCGAGCGTCCCTATTTTAATCAATTATTTTTGTGTTTTACACGAATTCAAGTTGACTTTTCAGATGAGATACCAGTACCTAACTGCGAGACAACTCCTTCCTTTATGTTTTCTACCTTGCAAATCCTGCAGTCTAACCTATGTAGACTTGTTTCCATGAAAATGTGCTGGTATTGATCAGATAATAGAACATGATAACAAATTCATCTTAAAAAAAAAACAGTGAAAAAGCAAAAATAATTGAGAACCTTTCGCCTTCGTTAACTCAGCCATAGATTATTTCAACACCCCGTTGCTTGGAAAGTTGTTTTGCGACCCAAACTGTATCCTTTGCAAGAAATTCGTATTACTAGTTCTGTCGATAACTTCCAATGTGGCGATAACTTTGTCAAACTTTCAGTAGCCAGGGCTTTGGCCAATCAATTAATTACGTTCAAAGAATAACCTGGCAGTTTGATATCAATCTAGCAGCTTAAGTCTTTCGTTAATTATTTTATGGTGCGTTCTCATTCTCGTTAGATTGGAGGTATCGTCTGGAAATAATGAAATAATGGAGTGTTTCTTTTGAGAAGCTATCGTTTCCACGCCGAAATTTGATACTGCAAAGCAAATGTTTGCTCGAGAAACAACGTTTAATGAAGATTTTGCTACATTGCAGTCCTGGGGAAAAACAGGTTTCCGACATAAAGCAATTCTAAGGTTATACAATTAGAACCTGAAAAACTTTCATAAATGACAACAGAAATAATGTCTCTATGTTGGGAAGAACCGAATCTTTGTTTCAATTTCTTGCTTTCTTTTCTTTTACCAAACTTATGTAAAACTCTTTTCGTCCAAAATTGCAAAACTGGTGTTTCCTCAGTGGTCCGCACTATTACTGTTGGCATGCACCATTACTATACTTGTAATGAGAGCTGAATTTTCTGATTGTTATTTTTCGAATAACCGCTTCGACCTAACATTCATTTTGACACTAGCTATAAAGAGTGATTATGGATATGAATACAATTAAGACGAATGTTCTGCTTGTTTTGCTGCAAGTCTTAGTTGTGCAAGTTGAAAGACAATCGCACGCATTCAGTTGTATGACTGTTTGGACAACCTACTTCCGCATACGGATGTAGCCTTTAGGCAATAATAGAACTATGCAAATGAAGAGATTTTGGAACGTGACATTACAAACGGAAACGAAAGATCCGCTATAACTTGATTATCCCTTTATTTGTTTTATGTTTTGTTTTTATTTTTTCTCTTTGTCACCTTTCACTTTATGATTAACTACAGCAATCCAAACATTAATATAAATTGAGAGAAACACATAAAACGTGACTACATTATTGAAGATTTAAAATCACTTTTTTCTTAATTGAGTTTATTCCTTTGCAGTTGGCCGTGAGGATAATTTTTGCTAGACCATGGAATAAAGTTTATTTGGGCGTCTAATTACATCTAGTTTTTCTTGTCAGAACTTTATTATTAACGAGGCACCAAAGTCAACAAAAAAAACAGAAGGCGGAAATTTACGACTGGCGGGTTTTTTGTTCCATAGCTTATTTTTAATTTAACGTAATTATCCTGCAGCTCTTTTATATTAAAGAAATGATTTCCCAACCTTTGCGATAGATTAAAAGCCCTAAAAATTAGAATTGCACATAAATTTAGCTTTTCGTTGTTCGAGGTCACGACCAAACTATCATTATTTTATTTTCAGCAAACATGCAATTTTCAATCGCTGAGTTTGGGTCACATACACAGCACAATCATGAGCGAATCAAACCTTCCCATTACCTAAAGTTTTTGTTTTTACGTAATTAAAAGTCGTACTAGAATTGAGGTCGCTTAGATATAAATACCATTTTCCTTGGTACATTGCAGCAAACGTTTCGCAAACATATCGAATTTACATCTGGCATGGCCTGTTGTGTGTTTCTCGATACGATATGTGGTATTTCGAATCGGCAAAGCCAGTTTAGCATGGCCATTTTATATCAACTTTTTGCGGCAGCTTGTTAAAAAAGAGCCAAGTTGAAATTAACTTTATGAAGTTAGGCTTTTCTATCTCTTTTTGCGAAAACTCGTTTGTCCCCCTCAATTCCTCAGTATTTAAAGAAAAATTGAAACGGCCACTGTGTGTTAATCCGAGCTTCGAATATTCTCTAAGTCACGGACAACCATTAATTCGAACTCTAGTCAAAAAAGAAAGGTATCCCCTCGGAATCTAACGATTTCGATTATAAAATTGAACCGCTAACTTATCTAGTGACTTACCTCGAGGCGAACAAGATTCTTCACAACAGAGGGACGCTATCTGACTTTCGTCATAAACTTCTAGGCTCATGCGCAGTAAGAGTACCCCCTTCTGTGATGGCGTGGGTATACCATGTAGTTCTTTGGCAATGTTGAATTTGTGGTAATTCTTTTTTGTATTATTTTGGTTTTAAGTCATATTTTCTACAGGCGTGATAAGCAATGTGTGATAGTAACCTTAGCCAGCGACCTTGGCTGTTATGAGAAAGGCATCGATAACGCACGTGCATGTTCTTTACATTGCAATTGGTCAAAAACTTCTTTAGTAATTGTTTCCTTTAAAAAAAGCTAATATTCCTTGCATAATAATTTTACTGATCTTGTTTGTTTCGTTAGCTTAACAGTAATTTGTGTATACTGTGTAGGGAGGCCCACTTTTGGAAATGTGTTTGAAGTCGTTCTTAAACATTCATTTCATCCGGTCAAAAATACTCAAAAAATGATTTTAAAAACAACTGAAAAAAAAAAAAAACTCAAAACCTAATGAACTATATTACTTCTTGTTTATTAACATTACTTAAAAGCTCAATTTTTGTTTTCTATTACTCTATGAGAGGAAATTAACGCCATTGAGAAGTCCCTTAATTTCCGCTACACTAATATCTACCACTTAAATCCACAATTCTAAATCTCTTTGTCACTTAACATAAGCAAGTAGGGTCTTCTATGTTTAGTATATTTTAATCTTGAAATCTATTTTTTGCACAAAAAATTCATGTTACACCTTGTTCTTAGCTCATTGAGCGACATAATTCTTGTTCCGTTTCTCTGTTTGTTTGGTTCCTGATCTCATCAAATCAAGAGGGGATTTTCTATTCGCATTAATAAAATTCCTGTAAGTTAAAGTGCTGCACCTTTCCACTGCGTTAATTCAAGACGCGTTACTTTTTTTAATACGAGTAGAATCCTCACAGGCGAGACCTGATTACTCGAACATCAACGAAAATTTGAATCAAGATCAGGATTTCGAGACATTCCAAGTTGCATCGCATTACACTGAATTGTTGAAGTACTGTTTTAGAGGATGCATAAGGCAAATTTTCAATGAAACACGGTAGCACCCTTTTCGCTATAGAATACCCAGTCGATGATCGATTTGAATTTACTAAAGGTAGACTAACGTGGTCCTATAAGGTAATCATTTATGACGTTGTGCGCAAGTGTTATGTTTTGAATGCTGTTTTTGCATTCGTTTATACACACAGTCCTCTCAAACTTACATGTAATAAGCAATGATTAAATAGTGTTTTACTGTCACCTCCATTTAAATTTTGGGTTGTAGTCTTGAATTATAAATGCCCAAATAAATGTGTTTTTTACTTTTTTAAAGCTTTACTTGTGATTTTCTTGAATTTCCTTCGGTAAAATCTTCCAAAATTTTTACAGCACATCGCATTTTGCGGGATACGAATTTTAGAAACGAAAAAAAGTAGGGTTTGTACTGGCAGTTTTTTCGATTTTTGTCTTTTACCGCTACAAAAAAAAAAAGGTCTTAAAGATTTCCCCGAAAAACGAGCTCCGACTAAAGTAAAATATTTACTACCATCCTGACAAATTTTACGGAATTTCACCGAAAGGAACGCGACAAAATTCACTGTCACTGTTTTGCTTTTTGTGCTCGTGTTGACGTCATAAAAAATCGAAAAACACTGACGTTTTCCTTTGAGCATGCGCAGATTACTTGAGCTTTCGTCCTCAGCGCGCGTGCGATTGTAAAACTATAGGGAGCCACCTTAACCACAAATTTGGAAAAACTGAAATAATGAAATCAAAGTGTCGATCGTTGGTCAAAATGAAAGATTGCTTACGAGTTTCCTCCGAAGAAGGGTTACAGCTCGAAATGCCAGCCTTCCCCAAATGTTCAACAAGAGTTTATTTACTTTTGTCGAATTGATAAGCAGTTAAGTGTTTTGCTTGCAGTACAGCATCTTCAATAGAAATTTCGTTGTAGAAACCCTAACCCTAACTACAACCAAACATGATTTAAAGACTAAAGCCAAATCGACGCCCATTCGTTATAGGCAGTGATTATAACTCTCAGCAGTCCCTCGGATACCCTGAAAACAGAGCCTCTCTTTATTTTGAATGAAAAGTTCTCCGTGAATCGTATCAAGACTTAATTGAGCGTAAGGCGTTGCTTAGATACCGTTAGACTTGTAGCTGAATTGAGTGGCAGAAGACCTTTGTTCAAAAGTAATAATTTAGCTTATTGCGAATGGAAACCGATTTGAAAGCATTGCTTTTTAATCCAGCTTAGTCTCTAAAACGTAAATTTTTGCTTGCATCTGATTAGGTAAAGGTTTTCATGGACCTTTCTCTTGGACAAATGTATTAAAGCTGTTTCTTGGCCTTACGTTAAGTGAGGGGCTTAAAGCTGTAGGGGATTGACTTCAGATGGAAAAATTTGTTCAAAATTCGTGGCTCGCAAATCGTCCACTATATAAACGTTAATTCCAAGGTAATTCTTCTCAAGATATTTTTAAATCATATAAATCCCAGGAGAGTCCAGAAACATCCAATCATTTAATGCGATTTTGCCCACGTGGACAGCTAAAGCGGCTTCAGACTCATTTTTTCATCCTCCACGAAAACATCCACGCAATGCTCGTGGAAGCGTTGTCCGCGGAAGAACTGGGTTCCATGTCTATAAACTTGAGAGGATCAGGTTACTTTGGGAATAATGCCTACACGGCTTGCTCTTTATCCATTTCTTGACCTCCAAAAATAAACTCTTATTTCGAAGTTGTAAGATATTTTTAGCATACATAACAAATTGACAGGATATCATTAAATAAAAACATTGAGTGATGAGCTGTAACTGACCAAGCGACAGAAATATGCCAATTTATTTGTAAGTACTGTTAACCTTTATGTCTATGCAAAGCTACAGGCCTCACAAGTTTTGACAAGTTTTCAATGGTGATAATAACCCTGTTTACTTCTCAAACACGTTTGTTGACAAAAAAGCCAATTGATCGTACCAATCAACTAAATTAAACAACTGAAATCTTCGGCCGCTTTACCTCCGTACCGTGTCACAAAACGGCAGCTGCCCCGCTGATCATTCGACGCACTCGCACATTTTTTTTCCAAGTCAATGGGCCCAATAGAAAGGTAGGTGCATTTGTCCATTACAAAATCCATGCAAAGATTCTAATGTTATTTTAATATATTCTGTATGAATCGCTCTAAAGTCATTCTAGGCCAACGATTGTGTCTTGTAAAGCTTTGTGTGTTTATCTTTCGCTTGTAAACCGCCTTGGAATTACGAAATTAGCTCGTATAAAAAAATACAAAGGTAATTCGCACATATCACAGCGGCAAAAGATATTTGTGACCAATGGTTTGCCAGGTGACAAAGAATTGTGAGATATTTGAGTTATGTTTGAAGTTTAAACGCCTCAAACAAAAACAATTATTGTCAGTTTGTACATGCTAGAATTAGGTAGCGTCTACCTACGCGGGAGAAATTTAAAAACGCAGCTTTATTTCTACGGTTAGGCTTACCGTGCACACTAATCCGTCACGAAAGCGGAGCTTTTCGAAAACGCTCCTCAAACGGGAGGAATTTGAAAACGCCGGCTTTACGTTTTGGTGCGGACGGAAAACATATATGTTGGAAACGGAGCTTTTCGAAAACGATGGCGTCACGAAAATCATGTGATTTCCCTGACTGAGTTTTCCTCAAACTCAAATCCAAAATGACCGGTGATTGTTGCGTTTCTAAATTCCTCCGGCGTGGTGTGGACGGAAAACATTTGATGTGTTTTCAGAGTGAATCCTCCGTTTTCAAATTCCTCCGGCATGGTGTGGACGGGGTGTTATACAGACTTCATATTTATGATGGCTGAAGAATACAGATTGTAAGATTGTTAACAATATAAAACTCTTTAGTAAAGTGAAAATATCTTTCATATTAAAGAAAATACACTCGTTGGTGTTACAGTAATTTTCAAACTATTGCTTGCTTAGACACAACATTTGACTGCTGATTACAGTAAAGAAACAAAATATTGTTTCAAATCGTTTGAGCAATTTCTATTTCTGGCAACCGGAGACACGACTTCTTTCATCTCATAATCGTGTGCCGCGCCCGTTGCTAAAATAGCAAAACAAATGATTTTATGGAAACAAAACTAATTTATTTTCATCTCTTTTATAACAGCATTCTTACATAAACAGAGAAAGCTGTCAGGAAGAAGTTATAATTTCATGTGGACTCGATAAATATTGTAATTGTTTTTATAAAGTTTTTCCGCGATTATACAAACACAAATAATTCTACAGGGTGGACAAAAATATGGCTTTAGAATGAACGGAAATATAAAATTTTGATGATCGAGATTTTAAAAACTTTAAGCTAAGACGGGTAGCTTTTAACTTTAGTACCAAAAGAAAAATAAAAAACAATCGGATGTTCCCATCATCACTTGATACATATAGAGAAGCAAATTTAGCTAGTAATTTTAAATGTTTAAGATCATGTGATGGTCTGTCTATCAATATTTATAAAGCATTTTAAATAAACGATGAATTATGAAATTTAAATTGTGAAGTGAATTTCGTCATGTCACGATTTGTTTTTTTCTTGACCAGAGCTGAAGTCTATAGAAGCTCCTTTATGAAGTAAAAAAAAAAACAGATATATTTATCTAGCTCAGCATTGTTGTAGCAAATTTTAATCGTGGTAAGAAAATGTTTGTCCTTGCTAGCTCTTACCAATCTTGATAACTTGGTTTGGCAAGTTATTTACACCTTCTATTTCGCAGAGATACCCATATATTTCAATCCCACAATTTTTGACCGAGTGATAAACGACTTTAACATAAAATCTTCTAATTTTAAGTTACCATCTTTTGAAACATAAGCGTTTGTTTAAAGTTATTCGTGGGGTCTTGATTGCAAATAATATTTCAAAGGTTAATGGATTCATTTTAAAAACGGACAAAGATGAACACCGATTAAGCAAATGTGATGATTTGAAAGTCGCTGGCTGTGGCAACCAAAATGTGATTTCCTTAATTTCTTCGACTTTGGAGAGATTAAAAAATATTTTTGTGTACTTTTTCATCAAATTAACAAAACCTAAGGCTCTACTAAGGATTCCCGGTGGAGAAATCCTTGACAATTAAAAAACAAATGTGATCACCCTTAAATTAAGTTCTTCAGATGATTCCAGTTCATATTAATACAAGACAAACACAAATTTCTTATTTTTCTGGAAAAGCATGAACTAGAAACGTGATTTTTAAAGTAAGGAATAAAAGGATTATAAAGAAAACGAAAAAAATGTTATCTTGATAAACGGTTTATGGGTGGTGAAATAATTGTAGTTTCTGTTTTTATTGCATAAATTCGGCTTCAAATTAACTTAGTTCTGTTTGTGCCTTTTCATTTCGAGCTCCGAATTGGAAAAAGAAGCTTTTTAATTTTCGTCATAATTTGTCAGTCTGTCATACACGTTTTACAAATATTCACTACATTTTGCCAAAAAAGTGCATAGAAAAAAATTCTCGAATTACTTACCACTTTAAGAGGTCAGATGTTAATTTTCCTCGAGAGGTGAAAAATATTACACTTGCCTTGTCTCTTGTATTACAAACGTATCCAAGGATCAACGAATTTTAAGGGAAAAAGTGTCAAGAGGGAAAGCTCTGTTAAAAGGTGAATGATACACTAACAACACATAAGTTATCTGTGTTGCTATAAATGAGGCAAGCGTCATGGTCTAATTCCAGCCCCAGGCTACTTCCATATTTGACCTTTTATTTCTGTGATATGAATGATATTTGGGTTGCTTATCGGGACCACATGTCAGCCACTCTGTTAATTCCCACCCAGTGAAGATAAAACTGTTGTTGCTCAACATGGATTCCACTGCCTTTCTTAGTGCTGCATCCAGTAAAGCCGAGTGAGTCTGGGATCGAAGTTGGTTGACAACAGACCAATTTCGATATATTAAAATTCAGCCTAAAACAATAAATCTCAACACGAGGCTCTGGGGAATAACTTTGTGGCGTTTATTCCCCAGAGTCTCGCACTGAGATCTATTCTTTTTGAGGCTGAAATTGAATCGAAATTGGTGTATTGTGCAGCCTGCCTTTCTTTTGTTATCAACTCGTCCAAAATCCTTTCCAGGTTTCCCTCGCTCTTGGAAGAGGCCAAAAAGAGTGCACTGTTTATTTTCGCGTTAATTTTACTTCGCAAAAAAGCAGGAGATGTGTCTCTCAAAGCTTAAAAATTTAGTTAAAGGGGAATCAAATTTCGTGGAATATTTTTAAAGCTGATCTGCATCAAAAACGGATGCTACAAAATTTATTTAAAATATACTTAGTAAGGCCGCACCATCAAACTTGGTATGGGCATGCGTGCAATATTTACCAACTCTTCCCTACGATAATAATGCAGTCTTCAGGTCTAGCCGGAAAACTGTTATCGAACGCTCCAGCGGAGCATCATCTTCCAATATTTTTGGTCTGGAAAGGGGTGGCGATTACGCTGGTAACACAACATCCGGGACATTCATGGGCTACATCCAGTTCCGATAGCGCTTAATATGGCTTAATATTCTAAAATCCAATGATGTGCAGGCTATTGACGTAACTGAGAGTTTTCTTGCCTTGGCCAGAGAACATATTATTTTTTCGCGTTATTAGTCGCCGTCCTACATCTTTTTCCGTCAGCTATGTTACGAAACAATTAAATTATGATCTTAGCTGTGAGTAGGATCTTCGACTTATGATGCTCTAAAAGTTTGGAAAGCACTCAAAAAGCTGTAGATAGTGAGGTGCTCGAGGCGACGCCTCGAGCAACTCCTACGCACTAACTCTCACTCTAACAGCTCTTTTGCGTTCTTTGGAGCGCGCTAAAATATAAATTACTTGTTAAATTTTACATAGACATATTTTAGAATAATACTAGGCACGATCAACTAAAAACAAAACTTACAACAGGATGGCAAGTTTGTTTATGCCAAAGCACAACGTTTTTCTACAAATTACAGCATCTACAATGTTCATTTTTAGTGTTTTATGATCCGGACGACAACAGGAAACAAAGGACCCTTAATCATGTTGAGTGAAATTAAAAATAAAAAGGTCTTATGGCAGCGGTTTAAATTTCGTGTCGTTAAACTTGCGCGGTAACTTTTTTTGCGTGGGCCTATTTATGACTTTGTTATCGCGAAATACTGGAGCCATACGCTAACCTAACAAAACATAAACATGTTCGTGTTTTGCAATTTGTGGATATTCTTACTATCATTCTATCACCTACTGCAAGATAATACACGTTACAGAAAGGTAATTGCACGATTGGTATATTGCTATTTAAGCAAAATATTTAATGCAGATATTTAATGCACGTATCACTTCGCCGGTCATTTTTGTGAAGTAAAGGTGAATTCTCTAGATCTTAAGTGAGCTTTTCACCGAGTCACTTTTCATTTGGACATTGTTCAATTGACCGGCTATGGACTGTGTTTTTTTTTTTTTTTTTTTAATTTTTTCTCTGAAAACTGAACAGGTAAAAAACATTTCGTGCAAAACATCCTTATTTGGTCCGTTAAATGCAGTTATTTGTGACGTCACGTTTAAATGGTGTGATCCAAGCTGTATTAGTTTGCTTTCTTTGCTTTCTTAGAAGTCAAAAAGTGCCTCATTTCGAGTTGTGTCATGACCTGTCTTATCTACTGCGTGGTAAATAAATCGTCTGTGTTATTACCTCCGGTCTAATTCCAAAGCCTAATGACGTATGTAGGAAGGAAGACATATTACTCTATACACTGCTGTAAGTTTAGAAAAATATAATTATTAGAGTCTGAAATGAGAACAAAACATTGGCAAACAACTCTCGATGTGAAAAAGGGATATCGATAAGTTGTAAGTCTTTACTTCTTTTGTTCCCCTCTCACCAACTAAATGTTTTGAGTTGTGTTGATATGTTTTGTGTGCAGACCAATATTCAGATATTGTTTGTAGCTGGTCAATATCTGGTAGATGGTTAATAATTTCTGATAACCGTCGTGGATATGTAGTCTCTAAAGGACGTTTATTCCACAACAGCCGAGAAACATACACCTTATATCCATTCTTTAGTATTTATGTCTCATTATGCAAAAGTCATTTAAATCCACCCGATGCTCAAAAAGGTGATAAGCCCAAGATAAGAAAGATTATTTTCTTTGAAAATTTACAAAATTTTGCCAGGCTTCTGTGGGAGAGATGAGCGATTAAAAGAGATTACACGACATAAAAGCTGGTTCTGAGACGAGAAGAATATGCAAATATGTATAGCTTGAGTTTATTTGAATCTTAAGCGCGCTCTTACTGTTGATTTATGGTCTCCTGGCCATGGCAAAATCCAGATGTTGACTAAGCGAGGGAGGGAAAGAAAACTTTTTTTTTTCCCCTCGTAATAGTGCACATATCAGTTTTTTTTTCCTCTGTCAAGATCAATTTTTAATGCCTAATACGTTAAGTTTATTCCAGACCAGAATCATTTTCTTTTTGTTTCATTTTGTGGTACTAAAATTTTCTTTCTCTTGATATCAAGTGGTAAATAACCCTTACTCTATTTGCAGATATAATTCACTCTTGTCCGGACGTTGATGTAACACGTTTTTCATTTAGTCGTACAGACAGTCTCCGTTCCTGAAAGCTCATGCAAATTTTGGTAAATTAAAAAAAAACTTCCGATAACAGGTCAGAATGCTTTCGTACAATCTTACGATTTGCACGTTCAGTTATCAGGCAAAACCGAACGAAAAAATGTCTTGAAAAGAAACTTGTTGTTGTGAATTTTCAAATGACTACCACAGGAGTTACGCTATAGCCAATCACAAAAACACAGAAAACCCAGTGAATCAATCAAAACTCAAACCCAATGCCTGTAGCTGACACAAAGCACGGGAAAAATTGTGTGACTGAGTCGCGATTGATTTCTGATTAGACGAGAAAGGGGCGCGAGTTTTTAAGCTAATCGCTTAGCGCTATAACCCAATTTAAAATTAATAACGAAATGAGCCGATCAAATATGGAGGTAACAATCATATCAAGACCAGCTTTAGTGATTTTGAGTGAACAGCGTGTATTCTTCGATTACTTGGAACATATCGCATACACCGTAGTCTTTTTAACAAACTGGAGAGCTAAACGAAACAAATAAACTCCACTTTTCAGGGCAAATTAAAAAACCTCTGGAAACTCGAAAAATGGTCTGCAACAATCCTCGTTGATAATAAATGCACAGTTTCTCTCAATGGACTGATGTGATAGAAACAACGAAAAATTTATCACGTAAACTAAATATTTTAAGCAAATTCTTCATCGTGTAAGCACGAAAAATTTCGCATATTTTTGTTACCGAAAGTAAATTTAAGTTTTTTCTCTTGATGTATAAAAACAAGCGCAAAGGAAATTTAAAGAAAGGTTGAAAACAGTTTAAGGCAATATTGTCACTTTCTCCTATTTTTGTTTAGAAATTCAGTAAAACAATAAACAACTTTGGAAAAGTAAATCATGTTAAAATTTGAAAATATAAATTCAGTTGATTCGTTGAAGAAGGCATCGCTAATACTGAGAAAAAAATATTTCTACTGTGCAGTTTTTCAAACTGTTCTCTCTTTGAAACAGGGAGACCAAATATTAGCTGGGATAAAAATCGCAAAAAGGGGAGGAAAAACCTTGTGAAAACCGTCAAACTTTTTAATACCGATTTCCTTTAATGAAGCTTGAGGATATGGCGTTGCACTCAGGAAAACATTTTGTAGTTTACTGCGTCAATTCGATTTTTACTGACGTGAGCGTCCTACGAGTGTAAAAATGCAAATTGAACTGGCTTTTACTTGCGTAAATAAACTGTGACAGTGAAACGAAATAGACTGCTTGAGCAAATAGTTGAACGTGTGCCAGTCTGACGCAAGATTTCAACACATTTTGGATTATCTAGGCAATTGGAACACGTAGAACCAGAAAAAGTCACGTTCGTGAGGTAGGAAAATAAAAATCGCGCCGCGGGAAATCTATCTCCTGTCTCCTCCATTGTCAGTCTGATAAATTTGCTATGTTGCATTTGTGTGTGAAAAAATAATTAAGATATTTATCTCTCATGCAAATAGGCAAATTGATAGTTACCACATTGTTACTAAATACAGTTTCTAAAGGTTGTCGTATACTACGAAAATATTTAGCTGTTTTTTGTTGTTGTTGTTGTTGTATTTAATTTAATGGACGTTTTAGTCTTAAAACGAAATTAGCTTGTTTTAAATAACTCCGAGGGATAATCGTTCGCGATTGCTCGTGTCTTAATCAGAAATATAAACTATTAGATTCATTTGCAGATATCAACTGCTTCCGCTGCCATTATCAAAATTTCCCCTACCCTACTTTAATATTTGTTAATTATATCTTCCTTATCACCAATGCCATTGTCGGTATTGAAATCTTCCCACCTTTAATCCCTTTTACCCCACGGTTATTTAAACAGAAGGCATAATTAACCCCAGATTATTACACGTTTTCGGTTTGTGTTTACTTTCTTCGTAATGTTGGGGCCTCGTTAAGGGTCCGGGGGACGGGGTAGGGGGGCTCAGTATCCCCCTTCTCGTTAATTTTTGGCTTAGATATCCCGCATTCCCCAAAACCCCTAAAAGGGCCTCGATATTTCCATGTTTATTTTCCAGGTTTGCTTACCCTTAAACGTCACTTATTACGTATTGTACTAATGTATTAGTGTAATGTTACAATACGTACCTTTTTTTCTTAGTTTTGCAAACTGACAAACACTTCCGAACGATATATATCTGCAGTACATTATCTCTTTGTTCCTCAAAATAGATTCACATAATTAAGGGATAATGTCTTAGTGGTGATCGTAACACAAGCTTTTGATAGCTGTATTTAGCCAATTAGAGCGTAGAGAACGTGCAGTAATGTACTCGTGCCATACACGGCCAGTAAATAAGAAATGTGATCTTTAACTTCTGTTTTCACTATCTGCTTTTAATTTGTTAGCAGCTAGACTGACTGGAGAACGAAAGACTCACTGGAAAACAGAATCAACTCATTCTCGTGGGCCTTGAAGAGCAACTTCGGTCCCATGGCTAGCTAACGAGGGCATTTTTCTTCAAAGAGAAGATCTACATTTGCCATTTGCGGCATTTTTCCACGAGATGAACAACTCTACAAACGAGTTGTCGAGTAAAAATCAGACGAAGCAAGGATCCACAAGTTTGAGCGAGGCTGAACGGAACTTTAAAATTATATTTTACTTCTGTCTGTTCGTTGTTGGTTCCTTGGGAAATCTCCTGGTCATTGCAGTCGTAAAAGCAAAACGTAAACGAACTATAAATGATTATTTCATTTTAAACTTGGCAGTGTCAGACCTTACGTTTTTGTGGTTTTCTCTTCCTTTCTACACCTATGAGCTTTTCCAGGCATTCTACAAAAACGTATTTTACTGCAAACTTATTTGGCCCATGATGTCGGTGACTCTCTCTGTAAGTGTTTTCACCTTAACATCCATGGCGGTTGAACGATGTCGAGGAATCATAAATCCCTTACAACCAAGAATTAAACTGCAAGCTACACTGGTTTGGATTCTGCTTATATGGATTTGCGCTTTTGTCACGATAACCCCTTTGATGGTCGTAACGCGACCGGATTCTGTGCTGTGTTTTGAAGAATGGCCGAAGACATATTACCGTCAAGCATACACCGCCGTGCTGTTTGCCCTTCAATACGCCATCCCGTTGATTATAATCGCCATAGCGTACCTGCGAATCGCCTTTCGTCTAATCACATCTAAGTTACCAATGCGCACTTCTGTCAACGCTCGCGGACAAGTTGTCAGACAAAAGTCAAGAAGCGAAAATGTTCAGATCATACGTACACTAGCTGTGATTGTGATTCTTTTCATGGCCTGTATGTTGCCCAATCAGATTGCTTGGATGCTGTTCGATTTCGGTAGTGATTCTCAAAAGCACCTTTCGCATGCTTTCTGGATCAGCGCGGAAGCATTAATATTCCTCCACGCATGCGTGAACCCGATTGTATACGGGACATTAACAGGCCAATTTCGTCAAGGGTATGTTCGGTATTTACGATACGCGTTCGGCTGCTGTCGAAAAACCCGAATAGACTCACCCGATTTTTCGGAAATCCGGACACGTGACAAACACACAAGACGAAAGAGTAGTGGTGTTATAGTCCACGGCTCTCTGAAATACAAAAGTTTCGTCGACAGAAGTAAAACCATCAGTTTTCAATCGCAGTCCTCGCCAAGCTTATCCATAACCGGAGAAAGCAACAGCGTTCATGGAGGCTCTCCTTCTGCTCGGCATCAACATAATACAAAGATCCAAGCAGCGAAAGTCAACAAGCAGAATTGCACGAAAACGAAAGTACTTTTGAAATTATCTTTTGCAAACTCTTCTTTGGACATGTCTGATGAGGAACATAGTGTTCGGGACACGAAATTGTAATTGATGTAATCCATGTTAGTTGAAGATAAAAACGTTCTGCTCCAAACACCGCATGAAAATTGAATTTACTGTATATTTGATTTTCGTCAAAGGCGAGGTCAATTTAGGACCATAGCCTTGATCCAACCTTTGATGCGCGTCTAAAATTAGTCAAATATGTCATGGTTTTTTATATATGTTTGATTAATGTCAAAAGCGAAGTCAAAAGAATCAAATATAACCAGCTTTGACGCAAGTCAAAAGAGTAATCAAATAAGCTAAGGATTTGCAATACATTTGATCCTTGTCAAAAGCGAGAGATCAAAAATGTCAATAGCTTTGACGCAACCCTTGATGCCCGTCAGAGACGTTCAGACTCCACAGCTTTGCCTACTTTACGGCTTTGTTTAACTTTGATCCTAGGTCAAAGGACGTGGTCAAGGAAAAAAAATCAACTTATAAACACCCTGTGCTTAATTTCGTTATTTTCCTGTTGAACTGAAGGTGGCTCAAAAGTTCCTAGCACTTTCCAAGACGTAGATTGTGATGGGTCAATATTACCCGCGCTCATAATCAGTTGATACTACAATCATGGTATCCCAAAACTGCCCAATCATTGGAGACGTTGTCATTTTGGTGACACAATAGGTTACCTTAGCAACACTATGACTGGCTAAAATATTATTATATTTAAGATAACGGCCGAAGAAACCAGTTTTTTCTATTGTCGAATTTTGTTAAGCAGGACAAGATGCAACTTTTAATTTTGCAAAAGTTAAAAAAAGCACCTGTAGATGGGGCTCAGAGCCACGTTAACTTTTCAAAAGAAAAAGCGCCAGTATCTGTCTCAATTTTTATAGCTAAAGAGCAAAGGTTTACACGAGGACTTTGATTCATCACACTGTAAGTATATAAAAGATAAAGCAGCCGTTTCCAATTCCCTTTTCATAATCTAAAGGATGAGGTACGAAATTCGCGACTTTCAAAAAGAGAAAAATCTCGTCTCGCGGTCGCTTGTGGGACTGTTATGATGAGAAGTCATACAGACCCCAGTAACGATCCCACGGGACACTGCGAGGTGAGACTCGCCCCAGATTTCTTCTCGTGACGTCATAACCATGTATATACGTCTAGTCATCCAATCGAACACGCATTATATCATAGACGACCTTAACACATGTCGTTCGTTGTATGTTATTTTGAAAGCTCCTCAAACCGTGTCATACCTTTCTGCCGACAGAACCGATCTGCAAACAGAAGCGACCGCTATAGAATAAGAAACGATCTACCCGGCCATTCCAGACAATACCACCTAAACCAATGCAAACCAATACCACCTAAACTCTCTCCGTTATCGACCAGAGACATGGTCGATATGGACTGCGAGGAATGGGACGTGAATCTACTCACACATGCGCAAGTTATCACCCATTTTAAACCAATTCGCAGTAATAGATTCTATTGAATGTCGTTCTAAGCTATTTCTTTTGAACGTTCAGTGTTACATGAATTTATCGGTGAAATTATAGCGTCCCCGTGATCAGTGTTTCCGCTTGCTACGTGGTCTACATTGACTCGATGCCCTTCAACTTTTTTGTCCCAAGACCACCTGTGATCATTTCACGCTCTCTTTTCCTGGATCGAGGGCGAGATAGTCCCCCGGGGTACACCCCTGCGTGACCTATGATGGTTATGGCGCCTCAAAGGGTATATTGTTTTTAAGCCAGTCTAGTCTGAATTTGACCATTTTAAGGTCATTCCTCACATTTGCATTGCGCATCCTTACTGCGCATAATTTATGGCGTCATTAGCGCGCGCTCGTGCACGCGCATATTGAAAACATGACGGATTTGCCTTGATATTGAGCTC
>Ga0126339_10000859_pt1 | contig 18846 bp, 11 predicted proteins | sample OrbTmetagenome_2_FD_92532 | JGI IMG/M metagenome (GOLD analysis project Ga0126339, IMG submission 92532) | Coral microbial communities from Petempiche,Puerto Morelos, Mexico - Orbicella T R C metagenome | ecosystem: Host-associated > Invertebrates > Cnidaria > Coral | place: Petempiche,Puerto...
TAATACAACAATATTAGTGTCCACAATTGCTTGACAGTTCTGACAGCAAAATTCAAAGGATATAGAGCACCCGCAAGCGAACCCACGTCATTGAAGTCGGGTGGCTGACCACTCAATGATTGGACAAGGCCGAGCTCATTGCGAAATGATTTTAATAAGGCATATTGATATATGGTATCGCTCCAACTAAGCAGCCACTCTATCTAACAACACGCTTTTATTTTTTTGTTTTGCTCTTCGCTTTGCTCCGAGGGTTTTTCTCTGGGTTCTCAAGCTTTCCTCTCTCCACAAAACCCAACATCTCCAAATTCCAATTCGACGATCGATGTGGCTTCCTCTCTAAATATCGTCATTTTTTTTTTTTTTTACAAAAGCAAAAAATGTCTGTGCCTATTATGGGCTAATTGCACCGGATGTTTTACAGCTATGAACACCTGTATTTTTATTTTTAGCTATAGCCAAGGCACATCTTATTTGGGTCCGAAAAAGACTTTTTCGACGAAGTAAATCTTACAAGTAAGAGAATTTACTTTCGTGCTACTTGACTTGAAAGAGAGTCAATTGCGAAATTATTGTAAAAGTTATTGTTAGTGGGAATTATCTGGTTTAAAAGTGTTTTCCGCGATGTTTCAAAATTAACAAAATAAACGATTCATCGCCGCTTTAGCTTAGTTGTACTCGAAGGAAACTACTTAAAATTACCGTACAATTGCAATTTGCTAAGATGGAGAAACACTGTTCTGCGGCATTTTGTAATAACTACGCATTTTGTAATACCTTACGCATTTTGTAATAAAATTTGCAGCATTTTGTAATTACCTGCAGTATTTTGTATTAAATGCAAACGACGCATTTTGTAATAAGAGCTGCAGCATTTTATAATAAACGTCAGTCTACGCAATTTGTAATAACGTGGTGCCGCAAATTGTAATAAGTCTCTTGACACGATAATTTCACCAAAATGCGTAGTTATTACAAAATGCCGCAGAACAAACACCAAAACAAGCAAAAATCGAACAGGTATAGTTAAATGCCGGTTAACTCAGTCCGAAAAGTCACAACATGACTGAAACAGGTCAAAACTAACTCATCAACTTATGCTAATTATTACAGCTGATAAATTCTTTTCAATAAACATCAAATGGATGTTCTCAGCTGCAGATCCTCTTCATTAACTGTCTTGTTGAATTAGAATAAAAGTTCTAACAGCACCCAGTTTTACTTCACACAGTTCAAGTCTCCCTATATAAAAACTTTTTCTAATCTTGAACTATAGTTTATATCAGACTTCTACCTGTTCGTAACATGCCGGCCAACATGCATATGCGGGCGGCTGCCACAATGTCACGTTCTTCGTGCTTTCTCAACCTTTACAGGGAGACATTCTAGACAAACCCCACGTTTTCGCACAACCATCGCAAACAATAAGAGTCTTATGTTCGCTAATCGCGCATGCTAAACAGCTCGGGACTGCCGCATTTTCGTTAATTTACACCGTTATAGATTGTGCTATTTCTTTCGTATCCAGTGTATCATACGGATCGAGTAACGCGCCACGAGCCGAGATAAAAAGCCTTCAGAAATAACAGCAGTTGCTACCCTCGCATTTTTAACCGTTTCATCCTGGTTGATAACGGTTGAGTAAGTTTATAAACCATGTCAACCAAAAACTAATCTTCCCAACTGAACGCGAAAAAACTCATCTAACAAAAGCGATCGAACACAAACTAAATTTCTGAAGTATTGGCTGTTGAAACAAAAAAAATTTCTTAAAATTAGGCCTTCTTTGTTTTTGCTTTATATTTTTGTTAGTTATAAATTCAGAAACAGCCACAAGTGCAGTTAATCAATCGGTATATCAACCATGAGCATAAATTGGTTATTATCCCATTATTTTAATACGTCAGTATAATGCGTCAAGAAAAAGTGAATAGATGTATTTAAAATTATATTACGAAAACAATTCATATGATTCAGTGTGTGGGAGTTCCTCAATGATCAACAAGTAAAACTTGAAAAATGGAAACCTGGTTTTGGATTCTTGGCTGGTCTCTTTCCATCCTAACGATGGCTGGAAATGGATTTATTATCTTTCTTGTTTGCAGCAAACGACAGCTTTACACCAAAACCAACGCGTTTGTGGTTTCACTGGCAGTGGCGGACTTCTGTGTCGGGATGAGCGTTGTTCCATCAATGTTCTTCTGTGAGATGGCAACTGGGTGTGACCCACAGTCTTACGAGATCAAGTTGGTGAGGTGGCTTTTCGGATTCGCGTCAGTGGCGAACTTGTGCAGCTTAGTATTGGATAGATACATTGCAGTTGTCAAGCCTTTAAAATATTTGACTTTTATGACGCGCCGCCGCGTTATTCAAATGGTTTCCGTATCTTGGGGCATCCGAGTTGCCCATGCTACGATTTCCGGACTAAACTGGTATATTTTTAAAATATTGCTTTTATTTAATATCAGTTTTTGGGTATCTGTGATATTTTTTGATTTCCTTCCATGCCTCCTTCTGATATTTTGCTTTTCATCTATGTTATATGCTATTCGTACTCGCACCAGAGCAAAACAATTACGTTTTAATCATCACATTTTGTTTAAAACTCAGGGGAAATCCGCAGCGTCGGTTAAGTTAATGGCAGTTGTTATAGGCTTGTTTTTACTATGTTATGGATTTTATATTCGCCGTACGCTAGTAATTGTTTTAAAAAACGGTGAATGTAATGATGAGGAATATAAAATACCTCTGTTAGTATTAAAGTAAGCCATTAATCCTGTAGCTTACGGTTTTTTAAAGAGGGACACCAAGAAGGAGATTAAATCATGTATCAGTTGCGAAAAGGAAAGAAGCTAGGTGCTGCCTGTCCTGTTAACAACTGTTTTACCGTAGAAAGTTAGAAAAACGAGCGGAATGAAGATGTTGAGAGAAATGTGTAGCTATAACTAAGTATAACTTTGCAAGGGACACCGGCTGTTACAGGAGTTTTGGCTCTGTAAGGAGAATTTCCATAATGTATATTCTACTCTTAACAAAAAAAGAAAATAAAATCAAAATATGGTGGCTTTGCAGTTGATTAGAAGAGTGAATATGATATCAGAATATAGCCTGTGTGTTTCCAGTGGAAGAAGCCAATATTGCAGAAACAAAGACAAAAACTAAGTATTGGCGTTTCCTACACAAATCAAGTGTATGTGCATTTCCTGTAGCCCATGACCAGGAATTAACAACTAATAATTAAGGAATGCTATGAGCTGAATGCCTTTCCGAAGTGCTCCTTATGTTCATCTTATTGCAAAACCGGTAATAAACCGATCAGCAAAAGTTGTATTTGATCGAGGACTGGCGTATGCTGCCTTCGACCTTTGTTGGTTTTTTTTTTGTTGTTGTAGTTTTTTGTTTTTTTTTTGGTATATTTTTTGATGTCTACATCCTAAAACTTCCACAGCTATTCGTCTCATGATTAGCAAGACTGAAAAAGGCTTATTTTTTCGGGGCATAGAAAAAGTGGTTTAAGGTTTCGTTTTTCAGCTGTTATGATCCTTATAGTTAAAAGCTTTGTCTCTGCGGTTCGCTAATTATGAAAGCAATATTAGTTTCTTGACAATTACCGACATTTCTGACGGCAGACTTCAAAGAATACAAAAGACGTAGAAGCAAAACAACTTCATTGAAAGTGGCTTATTGCCGTTTGATTGATTAAGTAGAAAACCAAGACATAATAATTGTCTCTAACGAGTAGTTATCGTTCTACACTAATTGCACCGGATGTCTTAATTCAGTAAACACCTGTGTTTATGGTTTTAGCTTTAATTTAGCACAGGACCTCTTGTCCATTTTATTTCTCTCCACAACAAGTCATCTTTCTATCGAAAATAGTCATGAGAATAGGAGAATTAACAAAAATGCTGACAGAGAATGATTAATAAAAACAAATGGTTTTAAAAGTTATTATTCCGGCTATTTATATTTTATTCAGTAGTGTTTTTTCTCTTTTTCCTGCAAAATTAAACATTAAATTGCGTTTTGTCAACAGATGAGCTTCGTTTGCTCGGAGCATCACAAAACAGAGATCAACCACACGTTGAGATGTTTCAAAATCAACAAAATAAACACTCTCTGGCTGCTTTTATAGTTTAGTTTTAAGGAGAAAGTTATACTAAGGTAGAGACTGTAGAGAAACATCAAAAAGGTAATATTAAAAGTAAACAAAAAATGAATCAGTAAGTTGAAATTATAACCTTGCAGATAATCGAAGATAAAGTTCGTCATTTAAAGCAAGAGCAAATAGGTCGATCTATTTTGACGTGTTTGGTTTTAGTCTGCCAACAAGCGTTTACAGAATATTAAAGAGGCGCGATCGCAAGGGGGAGCTAAGACAGCTCCAGCTTGTTCTCTTACATTCGTTTTGTTTGATCTTGACATTGCCTTGAAATTTTGAGGGTAAAATTAAAGATACACTAACTTTATAAAGTCTGATATGTAGTGCCTGATGGACTGGAACGTCAGAAAACAATGAAAGACCAGACAATTCCGAACAGAAATTTAACTTTGAACTCAGTACCTTGGCTCTCCACGGGATCAACGACGGTTTTTCGTTTAAAAAATTTTTTCCAAAACTTTCTCTTTTCTCCATAATTCTGTCCAATTGACCTATCCTGTCTCTAACAAGCAAAATTTGGCTCGATGAAGGATTTTATGCATTTTTCGTTAATTAGACAATTCATGTCTTATCTGTTGCTATGCTTTCTGCAATAGCGTAACTCCGTCTTGCACTATATAAACACACGCACAATCCACACTCTCACGCTGTTAATTTTGGGGCGATCACGCAAAAACCATTTGCCACCCTCTGGAACACGCTGAATATTGAAAGAGATATTTCGTGTTGTTTTGCCACCCGACCAAACAAGCGTCAGTAAATAAATATTCCAAATGTTGAGCGGATCGTTTGAAGCAGATTTTCCACCAACTGGTTTCAAGCTTGGCAATATAATTGAATTTGCAGCCATTCTGGCTCTAGCGATAGTTTTTTTAAATTGCAGATTGAAAAATAGGAGAATCTAGACGTTTTACAATGCCTCCTATGGTCGCCCTCTTGGTAATCCTCTAATTGGTAAGTTTTGGATATCTCCGCTTTAAAGATAAAATAAAGATGTGATCTTAATAAACTCCCTTTGTCGTCAAAATATCTTGCGCTTAAATGGTATCGTCTATCTGCCCCGGAGACACCCTCTCTTCCTCTGACTATTTTTGCATTAGGCGTTCCGTTAGTCCATTGATTCCTGAATTGAGTATGGGTCGTCGCTAATTATTCTGATTATTTGTTCCTGGCAAATGCAGTAATCTCAGAGGTACTGTTACTGTAAACGTTGCTAACCAGTGAGAGGCTGGGTGCAAGTGAACAATGAAAATAATGTCTTAGGTAACATGATAAAGATTCCGGTGTTTTTACGCTACACAGTATGGTTTAGGAATTAGGGAATTCTCGAAGTTTATCTAAAGCAAAATGTGCTCGGATTAGCCGGACGAGCAGTTCAACAGTCTCAAAATATTTCTTTTTCACATGATTTAAAACAAAAATGTCGTGGTATACATATGTGCTGGAAGTTTCAACGAGAAAGCCTGCTCTTCGTGAAAAAATGAAAACAAAACGTTTATGTGTACCTCAAGGCAATCAGAAGAACCTAATGAAATAAAGATGGGGTACTACTAGATCACATTGACGAGTCAGGTTTTGGAATGCACCCGCGTTTCACAAGCTTACCCTGCCGAAAACCAAGACAACAGCAAGTGTCAACTACGTGACCACCATGGTTAAATTTGACGATCACGTTTCAAAACAGGACCCTTATCTTACGGAACGAGAGGATTTTGGCTCTTAAATGTCAACCTATACAAGCTACCGATGAAAATGTCCTGGTGATATCTGCGAGGAAGCTGTTGAAGACAAATGTATTCGTTATTGTCAGGAGGAAGGTTACAATATGAGGTTTTAAGACGAGGGAGCTCCCCTTTTACTTCGACAAGCCATGAAGATATTTTCACCGAAATTCGAAAAAAGTCTAGAAAAGGTAAGTTAAAAGAACAAAAGTTATCGAAGATCGAAAGCGTTAGGAAGCGAAGGAATTAGCCATACCCTTAAACTGAAATCAACACTGACTGACAAAGAACAAGTAAGAACCCAAAAGAAGTTATTTCTGAACAAACAGTGCGGATACTAAAGATACTGCAATTGTCTGCAGCCCCCCAGAGGGACTATCTAGCTATCTGAGAGATAATGAGAAATTATTTCATAGTAGCGACGAGTAAACTGTTAACATGGTCAACCAAGTTATGCAAACTGAGGCTTAGTCAAGTCCCACATCTCAAGGAAAGCAACTTTGCCCAATTCACACTCCCGTTTTCAATGCATCCATACCGATTCCAGCTAATAACACCCATTAATCTTCTACGCCCGAGTAAAAATAGCATGTCAGCTCAAGATGCAGAACCAAGACCGCTAGGGGGCTGATACATATATGGTGCATTGGCAAAGAAGCGCATGTATTTCTGATACTCGTGTCTACAAGGGATAAGCAACTTGTCGGAGTAAAGGATCTCCCTCTGGTAATTGCTGGATGGAAGTGGCCATTCCCCTTACCCTGAACACTTCATAACAAGTATCACTGCTACTTACCACTTACAAGGAAATTACGGGAATAGATTGAACGCTTGAGACAAAGAGTCTGATTGGGTCAGTTAATGAGTTAACAGAATAGTGTCCCAGACGTTGCAGGGGCGCAAAAGCATGATTACAGGGTGCGCGTTTGCGTTGATCTTACCGAGCTTAAGAAAGCAGCACGTCTAGACGTCCATCCTATGCCGATAGGCTATCTCCAGATGATACCTTGACCCACGTTGTGCCAAGTTACCTACCTTCATTAAGCCTGTTTAGTAGATACACGTTGAATTGTCGGGCCTATCTCTGTCCCTAAAATATTCCCAGAAGTGCACGGAAATGGGAAAGCAAGAAGGGAACATGATCAGCCATTAAATTCGGCTATTAGAGGGAGAGACTCATACTCAACCCTTCTTTTCACATTCTTTCCACAATCACTGATAGACTTTTTAAAAGAATTGTGTATACTTATCCCAGTCATACAAGAAAGCGATTGAAAGCACACACGTGGCATCCGAGGAAGTTCTTGCCCTGTAGAACCACGTTCCTCGTCAGATGCAAGCAGCCAGGTTTGGACTTGGTTTGGACAATTGGTACAGTTTTGACCACCCATCGGATGATGTGAGATCAGTACAATATCCTATTAGTTCCACCAACGATTCCGACCGTTGTTATCACAGGAAAAGAGGTGTTGGCTATGACATGTACGGCAAAAGGGCTATTGAAAACAGGACGGATGTTTAGATCGGAATAAACTTCACGGTTGAAACTGTACACTAGCAGTAAATACCCTGGTTTCCTCCACTCACAAGGACTTATTTTGCCATCGATCATATCACTGTCAGAATGCGCCTGTGTGTGACCGATTCCTGCACTGTCTCGATGCCTTCAAGTACATCGAGCTCGCGAGCCCAAATGAAGGTCATCAAGGGATGACAAAAACACGCAATGACGCCACTTCGTAAGTCTGGTGGACTAGAATGTCCCAAACATCATAACGGTTGCAAGAAATTAATGTGCTACGGAAACCAAATATCGTAAGTTCAGTCAACGAAAGGTACTGAAGTCCTAGTAGACCATGAGCTAGAGTATTGGTAGACTTAGTACAACACACAGGTAAACATTTCCGATTAAAGAATACTGAGATTAGCACCCTTTAAGGACATCAAAGAATAACATAGGCCTAGCGTGCGTTTCTTTAAGAAAATCCAAGATTGGATTCTTAAAGGAACCGAAGAATCCACTTCCAGAGTGGATTCTTCGGTTCCTTTGACGCACCATGATCCGAGAGATCTTGGATTGATCGGTTCAGTAAAGAAACGCAAAATACCTTTCCGGATTCTTTCGGATTTAAGAATCCAATCTTGGATTTTCTTAAAGAAACGCACCCTTAGTTTGTCTTCCCGGCGGGGAAGTGAAGTGGCAGGAGCTGCCTAACTAGAACGCCGCCCAGCGAGTCATGAAGGCAGTAACAAACGATATGGTTCAGACCCACAAAAGCTGTGTTTATGCGCCATATGTATTTCTCGGATACAGCAACAAACACCAACTGCTTCTCTAATGACCGCCTTCTTAAAAAGCAAACAAAAAGAAATAACCCCATCCCCCTCGAAAAAAATAACCATTTAAACAAAGTTTCATTTAATTGTCAGTCGTTTTCGCCAGCGCTTTCAAAAAACATTTGCAACTTAGTTTCGGGGTTGTAAAATTCTGGAGTCTGGTCTACTCCCTCTTGATAATAGATTCCCCATCGCTTTGAGATACAATACCTTTTTATTATTGTTATTATTCACATCTTTTTATCGCAATCTACTTATCTCAGCGAGGGTTAGGAAACTAATCAAGAACAAAGTTGATTCACAGAGCTGGCTATCGATGAAATTTTTTTCAAAAGAAAGAATCGAACACAGCTAGCAAGTATTTCTCTCAGGAAACCAATTTTGTCTTGGTTTAATAGATTCATCTATTCACAAGATGGTGTCCCTAGGTTTCCCCGTCCCTAAATTACGTTTTCAAGAGACCAAAAGATTAAACACTGCATGCTCAGTGCAATTACGATAACGTTTATCAGTCTTCCAAAGAGTGTCTTTTGCTTTTATCTAAGCTAGTTTGTTCATAAAATAGGAATTATTTGTCATATAAAATGAATGCCGAGATTTCAACCACCTGCTCCAATTGTCTGTACCTCATTTCAATACGTCAAGGTGCAATTTTAGTGCAAACATGAACAGGTGTCTTTAAAAGATATTGTATTTTGGAAAATATGATTTTCACGTCAATTGTAGATTTATCTCGATGACCAAAAAGTAAACCTAGCAGCCTCTCTAAAATGGAAACCTGGTTTTGGATTCTTGGATGGTTTCTTTCCATCCTAACGATGGCTGGAAATGGATATATTATCTTCCTTGTTTGCAGCAAACGGCAGCTTCGCACTAAAACCAACGCGTTTGTGATTTCATTGGCAGTGGCGGACTTCTGTGTCGGGATGAGCGTTGTTCCACCAATGTTCTTCCGTGAGATGGCAACTGGGTGTAGCACACAATTCTATTGGATGAAGTCTTTAAGGTTGCTGTTCAGCTACGCGTCAGTGACAAACTTGTGCAGCTTAGTAGGGGACAGATACATTGCAGTTGTCAAGCCTTTGAAATATTTGACTTTTATGACGCGCCGCCGTGTTATTCAAATGGTTTCCTTATCTTGGGGAATCCAGGTGGCCGTTAGAATGGTTGATATACTAAACTGGTCTATTTTCAAAACATCCCTTCTTCTTCACATTATAGTCTGGATAAGTGTTATATTTTTTGAGGTTCTTCCGTGCTTTGTTTTGATAGTCGGCTTGATATCAATGTTACTTGTTATTTTCAAACACGATCGAGCTACTCGCACCATAGCAAAACAGTTGCGGTTCAATCATGGCGTTTTGTTTAAAAGTCAGGAGAAATCCGCCGTCAAAATAATGGCAGTTGTAATAGGCTTGTTTCTACTGTGTTACGGATTTTATATTCGCTGCACTTTTGCACATATCTTAAAGACGGGAAATTGTAATGATGAGGAATATAAAATAACGTTTCTAGTTTTAAACTCTGCCGTTAATCCTGTAGCGTACGCTTTCTATAAGAAAGACATAAAGAAGGAGATTAAACGATCCATCTGCTGTGTTATGGCAAAAAAGTAAAAGAAAATATCGATCGTGTTATGAAGACAATTATTGTAGAAAGTGAGGCTCCTTCAGGAGTGTTTAACGAGCGACGAAATTCTTATTTATCTTTCAGGTTTTCTTTGAACTTTGTAACGGAGACTGTTAGATCATTTTTGACGGCTAGGTAGCCTTCCATAACCATCGGTGTAAATGTTTCTTCATCGACAGAAAGGAGAGCGAAAATAATTCCATGTAGCATAACAACTTGTTTCTTTAGTTGATTGTATTTTGTTCTTCCCACCTTTACCTTTGCTCGGCAAAGGTATCGGATTATGCACTTCCACTCCCTCTCGGTACATGTTCACAAAATGTTCAACTCGACGAAACTAAACGTTCTACTTTTTTTTTTTTAATTTTAATAATCATTGTAAATAACAAAACTATATATATGTATTGTAATATTTTTTGCACTTAGTGTAGCTACGAGAGTTAAGTTTTTCCGTTTTTGGTCGCCTTTTCTTTTTTGTTTTGTCTTTGTTGTTAAAGGTTAATTTTTTGCGTACCTTTTTTGTGCAGTTTTAAATGCAAATTACTTTTTTCACGTCGTGTTATGTAATCGTCTATTGTTTATTACGTAACCTCGCTAAGTTTATTCTTTTAGTTCAAAATTCCGTTTAAAAGCGTTCAGTATTGTATTCAGTCGTTGTCAGTTCCGGAGTGCCGTACAGATCTTGCAAGTAATCTCGTTTTTCCTTTCTATTTTTTGCTGTTTTTCGTATTGTTGTATTTGCAGTTTATTTAAGTTTAAGTTCGTATTCATTAATTTCTGTATTTGTTATTTTGGTTTTAAGTGAATCGTTAGAATTAAAGACGAATTCGAGACGTACAGCAGTATTATTTACATTTAGTGAGGTATTATTTCACAACATATATATATTGCAAGACCACTGTGAACACAAACTACAAAAGATTTTAAAAAACAACAAATATATGGGAAACAACGTCATTCAGGTGGTTAGATGGCCTTTGATTGGACGAGGAGATTAGAAAACCAACACAATGACGTGAAAATGTCAGTCACCATAAAAGTGGCTGTAGTTATAATTAAAAGCTAATTTAATACACCGAATGTTTGACCCTATAGGTGTTTTAGTTTAATTAAGAAGACGCATTTCTGCAACCATTTTATTTGGTTTCCAATTATCCTTCGTCAATTAAAATAAGCCATAAAAATGAGAGACTTTACTGGGGTTCTAATTAACTCATTTGGATGAATGAAAAAGAAATTGGCGAATATTTTTCAAAGGTTGTTGATTGCGGAATAGATGTTTCTTTCATTAGGATTTTGTATACCTGTCTTCAAAATTCCTAAGAGAAACACCCTACTTCATCATTCTAGATGAGCAAAGAAGGGGCTATCTTAGAATTATTCTAAAATAAATGAATACCTCGCAATGGTAGTCACTAAAGGTTTAAAAAAGCAGCGAAAAGCTAATAATCAGTTATAAAGAAACAGTCATGTATTCTTCACAAAATGCAGGCAACTTACGGCATTAAAAATAGAAAACAAAAAGCAAAGAGGGCGATCTGTGTTTGAGTTAGTGTTGTCAACGTAGTTCATCTTCGTTGACGCAGGAGGCCAAATACATTGCAGAAACTGCAGAGGATTAAGGAGCGTGAACGCAATAGAACACAAAATACTTGGCCTCGTTAATTTATAGAACTGAAAAGTTATCAAAAATTAGCTACTTTGGCAGACTTGTAGATTCAATAAGTGTTTAGCACCCGTGTCATATAGGTAACGTTCGACTGGACAAGAACAAGTTGACCATTAAAAGAAAATAGCCAACCAGCCAACCAAAATACCAAGCAACAAATCAAACTGCCACCCGGCTATCGCGTGCCTTATCAACTAGATAAGGCACGATCAAAGGTGTCGAGAAACCCGAGCGTGTTAAATCTATCGATGGAAATGGTCACCAGAAATTCAAACAATCAACCAATCAACTGGCCTGGGAACCAGCCAGTCAACCAACCAATCAGCCAGCCAATCCAAGAAACAGTTAACCAGTCGCTTAAGTGACCAATCACTCAATAAATCAAACCTCTCTTGAGTCATAACAGAATCATTACTTTCGAGACGTTACTGCACTGATCATTGACCTCAACGTTAACCTTTGGCATGTTGGCTTGGATCTTCCTCCTATACAAACACAGAATAATCATGATGGAAGGTTATGTCCTGTATGCGAGACGATATTTCGAAGATTCGCGGATTTTCCCCTTGAGCTCGTGCTTCACTGAATTGCTCTTAGAAATGATTTATTCCTATGTCCTCTTCCTCATTTTTTTTCAGCTACAATGGAATCGTCTTTGTTCGGAAGACATTGTTTAAGACTAATAATTTCGTGAAACATTTCGTGAGAATTTTGTATGTAGCATAATTATTCATCGACCCTTGTGATTCGAGCGAATAGCGTGTATAGTGTGAGCTCCATTCGAGTTGTACTCTTTTGGAGTCGTAAGCTAGTATTCGAGCTGTACGTTGAAATAAGAGTATTTTAGAGTTGTTTTTGCTATTGATTGGCGTTCCGTCCGACCAGTCTTGTTAATTTGTTCTTGATTTCCAGCTCATTCAAACATTTTCCACATCATGGCCTATCGCCATGGCCAGTGAAATGACTCACCAGGCACGTGCACAAGAACTGAGAAGACGTCTAACTGTGTTTCCCACTACACATCCTTCTTTCTCTTCATGTGTTTTAATTCTCTACAGTCACAGTAGGGCTCTACTGTTGGTGGACTCATCAGGTCTACAGCGAATTTTTTCCGCGTCTTTGTTGGCATGGTGTTTAGTCTTCGCAGGAGGCGCGGGTTATGGCAACAGGGGTCATATCTTGCCATCCAAAGAATTTTCTTGCAGTTTCTTTCCACAACACTTTTCATTTTCGGCTACTACACCTCATAATCTACTACATCCATCATAATCCCTTGGTGTCCAAGGAATTCGGTGCACCAGGCCCAGACCCCCCTGTCTACCTAATTGAGTTACTCATCCTCAATAGAAGCTATCTTTATCTCTTGGTTTTAACATTAGGCCGCCTTAACCTCCACCACCTCAACGTAAGTTGTTGTCTTTTTTTTTGGCAATATTTGACAGTTTATTTTATTTTATTTTTATTATTTTTTTTAACGTAAGTTTTGGTTGCAATTTCACAGTTTGGCGCTGGGTATATTCGTCAAACGACTTCGGACGTAAGACATGTTCTGCTTAGAACGTAATTGTCGCACTGCGGTATTCTTCTGAACAGGAAAGGATCTTCCTTTATTGCATTACCCACAATGCCTCATGGCCGGGTTTGCACTGGCAACTTAGATACAATCAGTATACTCTTGTCCAATTTTATTCTCCGCTACTGAATATTTTGATCTTTTAACATATTATGCAGTTGATATACAAAAGGTTGTTAAACTCAACTCGAAATTCTAAAAGCTGAGAAGCACAACCATAGTTAGTAGAGGCACAACCATATTCTTGGAGTCTCAGTATTTATACGGTCAAATTAGTCACATCATTTGTTGGATTGTAAGCCTATGAGCACCAACAGTTTATACACTGCTACAGTTTGTAGCCGTGAAAGGGGCATCTTAGTAAAACCCAACGGGTGTTTTTCAGCTGATGAATTTCAAGTTTCCCAGTGACTAGTCGACGTTTGTAGGTTAATGCCTCTAATGTGTTCAAGACATTGTCTAATATGCGTTTCTTCCTTTCATCCCTCCTTAAACAACATCAGTCATAAAAACAAGAGAATTTCACCATCACTGTTAATATTACTGATTATTAAATGCTCGGGTTTCCAGCAATATGCAATAATTGCTATTACCTCATTTTAATCTGTCAAGTTAAAATATTAAAACCAAACGTGCAGGTGTCTTTAAAATATATTTACGCTATGCCATATGTCGATCGGTTTGATTTTCACACCAAGGTTGGATTCTTGGCTGGTTTCTTTCCATCCTAACGATAGCTGGAAATGGATTTATTATCTTTCTTGTTTGCAGCAAACGGCAGCTTCTCGCAAACCAACGCGTTTGTAGTTTCACTGGCAGTGGCGGACTTCTGTGTCGGGATGAGCGTTGTTCCAGCAATGTTCTTCTGTGAGATAGCGATTGGGTGCAACACACAGTCTTACTGGATATCTTAGTTTAGGTGACTGTTCGGTTACGCGTCCGTGATCAACTTGTGCGTTTTGGTACTGGATAGGTCCGTAGCAATCCTCCGTAGGAAAAAAGATGGCGACTAGTACCCACAGTTCTTAGCGTACGACAACTTTGAAAACGTTTATAAAAACGTACAGAAACGTTATAAAATCTTCAAACCCGGGCTACTCAATGTTCTTTGTACAGGGACAAACATTATAAACATTTGGCTTTCTTAGTGCCTTATAGGCTGTGTTAGGTTCGCAAGGCATTGTGGTAAAATGTACAGCCGCCATCGTTTTTCCTACGGTGGATTGTCAAGCCTTTAAAATACTTGACCGTTATGACGCGCCGCCGAGTAATCAAACTGTTTCCCTATCTTGGGGAATTCGAGTTTCGTTCACTATTTTTGCAGTACTAAATTGGCGTGTTTTTAAAGTACCTCTGATATTTGACTCACTGTTTTGGATACACGTGATATTTCTTGAGTTCCATCCATGTCTGATTTTGTTATTTTGCTTTGCATCAATGTTACATGCTCTTTGCAGGCACGATCGAGCATAGTAGAATTCTTACTATAATTTACTCCAAATGATGGTTTCCAATTATTTCTTGACGTATTATTAAACTTTGCGCCTGAAAAAGATCGCTCGAGTTGAATTGTCATTTAAAATTGCAGTTGCGTGCACGCGCGCAACAGTTTTTTTCAAAAATTACAACTTTTTTAAAAGTCAAGAAACCGTAGATGTCCTTCGTTTAGACTTCTCAGGAATTTAATTATCCGTCTGCATCAAAATCTTCCTCCAAAACTTTGGAAAAACGAAAAAAAACGTCGCATTTCCTAGACGACCGCTAGCCACTGCACACTAATGGCTGATAGTGTTCAATGGCTCAGCCAATCAGATTACAGCATTTGCATTAGTATACTAGTAGAATACTACTAATATACGATAGCCACGCGTGTACATTATTGACTAGTGTATACGTATGAGCCAAAGAATTGATTGATACTTGATTTTGTGACAATAAAGAAAGGCTCTAGTAAAGTTGAACTTCCATTTGATTTGGAATATCCAGTACTCATTTGCATACTAAATCGCGCCAATAAAGTGATATATATTACCTCTTCCACGTGTGTTTAAATACACATTCTTCGTTAACGTGTTTTGTTTAAAAGTTCTTATTTCTCAGCCGTTTTGATTTACAAGAAGCTTTCCTGGGAAATGTGGAACTCAAAACTCAATGCTGTTTGTATTGAATCGCTTTGGTTAAAAGAAATGTTTGTAAAACAAGAGATATAATTAAAAATTTCATTGAAGAACTTCCTCAGCGGGGGGCGGGGGAGTGGGGACACACCTCAGACAATTTCGCTTTAAAAACTTCAAGCGTATTTTCGATAAATGCTGTCTTTTTCTTTAAGCTTAACTGCTTCAAAACAAATTAAAAGAAGTCACCAATGACGTAATGAAGGCTATAGATTACTTATTTTTCTAACCATGCACAATGATTGTGGTTATTCATTTGACTTCCTCTACGAGCGCGCAACAGGAACCAAATCCTTATCCAAATTACTTATTGGTGTAAAGTGCATGAAAACTCTTTTGTTGTTCAAGCTTGTGGGCCCCCACTACATATGCATCAATAAACTTTGCTAATATTGAGCTATCTTAACCCCACGCTTGGTCAATAACCCATCTTTATCTCATACGCTGATACGTCAAGAGAAAGTCTTAATAGAAGGTGAACAGGTGGCTTTGAAATGTATTAAGTTTCAGAAATTATTGTTTTCACATCGGTGTTTAGAAGTTTCTCAAACTAACAGCTTGTGGCTGGGATTATGGAAACCTGGTTTTGGATTCTTGGTTGGTTTCTTTCCATCCTAACGATGGCTGGAAATGGATTTATTATCTTTCTTGTTTGCAGCAAACGGCAGCTTCGCACCAAAACCAACGCGTTTGTGGTTTCACTGGCAGTGGCAGACTTCTGTGTCGGGATGAGCGTTGTTCCATCAATTTTCTTCTGTGAGATGGCAACTGGGTGCAAGCGACAACTTTCCTGGATAAGTTCTCTAAGGTTGCTGTTCAGCTACGCCTCAGTGATGAACCTGTGCAGCTTAGTAGTGGATAGATACATTGCAGTTGTCAAGCCTTTCAAATACCTGACCTTCATGAAGCGCCGCCGTGTAATTCAAATGGTTTCCTTATCTTGGGCAATCCCACTCGCCCATAGAATTGTTTTCTCACTGAACTTTTTTATTTTAAAAAACCCTCATTTCTGGGACTCTCTGAATTGGGTAACGGTGATATTTTTTGAGCTTCTCCCCTGTTTTATTTTGATAGCGAGCTTCGCATTCATGTTACAAGTTCTTTGTAAGCACGAGCGTGCCGCCCGCTCCAGAGCAAGACAGTTACGTTTCAACCATCATCGCGTTTCTTTTAAAATTCAAGAAAAATCCGCGGTCAAAATAATAGCAGTTGTTATAGGCTTGTTTTTACTGTGTTACGGACTTTATATTCGCTGTTCGTTAGTATTTATTTTCAAAATCGGAGTATGTAATGATCAGGAATATAAACTACCTCTGTTAGTTTTAAACTCCGCCATTAATCCTGTAGCTTACGCTTTCTTCAAGAGAGACATTAAGAAGGAGATTAAAAGACGTCTATGGTGTACTATCGTAGAAGAGTGAAACGAAATTGAACATATTGATAATGGCGATTGCCAACCCAATTATATTTCGTGACGAGTTTTGTTTTTCCAATCCGCAGCCAGAATTGCTATATTTCTTATAAGTTTAAGTTGAATAGGACAAAAACTGTGTAATCGTCTCAACTTGTCTTTTAGTTAATGTACCCGAGACGACAAGGGTAAAATTGAACCAGGATTGTGTGAGCGAATCCTATCAGAATTTGAAGAACTTCAAAGAATTCGTCTTTTTGTTTAACCGAATGAAGACTGTAATTAACTTAGCTATAGACACTGATATACAAGACGTTTAATCTAGTTCTTTGAAGAGAGCCGTCAGTGGTGAGGTCGGGATTAGAGACGTTTTTTTGTTTGTTTGTTTGTTCGTTTTTCAGGCGATTTTACAAAATAGAAAATAAAATACGTGTTGTATAGTAAGGTGCCAGTGATTGGTTGGGTCTGTCTGGTCTATATGACAAGTATATCAATATATTTGTTTTTCCCTCGAAGTTTTAACCAATTATGTGCAATCATACACAGAGATGGCATTTCTTTGGGTACACACACAAGTTTATCAGGGTTATGTGCTGCTGAAACATGCTTCAAATATAAGTGATCCCAGCGCTTCGCTTTTTTTTTTATTATTATTTTTTCTTTCGTATCACTATACTGACTTGTTATGTATTCGCTACTTATTGTTGCTTGGCCATATATTCTGACAGGTACAACAAACTTCAAAAAAAAACTTAGAGCGAGAAGACATATGCAAAACAGTTCCTTTTAAGGTGGTCGATTGCCGTTTGATTGGTCTAGGAGACCAGAAATCCAATATTGAGACATTAAAATGGAAAACGAAACTTCTGTGTATCAAGTGGCTATCGTTCTGTGTTGCTAAAACCAAATATTATGAATTTGCAGGCACCTGCTATTACGGTTGTATTTGCCCTTTAGGAACTCGCATCTGGATCATTTTGTTTGCATTTAAAATCAATCATCTAAAAAGTCATAATAAATGAAGTGCAAAAAAAAATTATTTCACGAAAAGCAACAGGTTCAAAGGTCCCACAAGCAAGGCAATGGAGACTTGGCTATGTAAGCCCTCTTTGAGGAAACAATGGCTTCGAATGGGCCAACATCTATGACACTATTTTAGTTCGTCATTAACATTTACAGTTTTTGTGGGATTATGCCACATGTGGCATGTGTGTGGTTATGTGAAGACATGATTGATCATCGCAGTTATGCACACAAATTAAGCAGCTGTGAAATTAAAGCCTGAAAAAAAAGAAAGAAAAAAAAGAAAAAAATCAGGCCTGAACGGGATTTTTCAGGCTTTAATTCCACAGCTGCTTAAGTTGAGTGCATAACTGCGATAATCAATCATGTCTTCATATCTTTTTCCGCAGTCCAAATATATGCTCTTTCATATATTCATTTGTATTATGCAATGTATTGCCTAATCCCACATAGCCGGCGACTATGTTGAGGGTTTGAAGACGTGATGTCACGTGACAGATCTCTGTGAACATGGGTAGCCTGAGAGATAGACCGGGTACTAGTATTTCGCGTGATTGTTTTCGAGTAAGGCGACCATTGCTACATCTGTATTTTTCAATTGCTTTGTCGTGCTGCTTTGTTATTGGAAACTAACTGCACTGTCCTCGAGAAAAGCTTATATTACGAGATTCCTCGTTTCCTCGTTTCAATACTCTTTGTTATTTCATTCAGGTGTTGCTGAGCAAGTTTTCTCGGCGATTCAGAAGTTGTTTTGTTCACGCAAGCCAATAGATATCCAGGCTCGGCTCGGCTCGTGCGGTTTGCACCGAAGCTAATACGCTTTCGCAAGGCCACCTTGCGTTGCAGGTTGCACCACACAAGCTTTCACAAGCCAGTATCTCACAAGTATTTAACAAGTATTTCACAAGCCAGTATTTCTCGGCCTGGACTATCAGTTCGGGTTCCACCACACACTGAAAGAGCCATTGTTTGTTAGATATACATGGATATTAGCCGCGAGTATCGGAACATCAATAGGCCATTTCCGGGTTGGTTTGGCTCTGTTTTAAAACGAGCCTTCGTGCGAAACCATTCGTATGAAAATGAGTTCTGCCTACAGGTCCATTTTCGTGCAAATCAAACTTATTTTCATAAGAAAGGTTTTGCA
>Ga0126339_10000860_pt1 | contig 18838 bp, 11 predicted proteins | sample OrbTmetagenome_2_FD_92532 | JGI IMG/M metagenome (GOLD analysis project Ga0126339, IMG submission 92532) | Coral microbial communities from Petempiche,Puerto Morelos, Mexico - Orbicella T R C metagenome | ecosystem: Host-associated > Invertebrates > Cnidaria > Coral | place: Petempiche,Puerto...
TTGGCGGTCAGGGCCTCGACTCGGTAGCGCTCGGGGTCGCGGGCGATCAGGTCCAGGGTGTTGGTGCCGATGGACCCCGTGGAGCCCAGAACCGTGACCGACCGGGGTGCGCCTCCTTGATCGCCCCCCTGGGACCCCATGTCCGCCGCGTCCGCATGCCTGGCGTCGCCGCCGGGCCCCTTACCCTGGTTGCCTACCACGTCGTGATGCCCCCTATTGTGAGAAGACCGTTCGTCATTAGAAGGATCAGCGCCAGCAGGGGCGCCGCCGCCGCCAGGCCGTCGGCGCGATCCAGCAGCCCCCCGTGCCCGGGGATCAGGTCACCGCTGTCCTTGACACGAAACCGCCGCTTGAACGCCGACTCAAACAGATCCCCCGCCTGGGATACAAGGCCCAGCGCCAGCGCCAGCCCGGCCGCCGTCCCCCCCGGCGCGCCCAGCGCCTGCCCGGCCAGCCCGCCCAGCAGGGCCGCACAGCCGACGCCACCGATCAGGCCGGCCCAGGTCTTGTTGGGACTGATCCGGGGCCACAGATGCGGTCCGCCGACGGCGCGGCCGAACACATAGGCGAACACGTCGGTGGCCCAGACCACCACCAGCAGCCACAACACCATCTCCCAGCCCGCGTCGGCACGGATCCAGGCCAGCGCGAAGGCCGGCAGGCCGATGTACAGACTGCCGGCGGCGATCCAAAGCGGGCGGCGGCGGTCTGCCTCCACGCGATACAGCGCCGGCAGAAGGCCCAAGAGCGGCACCAGCAGCGCCCAGCCCCCCAGCGGAGCAACCATCAGCGGCACGGCCGCCACCACCAGGATCAGCAGCATGCCGAACGTCCCGCGCCGGCCGCAACAGACCGTACTCCACTCCCAGGCCATGACCGCCGCGGCAACGGCGAGCATGATCTCGAACCAGGGCCAGCCCACCATCACCACGGCCACCACCGGCGGCACCATGACCAGGGCCGAGATCACGCGCTGGCGCACCGCCGTCCATCCGGCGGGCGATCGCGCGGCGGGCGCGGCGGCGGGATCCTCCACGCCGGGCCGGGCGGCCTCCCGCTCCAGGCCCCCAGAGCCCCCAGAGCCCATAGTCCCCTTGTCCACGGTTTTCGTGTCGACGGTGTTCGTGTCCATTCGCGCGGTCCTAGCCAGACACCGCGCCGAACCGCCGTTCCCGCCCCCGGAAGTCGCGCAACGCGTCGGCCAACTCCTGCTCGCCGAAGTCGGGCCAGGCCACGTCCGTGAACACGAGTTCGGCGTAGGCGATCTGCCATAACAGGAAGTTGCTGATCCTCTGTTCGCCGCTGGTGCGGATCAGGACGTCCGGATCCGGGACCTCGGGAGCGAACAGGTGACCGGCGAAGGTCGTCTCCGTGACCTGTTCGGGCGTCAGGCGGCCGTCGGCGACCGCCTCGGCCACCCGACGCGCGGCGGCGGCGATCTCGGCGCGGCCTCCATAGTTCAGGGCCACGGTCAGGGCGAGACGCGTGTTGTCGTGGGTGCGCTGCTCGGCGGCGTCGATCAAGGCGCGGATGTCAGGACTGAAGCGGCCGCGGTCGCCAATCACACGCAGGCGCACCCCCTCGCGCTCCAGTTCGTCCACCTCACCCCGCAAGTAGACCCGCAGAAGGCCCATCAGGGCGTTCACCTCGTCGGCCGGCCTGCGCCAGTTCTCCGAGGAAAACCCGAACAGCGTCAGATGGGTGACCCCCAGGCGCACGGACGCCTTGACGGTGGCGCGCACCGCTTCCGCCCCTTTCTTGTGGCCGGCGGTGCGGGGCAACCCCCGGGCCCGCGCCCATCGACCGTTTCCATCCATGATGATGGCCACGTGCAAGGTCGTGTCGGGAGTCTGGGGCTGGGGTGCAGTGACGTGCGACATGCGCGGGTCCAGGCGTTGGCGAGAGAAACAGGACGGGACACCGGGGAACCGAATTACGGACACGAACAGTGACAAGGAAATACGACCAAAAGGCGGTCGAGGTCATGGCCCTTGCATGACCGGGCGATCGGCGCGGGTTGCTCCGGCAAACCCATGGCACCACGACGATCCCTCACAGCGCGGTCGCTGACCGTCAGGACGCTCCCTAACCCACCCAGGGGCCGCTCTGTCTCCCGGGCACGCGAACACACGGAGACGGGACCAGCCTGACGCCGTCCCCGGCGCCGTCCAAGGGTTCTCGATCCGTCGGGATCGCTCGACTTCCCCCCTTTTGAGGGCCGGTGGTCCGGTCAGGGCCTGTCGTCTCGCCCCAAGCCGGCGCGCGACCGCCAGGCCCCGGGCCCCGAGAGGGTCAGACCTGCATGATCTCCTGTTCCTTATGGTGCAGGGCGTCGTCCACGGACTTGACGGCGTCATCGGTGACGGACTGGATCTCTGTGTTGTGCTTCTTGTGCTCGTCCTGAGAGATCTGGCCGTCCTTTTCCATGCGCTTCAGATGATCCATACCGTCGCGGCGCACATTGCGGATGGCCACGCGGGCATGTTCGGCATACTTGCCGGCCACCTTGGTCAACTCCACGCGACGTTCCTCGTTCAGCGGCGGGATGGGCACGCGAATGGTCTGCCCCTCGGCGGCCGGGTTGAGGCCCAGGCCGGCATCCCGGATCGCTTTCTCCACGGCCTTGGTCATCCCGCGATCCCAGACCTGCACGGTCAGCATGCGCGGTTCCGGAACGCTCACGTTGGCCACCTGGTTGAGCGGCATGGCCGAGCCATAGGCCTCGATCATCACCGGATCGAGCAGGCTCGTGTGGGCGCGGCCCGTCCGCAGGCCAGCGAATTCCTTCTTCAACACCTCAATGGTGGCATCCATGCGGTGCTTGAGGTCCTTCTTCAGGGCCGGGAAGTCCGCCGGTTTATCGCTCACGTTCGGTCTCCTCGCGAATGAGTGTATAGGAGCCCTCACCGCGCATGATGGCCGCCAGGGCGCCCTCCTGGTGTAGGGAGAATACGAGGATTGGTATCCCATTGTCGCGGGCCAAGGCAATCGCCGACGTGTCCATCACCCGCAGGTCCCGTTGCAGCACCTCGGTATAGGTCAGTTCGTCGAATCGTGTCGCGGTCGGATCCAGCTTGGGATCGGCATCGTAAACCCCGTCCACCAGGGTCGCCTTCAGCAGGGCGTCGCAGGTCATCTCCACGGCCCGAAGCGCAGCCGCCGTGTCGGTGGTGAAGAACGGGTTGCCGGTGCCCGCCGCGAAGATCACCACCCGGTCCTTCTCCATGTGACGCATGGCGCGGCGCCGCACATAGGGCTCGCAGACCGCCGCCATGGGAATCGCGGATTGCACCCGGGTGGGCACGCCCACCTTCTCCAGGAAGTTCTGAACCGCCAGTGCGTTCATCACCGTGGCCAGCATGCCCATGTAGTCGGCGCTGGTCCGATCCATGCCACGGGCGGCCCGGGAAACGCCCCGAAAGATGTTGCCGCCGCCGATCACCAGGCAGAGTTCGACACCGGTGTCGTGAACCTCCTTGATCTCCAGGGCCAGGCGCTGCACCACCTCCAGGTCCAGGCCATAGGGCTGGGTTCCCATCAGCCCCTCACCCGAGAGCTTGAGCAGCACCCGGCGAAACGGTCCGACGCGGGGAGCGCCCGTCGATCTTGCCCCTGGGGCGGCCTTTTCGGGCGCCGGGGTCATCGGGTGATCCGCATCCTCCGGCATGCCTGCCTGCGCGTTTGCGTTCATCGTCGCCTCAATCATGCTGTCCGATGCGGGAACGGGGGTACGGGCATAAACCCGTGTCGAACGGGGACGGGCGGACGCGCTCCGTCCGGGAGCAACGACCGTCAGGCCCCCCAGACTATGACCGACTTTCGGCCGCGACCCCACCGGCGGTTTCGCGTTACGCCCGCCGTCCCAGGTCCTGACCCGCCGGACCACAGGACGGACGCACGTGTGACGCAAGCGTGGTCGCGCCGACGGGTCTGACGCCCCGCGAAAACTGGCCGGCCTAAAGAAACGCCGGGTTTCGGAGGAAACCCGGCGCCGGTGCCCCCGTGGGGCTTACTTGTTGAGTTGTTGAGCCACCTCGGCGGCGAAGTCTTTTTCTTCCTTCTCGATGCCGTCACCCAGATTGAAGCGGGCGAAGCCGGTCAGGGCGATGGGCGCGCCGATGTCCTTGGCGGCGGCGTCGACCACCTTCTGGATCTTGCTTTCGTTGTCCAGAACGTAGATCTGCTCCAGCAGGCAGACCTCCTCGTAGTACTTCCGCAGGCGGCCCTCGACCATCTTCTCGATGATGTTCTCCGGCTTGCCGGACTCGCGGGCCTGCTCGCTCAGAACCTTGCGCTCATGCTCCAGGGCGCCCGCGTCCACGGCCTCGCGGTTCAGGAACTGGGGCGCGGCGGCGGCCACATGCATGGCCAGGGACTTGCCCAGATTGGCCAGCTTGGCCGGGTCGCCCTCGGATTCCAGCGCCACCAGAACACCAATGCGGCCCAGACCGGGGCGCACAGCGTTATGAACGTACGCGGCGATCACGCCGGCCGAGACCGCCAGCACCTGCGCCCGGCGCAGGTTCATATTCTCGCCGATGGTGGCCACCTGATGGGTCAGCTCCTCGGCGACGGTGCGGCCGGTCTCGGGATACGCCTTGCCCTGCAGGGCCTCCAGATCATCACCCTCGGCCAGCACCAGGCCGGTCAGGGTCTCGACCAGACCCTGGAAGGTGTCGTTGCGGGCGACGAAGTCGGTCTCGGCGTTCAGTTCGACGACGGCGCCCCGGGTGCCCTCGGCGCGCACACCCACCAGGCCCTCGGCGGCAACCCGGCTGGCCTTCTTGGCAGCGGCGGCCAAGCCCTTCTTGCGCAGCCAGTCCACGGCGGCGTCCAGGTCGCCGGCGGTCTCGTTCAGCGCCTTCTTACAGTCCATCATGCCCGCGCCGGTCTTCTCGCGCAGGTCCTTGACCATGGAGGCGGTGATCTCGGCCATGACTCTTCCTCTTCCTTGGCGATGATCGTGTCGATCGCGGCGTCACCCGGACGGGAGACGACCGGCATGGGGTCTTCGATTCGGTTCTGCGGACGGCGAGTCCGCCCGCTGGTTTCTGGCGCCCAGAGCGGGCGTCCGTGGCGATGCGCACCGGGGCTTGAAACGCGGGACGTAAAACAATGGCGGCAACCAAGGTCGCCGCCATCGTCGTCCCTGACCCCGGTGGATCAGGAGGCGGGCGCGCCCTGCTCCGTTTCGGCGCTCTCGAGGGCGGGTGGCGCCTCTTCGGCGGCCTCACCGACCTCGTCCGCCTCGTGCAAAAGCTCCTCGTCCACGTGCTCCATGGCACCCAGGTCCACACCCTGGGCCGTCATCTCCGCCTGGATGCCGGCCAGGGCGGCGCCGCCGATCAGGTCGCAGTACAACTGAATGGCGCGGATGGCATCATCATTGCCGGGGACCGGATGGGTCACACCGTCGGGATCGCTGTTGCTGTCCAGCACCGCGACCACCGGGATACCCAGCTTGTTGGCCTCGCTGACCGCCAGGCTTTCCTTAACGGTGTCGATGATGAACAGGATGTCCGGCAGGCCGCCCATTTCCTTGATCCCGCCGAGCGCCAGTTCCAGCTTGTCCTTCTCGCGGTTCAGGTTGAGCAGCTCCTTCTTGGTCAGTGCCGACAATTCCCCCGAGTCCAGCTTCTGCTCCAGTTCGCGCAGGCGGCGGATGGAGTGACTGATGGTCTTCCAGTTGGTGAGCATGCCGCCCAGCCAACGGTGGTTGACGTAGTACTGGCCGCACCGCTTGGCGGACTCGGCCACGATCTCCTGCGCCTGGCGCTTGGTGCCGACGAACAGCACGCGCCCGCCGCCGGCCACCACGTCGCGCACCGCCTCCATGGCACGATGCATCAGGGGCACGGTCTGCTGCAGGTCGATGATGTGGACGTTGTCCCGAACGCCGAAGAGGTAGGATTCCATGCGCGGATTCCAGCGGCGGGTGTTGTGTCCGAAGTGACAGCCCGCCTCGATCATTTGGCGCATGGTGAAGGTCGGCATGACCATGATGCGTGAGTCCTTGTGTTTTCCGGTTGATCCGCCGCGAGCACGTGAGCCGGGACGCCTGGGGACCGGTCCCTGATGACCGGACTCCACCATGCGCCGCCGACACCGGATCGACCCCGCTCCGCATCGCGCCGTCCGAAGACGGATCGACGCCGGGGCCGCGAGTCCCGCGTGTGGGTTGGCGGGGCGGGTTCTACCCCCTCACAGGGACCTTGACAAGACCAAAGGGCGGTGTATCGGGATCATGCCTCGCCCACGGCATCGATGCGCAGCACCGCCTGCTTGGCGAAGGAGCTCACACCCAGCACGGAGGCGCGCCATCGATATCGCGCCGCCGCCTCGTGAAAGGCGCGGAACTCGTCCTCCCGCCAATTCGGGTTGATCAGGAATTCGTCAAAGGCCAGCACCGAGCCCGGCACGACGCGCGGCGCCAGGACACGCAGGACATCGGCCGCCGAGTCGTAAAGGTCGCAGTCCACATTGGCGAAGCGCAAGGGCTGGTCGGGATGGGCGGCCAGCATCGCCGGCAGGGTGTCGGCGAACAACCCGGGATGCAGGGTGACCCCCTCGGGCATCCGGGGCAGCCGCCCACCGGTGGAATAGAGTCCCGGGGCATGCCCCTGCCAGGCACCGGGCAGGCCGGTGAAGGTATCGAAGCCATGCACGGATTGACCGGCGCGGGCGGCGATGGCGCGCAGGGAATGCCCGAAGCGCACGCCGAATTCCAGCACCAGCCCCGGCCGTCGAGCCTGATCGAGGGCGAAGGCCAAGCCGGCGATGGTCGTGCCGAGCAGCCGCGCGCCCGCCGCCAGGTGGGGGCGCAGCCAGGCCGCGCTGTCGAGCAGCGACGCCACCTCTCCCGTCGCCGACAGCCACGCCAAATGCTCGTCGGCTTCGGCCTCGGCGCCGCGCGCCAACGCCAGCACCGCCGCCTGGAAACGCGCCAAGCGATGCCCAGGCGCCGCCGCCAGCGCATCCGCCAACGCTGCCTCGGCGGCAGCCACCCCCTCCCGATCCAGGATCAACGCATGGCGATTATACTGCACCTCGGCCCGCTCCACGGGGTCGGCGTGCCTCAGCGCGCGGTCGAACAGAGCGAGTGCCTCGCCGGGCCGGTCCATGTCGGTCAACGCGTTGCCCAGGTTGTTGAGCGCCGCCACCGCCGCCGGTGCCCGTGTCAACGCCCGCCGATAATGCCGTTCCGCCGTCTCCAGGTCGCCCAGGTCCTGGCAGAGGGTCGCCAGGTTCACCCGCGCCGGCACGCCATCGGGGCAAGCATGACAGGCGCGTTCCAGCCAAGCCCGCGCCGGTTCCACGCGCCCGGACTGAAGTCGGATCAGGCCCAGGAAGTTCAGGGCATCGGGATGGGCGGGGTTTTCGGCCAGCACCGCCCGGTACCCCGCGGCGGCGGTGTCCATGTCGCCGGCCCGATGCGCGCGCATGGCAACATCCAGACGATCGGCGGTCGCGCTGGCAGCCTCGGATCGCATTCACGTCTCTCCATACCCGTCGCGTGTCGGACTCCGGGACGCCGCGAGGCATCTGAATCCCGGGACCGGACCTTAAGGCGCATCGTGCGCACCATTAAGCTTCCTGGATATTTCGTTTGGGGGGCTATAACACATGCGCGTGTCATGGTTTTCTGAAGAGACCCTCCGGTCGGCGGTCGGCCGGCCCACGATCCGGGCAACCGTCCGTCAGGCCATCGCGGGAGGACCTGCGACTCATGCGCGCGTTCGTGTTCTTCCTCATGGCTTGCCTGATCGGGCTCCCGCCGGGGCTGGATCGAGCGGCGGCATCGGATATTGCCTTCCGGCCCGCCCTGTTGTTCGACGTGGACCAGCCGGTTCCGGATTCGGGCCAGAGCTTCCAGGCAATGGCCGCCGCCGGGGCGCGCGCGTTCACATCGTTGAGCGGCCGGCCGGTGTCCGAGATCGTCCGCGCCACCACCAATCTACCCGACCTGGACAGCGCCGAGGCAACGACTCGCTTCGCCCTGGACCAAGGCTACACCGTCCTGATCGGCGTTGGCTTCCCCTTCGCCCCCGTGTTCGAGACCCTGGCGCCGCGTCATCCCGACGTCCGCTTCGTCCTCATCGACGCCGTGATCACGGGCTATAATGTTCAGTCTGTCGTGTTTCGCGAGGAAGAAGGCGCCTTCCTGATGGGCGTGTTGGCCGCCAGCACCACAACCCGCGACCATATCGGCTTCGTCGGCGGTTGGGATTCGCCGCTGATCCGCCGCTTCGCCTGTGGCTACATCCAGGGTGCCCGGTCCATCAAGCCCGACCTGACCGTCGAGATGGAGATGGCCGGATGGGACCCCGGCGCCTTCAAGGCGCCGGAGACCGGCTACCGTCTGGCCCGCCACCAGTATGATCGGGGCGCGGATATCATCTTCCACGCCGCCGGCGACACCGGCGCGGGCGTCATCCGCGCCGCCGCCGAGGCCGACGGGCGATGGGCCATCGGCGTGGACTACAATCAAAACGGCGAGGCGCCGGGACACGTCCTCACGTCCATGCTGAAGCGCCTGGACATCGCCGTCTTCTCGGCTCTCAAGTCCCTCGCCGCCGGCACATGGACCCCGGGGACGCATGTTCTCGGCGTGGAGGCCGGTGGTGTCGGCTGGGCCCTGGACGAACACAACGTCCATCTTCTTTCGGAAGACGCCTATCGCGCCGTGGAGGATGCCGAATTCGACATCCGCGTCGGTCGCACGCACGTTGCCGTGTACGACGATGCCACCGGATGCCCGGACCACGATTTCGGGACCTACGCGCCTGGAGAATGATCGGAGCGGACGGAACGGCGGGATACGGCTGATGCGCACCACGGTCTCGAACTCTCTCCGCATTTCCATGGTGGGGATGCTCGTTCTCATCCTGGTGTCATCGGGCCTGTCGGCGCTGTCGTTCCAGCAGATGACCACGCGGATCACCGTGGTCACCCATGACGTCCTGCCGACCTTCAAGCGCGCGGACCGCATCAAGGACCTGGCCCGCACCATCGAACGCATCGCCCATCGCATTCCCAACACCACCGGGGCCTTCGAGCTGGAAACACTGATGTTCCAGATCCGCGCCCTGACCGACACGTTGCACACGGCGATCGATGGCCTCGACGGCGTCCTGGTGGAACCGGAGGACAAGGCGGCCACCCGGCAAGACTTGGCGCTGGTGGAGACGGCGATCGGCCACCTGCACAGCCTGATGATCGCCCGTGAGGCCCAGCATACGACGGTCCGCGCGGCGATCACCGCCTTGAGCAAGGCTCGCGGCCAACTGCGACGCGTGGCGGTCGCCGCCTTCGGCCCCGAGAGTGCCTTGGGCAGCGAAACCGCGGTCCCAGAGACACGGCCGACCAAAGCGCCGGAGCCTCCCCGCATGGTTGATCTTCTACGCATCGTCGACCTTGCCGACATGGCGCTGCTCGACCCCAACCCGGCCCGGGTTGTGGTGTATCGCCAGCGTTTCGAGCGAACGCTGAACAGGCTCCTCGCCGATCCAAGCCTGCCGGAACCCGTCGCCGGCGGCCTGATCACCGCGCGGGACCAGTTGCGGCCGGTGTTCGACGCCCGCCTCAGCGCCCTCCGCCTGACCCTGCGCATTCGCGTCGCCGTCGACCGCCTGGTCGCGCTGGATCGACTCATCGCCCGCGTCAATGCCCTGACCGACCGTATCGGAGATCATACCCGAATCGCCATCGACCGTGTCGAACGCACCGCCATGACCCGGGCGCCGGTGCTGCTGATCGCCGCTTTTCTATCGATCCTGCTGGCCATCGTGGCCTTGGTTTACGTCAACACCCGGGTCGTCGGCCGCATGCGCCGGGTGCGCGCGGTGATGCAGGACCACGTCAAGGGCAAGCGGCCGCCCCTGGCCGTGGGCAGCCGCGACGAAATCGCCGACATGGCCCACAGCTTCCGGCATTTCGTCGAAGCCGTGGACGAGCAGACCGCCGAGGTGCAGCGCCAACGCGACCTGATCAAGGCGGTCCTGGACAGCATGACGGTCGGCGTCGCCGCCTTCGACAAGGACCTGAAGCTGATCGCCTGGAACCAGCAGTTCCTGGACATCCGCGACTATCCGCCGGAGCTGGCGCGAGACGGCACCGACTATGCCGCCTTCATGACCCACGACGTCGCCCGCCAGGAGTTCGGCGTCGGCGACCCCGCCGTGATCCTGGACAAGAAGGTGGCCGAAGCCCGGCACTTCACACCCCATGCCTCGGAGCGCCGGCGCCCCGACGGGACGTTCATCGAGATGCGCCGCGGCCCCATCGACGGCGGCGGCTTCGTCTCGCTGTTCGCCGATATCACCGACCGCAAGACGACCGAGGAAGCGCTCACCCTGGCCCTGGAGACCAACCGCCGGCAGACCGAGCGCTTCCGCAACCTGACCGCCAACCTGCCGGCGATGGTGGTCCAGTTCGAGATGCGCGATGATGGGCGCCCCCGGATCCTCTACGCCAGTCCTGACATGCGAGCGGTTTTCGGCTTCTCCGGTGACAAACTGTCGGACGACACCACGCGCCCATTCCTTGAACGCGTGTACGCCCATGACCGGCCAGCGCTGGAGGCGGCGTTCCGCGATCTGCTGACCACCCACGAGGGGCTGCACCAGACCTTCCGGGTGCGGGACACCGACGGACACGTGCGCTGGCTGGAAGCGGCCGCGCGGCCCTATCGCCCCGCCGAGGGCCGATGGTTGTGGGATGGCGTGCTGCTGGACATCACACAGCGCAAGCTGGCCGAGGACGCCTTGCGTCGCAACGAGGAGACCCTGCGGGCGATCCTGGACTCATCGCCCGTCGGCGCCAGTATCGTGCAGCCCAACGGCTACATGTCCTTCGCCAACGCCGCGATGGCCTCGCTCCTCGGGCTCAGCAGGGCCGACCTGATGGCCCGGCCGACCAGCGATCACTATCAGGACGCCGCCGACGAACAGGGCTTGCTGGACCGCCTGCGCACCGGCGAAGCCATTCTCAACGAGGAAGTCACCCTGCGCCGCCAAGATGGCAGCCCGGCGCATGTGCTCGTGACCCTGATCCCGGCGGGCGAATGGGGCAGCCATTTCGGTTGGGTCTATGACATCACCGAACGCAAGGCGGCCGAACAGGCCGTGCGTGACAAGGAAGAGCGACTGCGCGCCATCCTGGAGTCCTCTCCGGTCGGGGCCACCGTGGTCACCCTCGACGGCACCCTGTCGTTCGCCAACACCGCCGCCGCGGCGATGCTGGGCCTGACCCAGGCCGACCTGCTCGCCATGGAGGCGCGCGCCATCTACCTGACCCCCGAGGACCGCGACGTCATCGCCGAACGCCTGGTTCGGGGCGAAACCATCCGCAACGAGGACGTCGTCCTGCGGCATCGCGACGGCCGGCCCGTCAATGCCCTGCTCACCCTGGTGCCCACCCCGGACGGCGAAGGGTACTTCGGGTGGATCTACGACATCACGGAACGCAAAATGGTCGAGGACGAGGTCAAGGCGAAGATGGAGGAACTGGAGCAGTTCAGCCGCATCGCCGTCGGCCGCGAACTCCGCATGATCGGTCTGAAGCGCGAAATCAACGCCTTGAGTGCCCGCCTGGGCGAGGGCACCCCTTATGAAATCGCCGAGTAGGGGTCCCACCATGGGCATCGGACCATGAACGATCCGAACACCGGGACAACGCGCACCCCTCCCTCGCTGATCAGGCTGGCGTCGGCCGCCTTCCTCGGCGTGGCCTTGGTCGGCATCCTGCTGACCGGCGGCATGAAGATCGTCAACGAACTCGCGGCCCAGGGGGCGGAGATCTCGCGCGCTCAGGCGACGTTCCTGGACCGCCAACGCGGCCGCGTGCGCGATGCCGTCCTGGACATTGTGCGTCGCATCGACAGCGAACGCGACCAGGCCGAACACCGTATCAAGACCATGGTCCGCGCGCGAACCGAGGAGGCGGTGGCTGTCACCGCGCACCTGCACCAGACGTACAAGGACACACTGCCGCCCTCCGCGCTCAAGGACTTGGTGCGCGAGGCCCTGCGGCCGATCCGCTTCAACAACGGGCGGGGTTACATTTACGTGGTGGCCACCAACGGCATCCATGAGGTGGCGCCGACGCAGCCCAACCTGGAGGGGACGTTGCTGCGGGACGGGAGCGGTTCTCCCCACGACGTGATCGGGCGGGACATGATCGACCTGGCCGCCATGATCCGGGAGGGGTTCTATCGGTACGCCTGGCCGCATCCCGACAAACCATCTGACCAGACCTACGAAAAAATTGCCTACCTCAAGCTCTTCCCTCCGTTTAGCTGGATCATCGGCACCGGCGAATACCGTATCGACATGGACGCCGACATTCAGCAAAGGATCCTGGAGGACATTCGCCGCATCCAGCGGCCGGGCGTCGACAAGGCCTTCGTGACGCGCTGGGATGGCGTCTTGCTGGCGGGACCCGCCGAGGGCGCCAATGCTCTCTATCTGGAGGACGTCAACGGCTTTCGCTTCATTGACGGCGCAATCCGCGTCGCCAAGGAAGGGGGCGGCTTCCTGCAATACGATATGGGTCCGAACTCACCCGTGGGCGCGGGCCAGCACCTGACCTACGTCCAGGGCATTCCCGAGTGGGGCTGGTCCGTCGGCGCCACCGTCAGCATCGACGCAGTGCGCGACGACCTGGACGCCATCCGCGCCAACGTCAGCGCCACCGTGCAGATGACCATCCTTCAGACCTCGTTGCTGATGCTGATGATGTCCTTTGCCACCGTCGCCCTTGTCTGGCGTGGCCGGAGTCTCATGCTCCGCAACATGGATCTGTTCCTGACCTTCTTTCAGGACGCCTCCCGCACCGCCCGTCCCATCGATCTGTCGCGTGTTTCGTTCTCGGAGTTCGTCGCCCTGGCCCGCTCGGCCAACACCATGCTCGAGACGCTGGACCGAACGCAGGCCCATTTGCGCGAAAGCCAGGAGCGCTTTGAACTGGCGGTGCGCGGTAGCGGTGATGCCCTATGGCTTTACGACACGCGCACAAGCGCCACATGGCTGTCGCCCCGATACATGGAGATGCTGGGGTATCATCCTGGCGACAAGCCGGACACCTTCGAGGCCATCGAAAACCTGATGCACCTTGATGACCGCCAACAGGTCCTGGACGCCTTCTACGCGCACCTTCAGACGGACGTGCCCTATGACGTGACATATCGTGTCCTGAGCAAGTCCGGCGCTTATCGATGGATGCGCAGCCGCGCCGGCTCGGTACGCGACCCGGAGGGCTATGCGATCAGCACCGGCGGCTCCGCGTCGGACATCACCGAGCGCAAGGAAGCCGAGGATCGCCTGCGGTTCACCCAGGAGGCCATGGACAACGCCACCGACGGCATCCTCTGGATCCGCGTCGACACCGGACACCTCGAGTATGTCAACAACTCCATTTGCCGTCGCCTGGGATACGACCGCCAGCAGATGATGGGCCTGCGAGCGAGTGATCTGGACGACGGCCTGACGCCGGACCACCTGCGTGACCTCCACGAAACCCTGGACGCGACGCCGTCCATGACCCTGGACCGGCGCCAGAAGACTCGTGACGGCGGCTGGCTGGACGTGGAGATCACCCTCTCCCGCGCCCGGCGCGGCGCCGTGAACCTGCTGATGGTCTGGGTCCGCGATGTCAGCGCCCTCGCCGCCCAGACCCGCAACTTCGTGGCCCTGCTGGAGAACACCCGGGACTTCGTGCTCATCAAGGACACCGAACACCGCTATCAGGCGGCGAGCCAGGCCCTGGCCCGCTTCATCGGGCACGGCTCATGGCGCGACCTCCTGGGCCGCACCGACCGCGACCTGATGCCCGCCGAACGGGCACGGGTCACCATCGCCGAGGAACGCGTCTTGCTGGCCGGCGAGCAACCCTCGCTGGACGCGGTGCAGCCGTGGATCGGCGTCGACGGCACGGTGTGCTGGATGGACACGATGAAGCAGCCCATCCGTGACGGCAACGGCACCATCGTGGGCCTGTTCGGCATCTGTCGCGACATCACCGGACGCAAGCAGTCCGAGGAACAGCTCAGGCGCAACCGCCAGCTTCTCGAAGGCGTGTTGGAGAACAGCCCGGCGCTGATCTACGCCAAGGACCGCCAGGGCCGCTACATCTTCGTCAACCGGCAGTGGGAGAAACGCTTCGGACACCTCCGTGATCGGGTGATCGGCCGCACCGACATGGACCTGTTTCCCGACGACCTGGCGCGCCAGTACCGGGACAACGACCTGACCGTGATGGCCGCCAACCGGCCGCTGGAACAGGAGGAAATCCTGCGCGACGGCGAGGGCGCGGGCGCCACCGAGGCCGTGCTGCTGGCGCGCAAGGTGCCTTTGCCCGACGCCTCCGGCCAGGCCGAGGGCATTTGCGGTATCTCCACCGATATCACCGACCGCAAGGCCATGGAGCGCGAACTGTCGGCCCGCGTGGAGGAACTGGCGGAAGCCCGCCGTGCGGCGCTCAATATGATGTTCGACCTGGCGGAGGAGCGGCAACGCGCCGACGTCCTGCGTGAACGCGCGGAGGCGGCCAACCGCTCCAAGTCCAGCTTCCTGGCCGCCATGAGCCACGAAATCCGCACGCCGATGAACGGCGTGGTGGGCATGATCGATCTGCTCCGGGAGACCCCGCTCACCGCCGATCAGCGGTCGATGATGAACACGGTCCGGGAATCCGCCTTCTCCCTGCTGCAGATCATCAACGACATTCTTGATCACTCGAAGATCGAGGCAGGACGCCTGACGCTGGAATCGATCCCCATCTCGATCCGCGACACCCTGGAGGGCGTGGCCGAAACACTGCTGGCCAACGCCGTGAAAAAGGACGTGCGGCTGTCCCTGTTCGTCGATCCGGCCATTCCGCCCCGGCTCTCGTCTGATCAGGTGCGATTGCGCCAGATCTTGTTCAACCTGGCCGGCAATGCCATTAAATTCACCCAGACCTCGGCCGAGCACCAGGGGCACGTGCACCTCAGCGCGGACTTGGTGGCGCCGGCCGAGGACGGCCGCAGTCGCGTCGCCTTCGCGATCCGCGACAATGGCATCGGCATGTCCTCGGAGACCATTTCCAAGCTGTTCCAGCCCTTCACCCAAGCCGATCAGTCCACCACCCGCCGATTCGGCGGCACCGGCCTGGGCTTGTCCATCTGCCGAACCCTGACCGACATGATGAGCGGCGCCATCACGGTCGAGAGCGCCGAGGGTCAGGGGTCCACCTTTACCGTAACCCTGCCCTTCTCGGTGGTCGAGGACGCCAGCGCGGAGGAGCCCGACCTCGCTGGCGTCAAGATCGCCTGTCTGGTACGCGACGAGGATGACGCCGCGATCGTCGAGCGCTACTGTAGGGCGCGAGGCGCTTCGGTGGTCCGTCTTTCCGCGCTGGCCGACGCCGTCACCGCGGCGGACCAGGCCGACGTCCTGGTGCTGTCGGACGCTTGGGGGCGGGTCGCCCGAGAAACGACCATCGCCAGGGTGCGTGAGCGGGCTCCCGACATGCGCTTTGTCGTGTTGACCCCTGACCGATCCACCAGCCGGAGCGTGATCGGACCCGATGCCGTGGCAGTGGATACCAACCCGATCCTGCGCTCGGCCGTCCTGCGCGCGGTTGCCGTGGCGGCCGGGCGCGCCAGCCCGGATATGGACGACATTGCGCCGCACGACAGCACCGGGGCGCACACCGCCCCCACCGTGGAGGCCGCCCGGGCCGCCGGGCACTTGATTCTGGTGGCCGAGGACAACGTCACCAACCAGGACGTGATCCGCCGCCAGTTGACCCTGCTGGGATTTGCCTGCGAGGTGGCCGGCGACGGCCTCGAGGCCCTGGAGAGCATCAAGAAGAACCGCCACGCCATGCTGTTGACCGACTGCCACATGCCACGGATGGACGGGTTCACCCTCACCGCCGCCGTGCGCGCCCTCGAGCAGGACCGCGCCCGCGACGAAACCGACCGTCTGCCCATCATCGCCATCACCGCCAATGTCCTGCAAGGCGAGGCCGAACGCTGTCTGGCCGCCGGCATGGACGATTACCTGCCCAAGCCCCTGGAAATGGGCAAGCTGAAGGCCATGTTGGCCAAGTGGATGCCGGCCGGGGCCAAGGGGCCCGCCGCCGATCCTCGCCCGCCGCGCCCGGCGTCCCGGGCGGGTGCGACGCCGCCCGCCTCCTCGCGGCAACCCGCGGCCGTGGACCGCGCCCCCCTGGTCGCCATGTTTGGGGATAACGAGACCACCATCCGCGAGGTTCTCGTCGACTTCGTCGCACCCGCCCGGGAGATCGTCACCGAACTCCAGGCCGCCGTGACCCAGGGACAGGCCCAGGCCGCCGCCCAGGCCGCCCACAAACTCAAGTCGGCGGCCCGCGCCATCGGCGCCAACGCGCTCGCCGACCTCTGCGCGGACCTGGAACGGGCCGGCAAGGCCGGGGACATGGACCGGATCGCCGGCCTCCTGCCCGAACTGGACCCCCGGTTCGCGGCGGTGGAAGCGGTCGTGTTCGGCCAGGGCAACGCCGAGACCGACACACCCCGGGGCGCGGACCAGCCGGTCGCCGCTGCTCCGGCTCCCGATCCGTCCCTGCCGGCGTCCGCGTCCCCAAAGGTCCGGTCCGAGGAGCGGCCCACGCCCCATGGGGACGGCGGCGCCCCGACCGACACGACAAGCGTCCAAACAAACGCCCGGCCGAACGACCGACCCGCCATCGATCTGGCGGCGCTGGGCGCCGTGTTCGGGGACGACACCGAGGCGATCCACGAGGTGCTGGGCGATTTCCTGGACCCATCCCGGACCATCGTCGCCGAGGTTGAGAGCGCCGTGGCCGGCCGCGTCACGGCCGACGTCATCCGCGCGACCCATAAGCTGAAGTCCTCCGCCCGCGCCGTGGGCGCCGAGACCCTGGCCGACCTGTGCCAGGACCTGGAACGGGCCGGGAAGGCCAACGACTGGACCACCCTCGACAGCCTTCATCCCCGCCTCGAGCCAGCCTTCGCGGCGGTCGAGGCCCACATCCATCGGCTGCGTCGCGGCACCGACCCCTGACAAAGCCAATCGCCCCGATCCGCGCCGCCCCTCGGCCCCTGGAGAGACATCCATGCCCCTGGATCCCGAAACCCTGGCCAAGCTGAAGTTCCTGGTCGTCGATGACGAAGCGTTCATGCGCACCCTGATCAGCCGCGTCCTCAAGGGTCTCGGCGCCATTCAGGTCACCCCCTGCGAGGACGGCCGAGCCGCGCTGGACCGGGTGACCACGGGCGCCGACGTGATCCTGTGCGACCTCAACATGCCGGGCATGGACGGGATCGAGTTCCTGCGTCACCTGACCCAAACGCCGTTCTCCGGCGCCGTCGTGCTCATCAGCGGCGAGGACCAGCGTGTCCTCAGCACCGCCGAAAGCCTGGCCAAGGCCCACGACCTGAACGTGCTGGGCGCGCTGTCCAAGCCGATCACGCCGGCCGGCCTGGGCGCGCTGCTGGAGAAGCTGGCGGCCTCGGGGTCGGTCGTCCGGCGGCGCGGCGGACCCGTGGACCGCATCACCGAGGACGACTTGCGGCGCGGCATCGAGGGTGACGAACTGGTGGTGTTCTTCCAGCCGAAGGTGCGCGTGCGCGACCGAAGGGTGGTGGGGGTCGAGTCCCTGGTGCGCTGGCAGCATCGCGAGCGCGGCATGATCCCGCCCCTGGCCTTCATCCCGGTCGCCGAGGAGATGGGCCTGATCGATGCCCTGACCGACACCGTCTATGCCAAGGCCGCGCGCCAGGGCGGGCGCTGGCTGGCGGACGGGTACGACATCAAGGTGGCGGTGAATGTCTCGGTGGACTCGCTGAACCGCTTCGACCTGCCCGAGGTGATCGTCGGCACCGCCGCCGCCGAGGGGCTGGACCCCTCGCACATCGTTCTGGAGGTGACCGAAAGCCGGCTGATGCGCGACATCCGCAGTTCGTTGGAGATCCTCACGCGGCTCCGGCTGAAGGGCGTCGGCCTGTCCATCGACGACTTCGGCACAGGCCACTCCTCCCTGGAGCAGCTCAAGCGCATCCCCTTCACCGAACTGAAGATCGATCGCGCCTTCGTCTATGGCGCCGCCCGCGACCCGGCCGCCCGCGCCATCCTGGATTCCAGCGTCGGCCTGGCCCGCAGCCTCAGCATGAGCACGGTGGCGGAGGGCGTCGAAACCCAGGAGGACTGGGACTTGGTGGAGTCCCTCGGGGTGGACATGGTGCAGGGCTACTTCATCGCCAAGCCCATGCCAGCCGACCAGTTCGATGCCTGGCTCGCCGAGTGGCGGGGATAGGACCGCCATCGTCCGGGGCGTGGCGCACCCCCCCCGCTGCAGACAAATGCCCTCCACCGCTTCATGGAAGCCGGGGCCTGTCTGCCCCGACTTCAATGAGGCCGGAGCAGGACGCCCCGGAGATCACGCTCGACCCGAAGGGCGTCGAGTGTAAACGGACCCGACCCGAGGGCCGGAAACCCGAAGAGTGTGGAGGGTAAACCATTGGCGACCGCCGCTCAGGTCTTGGTTTGGCGCGCGACAACCATCGGCGGCCCTAAACGCCACCTCGGGTCGCTCCCGTCTTTGTGCGCGCGACAACCGGCGGCGGCCTTAAAGGCCACTGGGGTCGCTCTCGTCCTGGTGCGCGCGACAACCGGCGGCGGCCTTAAAGGCCACTGGGGTCGCTCTCGTCCTGGTGCGCGCGACAACCGGCGGCGGCCCAAAAGGCCACCTGGGGTCGCTCTCGTCCTGGTGCGCGCGACAACCGGCGGCGGCCCAAAAGGCCACCTGGGGTCGCTCTCGTCCTGGTGCGCGCGACAACCGGCGGCGGCCCAAA
>Ga0126339_10000861_pt1 | contig 18835 bp, 10 predicted proteins | sample OrbTmetagenome_2_FD_92532 | JGI IMG/M metagenome (GOLD analysis project Ga0126339, IMG submission 92532) | Coral microbial communities from Petempiche,Puerto Morelos, Mexico - Orbicella T R C metagenome | ecosystem: Host-associated > Invertebrates > Cnidaria > Coral | place: Petempiche,Puerto...
CAGATTCGCCATCAAATTGACTTGGTGGATATGAACAGATTGCGTACTAAGTACAAGGGAAAGACATACAGATATGTGCTATCAATTATTGATGTGTTCAGCCGCTACCATTGGTTAGTACCATTGCAAACAAAGAAGAGCTCCCAGGTGGCGCGTGAACTTCTTCGTATTTACACAGAGCATGGGGCCTCGCGCGTGATCCAGCGCGACCAGGGGCCCGTTTCTCGAAGCTCCCGAAAAGTTTTCCCACCTGGAAAGCCGTAGCAAAATCTTAAACTTTATGACTACAGAGCTAATCTATTCACATATTCTTAATAGAAACAGAGGTTCCATTCCGTACAAGAAGTTCCAGGCGTATACACCTCTCTGTCTTTAAATGCCGATTAACTAGAAATGGCTTTTCGGGCCCGAAAAGTTTCCGGAGTTTTCAAGAAACGGGCCCCAGGAGCGTGAATTTGAAGGAGCGGTGGCGGCGTTGTGTAAAAAGCTAGGCATAAAAGTTGTTAAAGGTCGTCCCTATCACCCGCAATCGCAAGGAAAAGTAGAACGAGCACATCGATCTTTTAAAAAGAAGATCATGCACGACCTCCTGGTCATGGGAAAGGCGGGTGTGAATTGGATCAAGTCACTTCCAGACTACGCTAGACCTTTAAACCTTGACCCGAAGGAAGAGCTCTCCTGGAAATCTCCATTTTAGATTTATTATGGACGTAAGCCGAACGTTGACAGTAAGGGAAACCCAAATGCAGAAGAATGGGATATGACTTCCAAAAAATATCACAGCATGATACACCCTCGTTCGAAAGACTATTCAGAACGTGAGACAAATCTTCGTGTAATCAGGAATTTGGCGTCATCAGCAACAAGAAAATGTGCCCAACGTATGATGGCACGTGGAGAAAGAAACAATCCACCATCAGTTTACGAAGTAGGCGAGACTGTACTGATTCGCTATCCCTCGGCAACAAAATCTGTATCTAAAAGACACGTATTAAAGGCTGATGTTGTTGACAGAAATGTACCTAAGCATAAATATAAGGTCAAGTTTGTTTCACCAACGACGGGGAAGTTGATTGAGAAATGGATTTCTGTAAGTGACATGACTAGTCTAACCATGGAAAGAGAAAAATGAAAACGAAAAGCTGCAACAAAATGTTCGCGAGAAGAAAAAAAGAAAAAAGCCCACCGCAAAAAAATATTTCCATAGTTATGAGAACCAGAGGTCCTTATTTGAAGATCGAGCAGGCTCGGCCCATTTCGTTATTTTCTTTGATCCCCAAAAGATGGAAACTGCCAGTTTGCAGCTATTTGCAAACTTTTAAACAGCATAGGAATTCACCGGTCCAACCACACGATGCGGGAAGATATTGTCAATTACCTTAATAATAACCCCACTGCTGGCAAAGGGACACCACTGCAAAATTTTACAGATCTGCCGTGGCCTACATATCTTTCTTCAATGTCCCCAAATGGTACATTTGGTGACCACACAACGCTTCAGGCCGCTTCCAATCTGTACAATGTCGCGTTCCAAGTTCTATCGTCTAATGGTCCTGGGTACGAAACTACTGTTTCTTCAGTGGCTGCAAACCCGATGTGTACATTCATTTTAGGGCATTTTGCCGAGGATGACGAAGAACATTATGTTTGTTTAACAGATGAACATAATTTGAATGAATTAGATTGATAATGAGGCTGAGTGTTTAGCAGATGTTGGTTACAGTGCTCCCTGTAGTGGTGTGTCTTCGTCCGAGAAGGGAGAAAACCCTGTAAACGGTATTGATGTATGCGTGGACAAACAGAAATCCGGTGACGATAATCAAGCGTCTGATGTAGATATGAACTCAATTAATTGACCTCGCTCCCAATGTGTGGCTTCATAGCTCAGTTGGTAGAGCATCGCACCGGTATCGCGGAGGTCACGGGTTCGAATCCCTTTGAAGCCCGATTTTTTCAGGCTTCTTCTTTCCAGTTGCTTAAATTGGAAAATTTACTGCGCTGATCATTCTTCACTTTCATCAAGCGTCTGCTAGCAGACAGAAAACTGGGTACGATGATCAAGAGTCTGTGGGCGGAATAAACTATGGGGATGGCGATCGAGCATCTGTGGACAGACAGAACTCTGGGGAAGACGATCAAGTGTCTGTGGGCGGACAAGACTCCGGGGACTGTGATGAAGCGTGCCAGAACGGACTAAACGATCTCTCGTCATCCACAGAGCCTTATTTAAACCCAGACATTTTAGAGGAAATTGTACGACAACCACTACGTTTGTATCCGTACATGCGTTCCTCTTTGAGAGCTGTTTCCAGGTTTTTTTGGAAATATTGTCGACCGAGAACCGCTGCCTCGAGTGTACATCCCAGAACTAAACAACGTTACAGACATTCGACACATTAGTGTGCGCAAAATTATCCTCTTAAGGTCATTCCCCGGTATTGCATCGCGCATCCCTACTGCGCATAATTTAACGCGTGACTAGCGCGCGCGCATGAAAAAATGGCGGTTTTTTCTTTACGGCTGGTCCTCGCCATAGTGGTAAATCGTCATTTTCTCGCAAACGAGTATGGTGACCCATCATTTTTTTCTGTTGTTTTGAATTGAGTAATAAATGTCTCTTTGTAAAATAAATATGGACCGATTCTCAGTGTAGAACAAAAAACAATCGTCGGAAACGTGAATTTGGCAAGCAATCGTGACTACAATCGTGGTGCTATTATAAGGATTTATTGGGTATAAACAAGGTGCTGTTGCTCCTAAACGAACATGGGGACCCCTCATTTTTATTTCAAAGTTTAATTTCCTATAATATAGACAATCAATAGGCAAAGTTTTACAAAAATCTCAGTGCAGACTCTATTTCAGTGGAGTGACCTGAAAAGGAAAAAATAGTGGTGCTGTTTTGAGGTTAAAGGAAATTATTAACTCTGTTCTGTGGGCAAGCGCGTGGCTCAGCTTCTTTGCGTTAGGAAACGGTTGGTTCTCTGTTTCAAACATTTATTGGAAACGGAAGAGCCATCAATGATGCCAACAATAATAACTGTATTCAATGTGCCTTCCGTCACGAACCTTGGATTGATTTAGTGCTTTTAAGTAATTAAATTAAAATTGATTGAACCTTTTTTTGAATCACAAAATAGTTTCGCAGATATTGTTACGTTCATGCGTTGTTATTGTTATTGTTCCCAAATAAACGTTCAAGTTATTAGTGTTTTCGAAATTAAAGTAACAAATCTTCTAGAGAAAAAAAATGTTGTGACATACTGTTGAGTTTTCTTGAGGCATTTTTGAAGAGAATTGAAAATAAAGGCGAGGATCTTTATATTACTTTGAAGACAATAACATGGATTTCAATATTTCTTTTGTACTTTTCTTTTTTCTACCCCTTTACCAACTGCTTACAGAGAGATTCACGGCAATTACACTGACTTTCAATCATGTGTTATTTAAATTAAGGTAAACCTCTCATTGGGAAGCCAAAGTTTCTTTAACAATCTCATGGCAATCAATCAATGGTAAAATCAATCAGCCATAACTTTGTATGAGAAAAAAGAACATGCATTTGTGGATAATTTCATAAAGCTTCACACAAAACAAGGTCCTCCCGCTCCCTCACGCACACCCCTTCCTCGTTCAACCAACGTGGAAAAGGAACATCTTTCTTATTTTGATTCGAGGGTGTGTAGAACTCATAATAAAACTAGTAGGCCTAGTATGTACAGGTTATTCGGGTTCCGAAAAGTCAGAATCACGATACTGTTAATAATTTTTGACTAAGTTGAACATACTTGCAATTCAGGAGTTATTACAATTTGAGTTATTACATTTTGCGTTAAAAAAGTTGTTACAATTTGCGTTGGAAAGTTATTACATTTCGCGTTGATAACTTTATTACATTTTGCGTTGATGTTAATACATTTTGCGTTAGCCTTAAATTTTGCGGCGATTATGACATTTTGCGGCGTAACATTCCGTAATGGTTTAGCCAAGCTCCCTTAGGAAACTCTGAAACATTACGATGATCCTGAAAATTTGTGGAATACCTGGAAAAAAAATGTTTCTTTCTGTAGCTGACCAACACGCTCCGCCAAAAACAAAGCGAGTTCGTCAGAAGGCTTCTCCTTGGCTCACTCGTGACATCACGGCACTTACTGTCAGGAGAGACAGAGCTAAATTAAACGGTCACTAATAAATCTGCCGGTCTCGATCGAATTCCAAACAAATTACTCAAGGTCGCAGCGAATATTATTGCCGAGCCCCTTTGTTTACTAACAATGCTATCGCTAGTGGTTATATTCCTAGTGATTGAAAAATTGCGAAGGTTTTTCCACTCCACAAGAGCAACAGTAACACAAATCCTAACAATTATCGTCCAATTTCCATTCTATCTCCTACTTCTAAAATTATGGAAAGGCTTGTTTGCAACCAACTCTGTTTATACCGTTCGGATAACAAATTGCTAATTAAGAAATAGAAAACATGTTCCGTGTTTCTATCCAGTTTTAGTAGAATTCTACTTGTATACTAATGCAAATGCTGCAATCTGATTGACTAAGCTACTCGTACACTATCAGCCATTAGAGTGCAGTAGCTGTCGATCGTCCACGAAATGCGACTTTTTTATCGTTTTTCCGAAGTTTTGGAAGAAAGTTTAGATGTAAATAGATAATTAAATTCCTGAGACGACTGAAAAAAGGAAAGTGACGGTTTCTTGACTTGAAATTATTGAAAAACCGGGTGCGCGCGCGTAAACAACTGCAAAATTACCAAGGACAATTCAATACGTGCGATTTTGTTAAAGCCTGAAGGTCAATAATGCGGAGAAAAATAATTGGAAACCGTTATTTGCGTTAATTACAGTTAGAATTCTACTAAAACAATTAGATTATTCGCTCTCGATTTCTATGAGGTGATAGTTGATTCGGCCTTCGGCCTCATCAAAGAAATCTCGAGCTCATAATCTAATTGTTAAATAGTGAGTAGCGTAGCAATGTGCCCTTGTTAACAAAATGACGGCCATTTCTTGGCGTTTTCTCAGTGTCTGTGAGGAGGATTTAGATAAAGGTTTGAACGACTAGTAGATTTATACTAAAACAGTTAGATTATTCGCTCTCGATTTCTATGCGTGATAGTTGCCCCCGCGGAAATTTGATGTTCTTAAAACAAATACTTGCCCGAGAAGCAAAGCTTCGAGGGCAAATATGCTAGTTTTAAGAACATCCAATTTCCAAGGGGCAACTATCAGACCGATAGTTCCGAGACATAAACAATCTATTGTCTTTATTGTTAGCCACTAAATTATCTTCCACGGGCCAGTTCAAAAATTATATTACATTATTTTCAACTTATTTAGAGGAAAGCCGTGAAAGCCAAATTTAAAATTTGAAAAAAAAAAAGACTAAAACCCATTTAATACAATTTCAATTGTTTATTTTCTATAAGCTCGCTTGTATACAAAAAAAAATGTTCATGGACGAGTACTATCCATCCGGGTATTTTCCTGGGACGGGCACTATGGCCTGATAGTGTCTCTCCGCGGATGAACACTATCGCGTCACGTGATCAATTTAAACCAATAACAATCGGAAAAAATTTAGTGGTGAACTATAACGAGTTATAGAAACACGACCTTTAACCAATCAGCGCGCGTATTTTCTTAGGAATGTTTTCTAAACAAATATCAATCAGGCTTTCGGTGTTACATTCAACCGCTACAGCTTTGCTTGACGCTACCAATCAATGGTACTTCGACATCGACAATGGCCTTATCACATCTATTGTTTTTCTCGACTTAGCTAAAGCTTTTGACACCATTTGTCAATTATTCCAATAATTTCCCCCCGAAAATAAAGGTGGTAATCCGTAGGGGAGACCGGGAGATTCGGTCTGTATCAGCTTGTATCCATGAGGTTCCTGGATATAATCTGGCAGAGTTTTCATCGTCTGTAAGTGAACAGGCTCCCGACGAGCGCCAAAAAAATAAAATAGGGCGAGCGAAGCGAGCCTGGCGGGGTGGGATTTTTCCCTCTCCAGACCACCCTCGGCTTTCTCTGCCCGCCTGTTTTTCCTTCCCCTATAACACAATCGGGAGCCTGTTCACAGGCTAAGTTGGCAGAGATGTTGTATACGAATTGAGAAGACGTTTACGTCACCTTTGCCACGCTCTAATATACAGGCAATAGGATATAACGTGGCTTTTGAGTTCAGGTAGGTCTTGATGACGACCTTTATTAAGTGGCACACAAACATTTTCCTTGTGTAGTCTCTCGTTGCTTACACAACGGTCCTCTCGAGCGGTATAAAATGACACCAAACTCTAAAGTGTGTTATCGTTTCATCCCTTTTGGACGAAATTCGTTCAGACCCTTCACAAATGATCGGACGACAAAATGGAAAGAAATAACACTGAAGCTTATAGTCATTGTTTGGACCTATAGGACCATGAAGGTCCACGAAGATCAAAGACATCAGAGGTCAAGAAAAGGACGAAAAAGAACAGAAATTGGTGTCACTTCTGCCACGATTTGATGATCCTTTTTAAGACTATTTACTCTGAATGAATGCTATCCTAGTTCTAAGGACGTTCACTTATCACGGAAATCTCATTCGTAAATCACGCATCCCGTGCTTGTAAAATAGCAAATCGCGCATTACGTTATGTCCTGTTCCGCGTCACGCGGCTAGTTTGGTCCCAATCACGCATCACGCTGCTAATTTGGGGGCGATCACGCGTCACGCTAAAACCCTTTGCCACCCTCCCATCAAGGGAGGTGGGTGGGTCGCAAAAGATGACTGTCTCTGTGGAGTACAGGACGAAAAGACCACGCTTCAAGCGGAACGACCAAATGTAAACTCCAAATGGCGAAAAGCATTACCGACGCTACCAGCATGGGCGAAAATGGGGAATGTGATAGGCAATGAGCTAATTTATTATGCAGTGAGAATAGTAGCCCCAATCTGATTGGTGTGACCTACATACATCTCTAGACTATCTCTCACTCACTCATGCACTCATCCGCTCATAACAAGCCGACGCGTTGACTTAGATTTTTTTTTTACAAAAGATCCCTCAATAATGTGAGTTTCTTAAAACCATTTTAAACCGTTCTTTATCTGTTGACACTGATTCAAATTTTCGGATTTAGATGCCTTCCAACTTTTTGTTAACACAGCCTTGCTGTGAATTGTCCGACCGGTTTTGGCCGTGCGGTATCTTTTTTACGTCTTGCGCAGATCAACCTGCCTCTTCCAGTGAACTTCAAGTGTATTGCCTTATTGATGAACCTCCGCAAGCCAAGGGTGTGACGCGGCATTCTTAACTGATGCCCTCCCCATCATCTGAAGATTGTTCCAAATGCATTCGTGTGACGCAACAATGACAATCTCCATAACCACCTCTCTAGAATTTTCTCAGCCAAGTTAAAGAAAAGCCTCTATTAAACAACTAAAAAATTCCAGGAAGGAGAAAATTGATTTCTTGCCGGGTCACTTTCGTCCAAATGGCCTTTTCGGTGTCGTTTTACAAAATGGCGACTCCCATCACCTAAACCAACTGCAACAACTTACTTCTATTTTGGTTTTTCTTTTATTGTACTATACTTTTCCTTTCATTTTATTCATAATACAGCTTTGTATATTTGTAAAGTATGGAAGTAAATCTATACAACCAGACGCTTCTTGCTGCAATAAATAAAGTTTTCGTCCAAGCTCGTACCAGGATCTACTCCTGGTCTGTCCGAGGTTAACATACACCAACACTTAAGTCAGTTTAAGTCAAAGAAATGCGCAATGTGCACTTCAGAAATACACGTCACGAAATCTTTACCACAGGCAACTTGCGCTAAGTGTCATGTACCCGAGTCAGAGTATTAAAACAGTGACAATCACACCTTATAAATATTAAGACATGGAAAACTTGTCTGAGAAAATAGAAAGTGTTTTTTTTTTTTTTTCTGAGTAGACATGAAGTAATCTAAAATGAACGAGAAAGAGGCGCTTAGCTGATGGTAATCTAAAGCCAAACGTCTGTAAACCCCATGGAGTATTCCACAGCACTGTTTTCCATGGCATCTTCAAGTGTATAACAAAGCCCATCACGCAAATGGTCTTCCTTCTAGTAAACCAGTCATTTATAGTATACGACTCATGGTCATGTAGCTTCCTAACACTCAGACCACTCAGTTGTGACTACTATCCCCCCCACCCATTCCTAAATCCATGAGAGTTAAGTCTACTTTTGGATTGACAGAGAGCGCGGTTTACCAGACTATTCGATACCGTTAGCCAACTATGCTCTCCTTTCTTTCTAGTAAATTCAGGTTCATGACATTTAAGAAACTTCTTCTACGTCTAGATTTCTGCGTCACAATGAACAATTTTGATAAGTTGATAAAGCGATGAATGGTACTGTAAGTCAATAAACTACCTAGCAAACTAATTTAATCAGAGCTTTAAATCTTAGTATTTGGGAGGATACAAATGGACTTATTTCTATCAAATTGAAATGACTAAGACTTCGGAAAGCCACAGCGATGCTTTGATACTACTGCCAATTCCCTAATAATTTAAATTTTTTAAGCCTGCTATTGCAACTGTCAGGGAGTTAACAAGTGAAACGAAACGAATTAGGTATTTAGAACTGAACTGACCCATTAGCTTCGTTTACATACTGTCAAGACACGCTATTCTACCTCAGCTGTAACGCCGGCAATAGACCCTTTAAGCTTGGGTGGTTTGTTGCCCCATTCCAGACCATGTGATGATACTCTTGAGAATTCTTCCTCTCAAATTTTCAAAAAGTCGTGCGTATATAAAGGAATAATTTTTAGATGGATGAAAGAAAAATTCTCTTGAAAATATCACGTGGTCTGTAATGGGGAAACAAACCACACAAGCTAAAAGGGTGTATAGTGATAGCTGCAAAACAAGTTGATGATTTCATGAGTAAAAGTACTCATAAGTTCTATGCATCACCAAAGGTTTCGAGTTCCAAATGACAAAAACTACCTTGGAACACTAGCAGTATGAACACTTGACATTTTTTATACATTTTTCGGAGGACTATAGAATGAGGGCTCTTCATTGATGTAAAATTGCAGTGTAAAAGTGCTACTACTGTATTAACATACCATGAAGATCCCTCATGTTGCAGTCACTGAAAAAAAGGGCAAAAAATACCAAAAGGTACATGGTTCGAGTGTCCTCAGTGGAAAAGGAGTACTTTGTACGAAATTTTCCTTGCCATCTTTGTTAATGTGGTAAATTTCATTTCCACAAAACACTTATCTAGATGATGAGTATCAAATAGAAAGTGTAAATATCTGTCGTAGGAATAAAAAATTGAGTTTCCTATATACAAAATGCACAATATATTATATTACTACATCCATTTTGCAATGACATGTTAAATCCTTACTCAAACTCCAATCGAAGTCGTCTTCTAGTCTTTTCAGTTAAAATTTAACTCCCAACAGTCTGCAAAAGAAGTCGGCTCTAGTCGTAGCATGTTGCTTTCTAATGACGAAAAATATCGTGATACAAGAACCACGCGTAAAAGACCCTAGACTCCTTTAGCAGTGTACATCTTGAATACAATCCGTCGCACCATTACCAAGCAATGAAGCTTTCTATGAATTTGCTTAGTCAATGAATAAGTCAAGTGTAGAAATGAGCGTCTGCGAATATCGTAAACAAACGTAGAGAACTTCATCGAGTGGCTTCCGCGCGACTTCTGCGCTGCTGCACACATAGGTATATACATATATGTAAAGACAAAGAATACTATGTTTCTGTCGATGAACAGTTTACACCATCCGTCACGCAAGAGGTGTCCGTGCTTGTGAGCTGATAAATTGTCACGGAAACGTCCTTATTCACATCAACTGGAGAAGCCTCGCTGTCGCCATTTGTTGGCAATGGTCTCTGAGGTAACGAAGTCTCTTTGTGGCAATTAGTACTTTTAGAAATGTCTAGTTTGAGTTGGCCAAGGCCTCCACCTGGATCTTCGGTTTGAGATTTTTTCCTTCTAGACCCAGCTGTAGTCGGTCTCTGTTTCTCAGAGTCACTATCAGAAACATGAATTTGCGCTGAAGTCACAACCTGCTGATAACTGGGAAGACATGCATCTGATTGACAAGAAGATGTCAAAGAACTATGGCTGCCTTTAAAGGAGTTTTCTGAGGAGATGTTTTCCACTGTGGACGATTTCTCTTCAGAACCCGAAGCGTTTTCCGAACTTGACGCGAGGTTCATACACGGTCCTTGCGCAGACTCGGAAGACGTCAGGAAGGTTGCCGTTGATCTCGGCGATTCGCGACTATTTTGTGTGCTACTTGAACTCGATGACTTCAAAGGAATGTAGCTAATGCCTTCATGTTGGAAAGCCTTGGCATTCGAGTCATCCAAACATTCCCCTTCAAAATGTGACACGTGTTGAGGACGCCGTTTTGGAGACTTCTTTTTTCCGCACGAGACTGTATTGTAATGAATAAATAGCCAAACCATTGAGGTTACCACAATACACGACACCACAACAACAACAATGATTCCCAGGAATGTCTTCTTGTCGTATTTCACGTATTTCGATTTGTTCGCCTTTTCCGTTACAGAAACGTCAGTGCTTTTCTCTGAAATAAAAAAAAAAACAGTACTTACTAACTCTTCAGAAACAACTCCTCATAACAAGGTTTAGTGAGGGCCATCTCGTTCCAGGGGCCGCGAGGCGTTACCGCTAAACAAAAACGCGCGGGGGTTGAAATTATAACAAAATATCAAAAAGTGTCATAAAAGTCTTTGAAGAAACAGACGTTTTTGGTGTATAACCCAAGTTTGCTTTGCATGCTGTGTGTAAGTCAGGCGTTGCTTCCTCTTCACAGTGAATGAGTTTGAAGCGTCATTAGTACATATACCAGAGTTTATAAGAAATAAATTATTATACCAAGACATACAAGGCATAATAAAATTACCTAGACACATTGCGTACAAAGATACTATTAGTTTGTCAGTCCAGTGTTTTGACTTCAAAACGGCGGCAGTTTACGCGGGAAACTGCACAAGCTTCGCCAGTTTGACCGCTGAGTGATACAAGGCGCGCCACTGCTTGGACACGAGTCAAATTTCAATAAATGGACCAAAAACGGAAGCAAAAAGAATAACTGCGATCTTCTGAAGCAAAGTGACACGAAGACAACTTCAGCTGTTATAATGAATTGGTTCATGCTTAGCGTGCGTATATCGAGTTATTGATGCAAGCGGGAAGTTTGGAGAGTACGGAAGACGCGTAAGAGTTGCTCGAGGCGCCGAGACCAACTCTAGCTTCTTGAGTGCTCTACGAACTTCCCAAGTGCATCCATAACTACACATACCCACAGCTAACAGCATCAACCAATTCTTTTATAACATGGCGACAGCAACTTGCGTGCTAAAACGTGTTTTATTCGTGATTGAAACGCTTAACCTAGTTTCTAAAACTGTCAATGAAAAATTCACTTCTTCAAATTAATTAGTAATGGTAACAGGACTGAGTGGAGTCCAATTCGGTCTGTAATCATACGAGTGATAACAAAATCGGACGACCGCGCAGCGGGAGTCTGATTTGTTTATCACGAGTATGATTACAGACCGAATTGGACGACATGAAGTTTTAATACCAATTAATCATAAAAATTACAATTTCCGAGAAAAGAAGAATAGCCAAGTTATGAAAGAAAGGGAAAATTTGCATTAACAGACTGACAAAGGAGGCGTAAACTGTTTAATGTCGCACTGAAATAAAACTACAACGTTGAATGTGATTGGTTAATTTAAACTAAAACTTTGAATGTGATTGGCTTATTGATTTGTCCGATAACAACTTGGCAAGTGAATTAGAAGAAAATAGGAGATTCTAAACCAATCACAATTTAGGAAATTGTAATTTTTATGATTTTGATGAAAATGTAGGCAAACAAAGTCAAAAATACTTAATGAAAATGTAGACAAACAAAAGCACAAGTCAAAGGTTTGGATTCTTCGGAATAATTTTCACATTGCCGAACGGCTTTCTCCCAGGCCTTCGCGTTCAATTGATTTCGGTGACGTATCCCAGACGAACGGCACGGAGTAGCCTAGACGAATGCGCATGCGTTTGGATCAGCAGCAGTGCTTGTTGTTAATTTTGCTAAGCTTCAGGGATTTCAATCGCAAATTTTTACGTACAACAGGAAGCCGAAGGGGCTCATTAACTCGATCGACTTTGCTGTTCAGACAACTTCAAACATTCTCATCCGAAATAACTCAATCGGAGAAGATGCTAATTGTTGCAACTCATAGGAATGGGAAACTGTACCTTTTAGCAAGTTTGCTGCAGTTTGGTACAGAAGAACAATTTCCTTAGAACTTACGGTTAGCACTATTAATATGCTTCTCATACAAACTTTTTTATTTGACATGCACCTCAACTGGAAGCCTAAGCAACCAATTTTATCAAGTTTCTAATGCTACGGAATGTTTTAATAGTTCCGACTCTTCTGAACCGAAAACTGGAAGAATATTTGGCTTCTGTACGAATTTGACATTAGAAATCTGTCGAAATATCTGTGTGTTTCACGGAGTTCAGTTCTAATAGCGCTTGTCGTGATGAAATAATAATTTGCGTCGCTGCCTCGTGATATGAGTGCAAAGTCCAAGGCCAGGACGATTTGACGTGTTCTTTTTATCTCGTTACATGTATATTAAAGAGAATTCTAGAAAAGATTGCTGTATTACGTTGTTGTTTAGTAAAATAGGCCTGTGGTTAAGTGGTTCGTCCAGAGATGTACGAATAGAAATTAAATGCAAGGCTAAGTTAGAGCGGTTTTCAATTGAGTGTCGTAAAACCAAAACCAAACCAATTACTTACCAATTAGACTACTCAGCCAATCTCAAACCGCAAACCAAAGTAACTGTCTAATTACTTTCGATACTAAAATGAAAACCGCTCTAACTTCGCACTTGTTGGTTATAAAACTTGTTGGTTATAAGACAGCGCTGCGAGCGAATTCTTTTTATTGCATAGCGGTCGAACTAGAAAGCTACTCTAGCTTACTCTTGAACCCGAAATTGAAGAAGTTTGGTATATTATTGTTTTTCTTTGATCAAGCGCTACGGTTATATGTAATAGAAACCTTCAAAGGCTTCAATATTAAACAATTACTGGATGAGGTTTTTGTGATATCCAGAATGATCAAGGTCGAGGTAGGGATTATCAGCAGAAGCCCAAGGCTGAGGCTGATAACCCTTACCGAGACCTTGATTATTCTGGATATCACATAAACCGAATCCAATAATTGTTTTATTACACATTGAACGAAAAAAAAAATGGAAGTCATGCTTTTGCTTCTTCACTATAACGGCAAGCAACACAAAGCGCGCGAACTTGACATGATTACCCTTAGAAATCATGCACCGCGGTCATACATGACATGATTACCCGTGACCTTGAGTGTCCTTGACATGATGATTGTACAATCTGCAGCTTGATGACGTCAAAGGTGGTGATTCGAACATTCACTGTACGCTTTCGGCCAATCAGAAAAGAGATAGTGAGTTCAATGAATAATAATAAGCAATTGTTGGATGAGGTTTTTGTGACATCCAGAATAATCAAGGTCGAGGTAGGGGTTATCAGCCCAAGCCCAAGGTTGAGGTTGATAACCCTTAGAGACCTTGATTATTGTGGATATCACATAAACCGAATCTAATAATTGTTTTATTATACATTGAACGAAAAAAATAGAAGTCATGTTTTTGATTCACCACTGAAGGCAAGCAACACAAAGCACGCGAACTTGACATGATTACCCGTGACTTTGAGTGTCCTTGACATGATTACTATATAATCTGCAGAGATAACGTCACAGGCGCTGATTTCGAAATTTCACTGTACGCTTTCGACCAATCAGAAAACAGATAGTGAGTTCAACGTATAATTTGAGTAATCAGTATTTGCCTGTGGTTTGAAAGCGGTCATGCTTCTGACTCGATAAATGTCCGTTTAGATCCAAATGAGACGTTTAACTAGACCAGTAAACATCACCGTCCCAGAAATGCCCAGAGAATTCTCTTCTGCGGCAAGAAATAATCGTGACTAAAACACCACACGAATACATACGAGTAACATATGAGTACCAACGAGTGCATACGAGTAACATAAGAGTACATGCGATTAACATACGAGTAACATACGATTAATATACGAGTACATACAAGTAACATGCGAGTACATACGAGTAACATACGAGTACATAGGAGCAACATATGATGGCAGGAGGGTAATTAACATGAAATGTACCATTTTTCTCTTTACATTTCATTTTTATCTTGTACACACACACACACACGAGCACCCACAAGTGCCAGACACGCGCGCTTACCACACACATGCGCCTCTGCAACACCCACACAAACAGACCTGAGCGCTGATGTAATGATGTGATGCGACGATACATACGGTAATAAAAGGTAAAATAATCAATCAAAATTAATAAACGGGCAGACTACGAGTATTTCCTGATCATCCTCTCTCATTGTGATTCGAGAGTCGGACATCGAGAGCCGGGCGAGACAGATGAGAGAAATAGTTTAAAAAATAAGGTGACAGTTGACTGTTTACGCTTCGAGAGTATCTAATTATGTGGGAAAGACCAAAGAACAGTCCAAAGTACAGTTTTATGCTTCGAGGAGATGGTGTCTGTGCCACTAAAATATAAGAAGGAAGAAGTTTGTTTGGTTACAGTTGTCTGCCTCACAAAATTATGACACGATAATTCAGTTGTTTGCTATTAAGAAAATTCATTTTATTTCATTGCACTTGGGCTCGCTCGCGTGTGTGTGCACATGACCCGATCACACGACAAAATTAATTTGTACTCGTGTGGTGTTTTAGTCACGATCGCACAAAAGCGGCTCAGTGAAAAATTGAGACGAACTGTCTCAATTTTTGGGTTTTTGTCTACGCCTCACTTTTCGCCCCAGACCACTGACCCGAAACGATTGACTGCGGCGAAATATGAGGCCTAGGAACTAGCCAAGGTCCACAACAGGGTTCTCAGATCCCTCTTCCCCGCACATTTTTTCCTGTTAATCCCGCCATCCCGCCTGTTTTTGCATTGAAATCCCGGTCCCGCCCACTTTTCAAAGACGTTATTGCGTTTATTATTAATCTGTTAAAATAATAATTAATTTAATAATTAACACAGAAGCTTTTTAAAAATAGATAGCGCATAAAAGATCACAGAAGGATTCAAAGGGTAGCAGATAAGTTAGCACAAATGATTGTCAGTAACGTTTCTTTCTGTAAACGGTTTTCCGTTTTGTTTTGTCCACGTTTCAGTGGAAGAAAAAGATAGTCTATTGATCACAAAAGGAACTCGCAGCTAAATTGAAACTGCACACGTCATGTTATATACGCACGGCGATTTCGTTCATGATGGCTCAATAGGAATTAGGTTGGACTAGCACGTGAGCTATATTATAAAATAATTTGAATGGCTACAGACTTCGCTTGCATGGGATTCAACATGGCCAACATGGCGATTTGGCGATGAAGAATCAACCACATACCTGTTTCTACAAACAGCTGCGTTCTTTGTCTAACAGTTCCTTGGGAGTTTGTAGCTTCACAAGCATAATCCCCCCTGTCTTCTTCCTTTGCCTCAGCGATCACCAGGAACTGTCCTGCCTCGGCAAACACAACATGACTGCTTTTTACAACTATATTACCATCTTTGATCCAAAGAATGGAAGGCATCGGAGCACCGCTGGCCACACACTGCAACACAACACTATCACCAATGGACACCACAACTTCACTCCTCATGGGACGCACGAAATGCGGTGGTTCTAGATGTAATAAAACACGTTTCTTTAAGTCTCAGTGAAGATAAGGTTATCGTCTTATTGGATTATTCTGACCTGTAGGTCCGACTTTGAACTGGTGTTTTGAGAAGGAAATTTGACGTTCATAGCTGTTCAACATGCAAAGGAAGTCATGTCCGATAGTCCAGGGCTGGTAGATTTTGAAGTCGGGCAAGTGAATTCTGTTTTTGCTTCTATCTAAACAGCTTCAATTGAGGCATGAATGCATTCTTTATAAGCTTTAATGTATTACCATGTATTCTTAAAATATTTTATTACACTAAATCAAAGGACTCCTGAGCATGCCATTCATGATCGCGACTGTTAAAAAGCTGTACGTTGGCTTCATAACCTGCTGCAACAATTGTAACCTTTTCTGTGAAACGTTACTTATATGCCAAGTGGTCATTACAGATTATTAGCTCTTCAGCACTGGAAATGATAGGAGTTCCCTTACCGAGCACAGTAACAAAAGCTGTGGCATTAACAAAACCAGCTTCATTCTTAGCACTGCAGGTGTATTTTCCAGTGTCCCCAGGCTGAGCATTTCTGATCACATACACTTTACTTGCAGGTACAAAATCCATCCTTCTGTCATCTGCAGCAGGAAAACTTGTCCCTCCATCCTTCTGCCATGACAGAACAGGTTCAGGCTGACCCTGAGCTTGGCAGTGCAGTTCAAATGTTTTGCCTGCCACAACAGACACATTGGATGGTTTCTCTATAAGCTTAGGAAACACTACCAAAAAAAGAAAGAGACATGAGACACAGATGTCACCATACATGTAAGTCCTAGAATAAGTATATTTACCATTCCATATACTCCTGTTCTAAGTTAAAAACCAAAACCGCCCCATATTTTAAATTACAAAAATTCCTCTAGTGATAACACGCCAATATATCTCCATGAAGCTCTAAAAAGTACAGACTAGGGACAGCCAATCTTGTTCAAAAAAGACCTGATCATGCCATTCTACATTGTGCTAGCATTACAAACATCAAATGACCTAACCCTTTGAATTAATTTAACTTCCTTAACATTCACACCAAACTCAGTTTCACAAGGAAGAGTTTGTGATGGTGAACTAATGTACAGATGAAATTTGTTGGACGTGTGTAGCTAGCAAGAAAAAAGGATTACCAGGGATTTGCCCAAGAAATGTTTTGAAGTTTGCCTCAAATGTAAGGAAACCAAAGTAGCGCAACAGTTCTCATTGCATTTCTGGAATCAGGTAGTTGGAAATCAGTCTGTGTTTGTTATTCGGAGTGAGCAAGCAGGGTTGTAGCTAAGAAACTTAGTCTACTGGCTATGATTTTCATTGAACCGGTCACCATTTTTCACAAGGGACCTTAAACAAAATTTTTGTCTCCAATCTTTTGCAATACCTTGAATGCGGGGTTACCAAGCTTCATGTTTACAAGATGGCAGACGCAGTACATGGAAAGAGAACACGCTAAACAAGTGTTCCAAACAAGACTAAATTTCAATTTTTTTACTTGTTATGGTGGCACCGATGCTCATGGTAGTCAGGAATTGATTCCAAACTTTTCATTTAGACGGTTCGATATGGTTCAGATTTGAATGATTGTACGTGCGTTAGCGCAACCGAAAAACCTCTTTCACCTTCGATCACCTCTTTCTCTGCTGACAAATTTCGCTGGCAGCCGGCGCTTAGTGACAACCCTGGGAAAGACAGCCCCATCTTGCCTGTCTGGGCAGCCAATCAAAGTGCAGTGTTTAATTGTTGCTGCCACCAGCAGAGCTAGTCATGTATGGTAGTAAACTGTCATTTCACTTAAAACTGAACTGTAAATAAGTCACTACAACATCAGGAGAAAATAGGTTGTTTACTTGCAGGTTTGACACTAACCTAACACTGTGATGTGCGCCATTTTAGATGAGACAGGTGTGAAGTGATTGGATGCCACACACTGATAATATCCATTGTCTTTATCTGTCACTGATACCAGGTTTAGCTCACTGGTGTATGTTGCTGTTTCTCCATCTTTGGACTGTACAGGAATACATGGAAGTACATAAGACTGAGATTAAGCTTACTGGCTGATCAAAACTGACACTGGGCTTTGAAACAAGGACCAGCACTGCTACTCCTACAAGTACAGTGGATACACTGTGGGATGCTAGTCTATCAAGTATGATTGATAGTAGGGGAGGGCCTTTTCCAGCGGTTGTTATGAAATTGAAAACAAGTATCTGCAAGTTGATGGAGACTGGGAATTGAATTGAAAACTAAGCCTAACGGTGACAGTATGGTCAAGATAAAACATGATTGCTTAGGTTACATCTTGTATTCTCACAAGTAAACTATTTTTGCCACCACAGGGTAGCAAGCTGGGTTCAGAGGAATTCATCAACACGTTAATGCCTATCACACAAGCTAACATCTCACCTTGGCATGGTTTATGATGTAAGCCCCCGCCAATGGCTTGTTGTTTTTAGTCCAGTTGACCCTGATAGTATGATTCTTCTGTGAGACAACACACCGCAGTGTAACGTTCTGACCTAGGAGCACTTTATGCCCTTCTGGGTGTATTATTATCTCTGGTTTAGCATCACTCTCATCTGTGGATCAGATACATTACCCTGAGGTAAAGTTTTGGCAGACGGGTGGGCAAGTATGTAAATAACTGAAGGTAAATGTAGTCTCTCGTTTAGTCTGGTTGAGTGTGTGGATAGGTGGGTGTGTGTGTGTGTGTGTAGGTGGTCCCTCATTAAGTCTGCTAAGACTGGTGACAACTGGTTGGTGTCCGCTGACAACACTGGTTAAGTATTTGAGCCTCTCCTTATTTCTTACACATGTGGGAGCTAGTGTGTGAGGAAGAGGGGGGGGGGGGGGCAGAACGATTTTTTTCCTTTTTTGGTGTTGGAAAAGGTAAACCCCCCTTTTGTTTTTATAAAAAATTAAAAACTTTGGCCCTTTTTAAGGGGTCCAGAGAAGAA
>Ga0126339_10000862_pt1 | contig 18830 bp, 9 predicted proteins | sample OrbTmetagenome_2_FD_92532 | JGI IMG/M metagenome (GOLD analysis project Ga0126339, IMG submission 92532) | Coral microbial communities from Petempiche,Puerto Morelos, Mexico - Orbicella T R C metagenome | ecosystem: Host-associated > Invertebrates > Cnidaria > Coral | place: Petempiche,Puerto...
CAGCCCCCCAACCCCCCCCCACCCCCCCCCCTTCAAGAAAAAAAATAAAAAAAAAAAAAAAAAAAAAAAATATTAAAAAAAAAAAAAAAAAAAAAAAAAATAATAATAATAATAATAATAATAACAACAACCACACAGATGAATGTGTTGACCCTCAATTTAGATTTCCCCCGCACCCTCCTCTATAATAGCTTAACCCCCCCCCCCTAATAATCCACCTCCCCAATCCCCAAGATTGATAACATGATAACATTTATGATAATAACCAATGGTGAGTCAGCTGTTGCCTGTATCTCTTACACCTGTAAGAGACGTTTTGCTTGGGCAAGTTTGCGCGAAACATTGTTCAAGGGACCATCTACAATATCGTACTTAGCCAAAACAGGTGTTAGAGGTTACAGTGTATTAGCCTTAGTGACAGCCCTAATAACCAAGACAAACAAAGTTGTCACAAGCCGTTTTTAAAAGTGAATTGTTATGAACAGTAACAAGAAAATCTGAAACGGTTTGATAGCTTAGAGGAATAATTAGTGGTTTGTGATAATTCCTAGAATGTTTCTGTGATGATTGTATTTATTCCTTACCTATACTGTAGAATTCAAGATTTTCAACTTTTTTGTAGAGCATTTCTCGGATATTCGTGTATTTCTAAGTTTATAATATGTAACAGAAGGGTAGTTCTGTAATACTTTGATTATAATATGTAACGGAAGGATAGTTCTGTAATTTTTTGAGAAAGTACAAAACATACAAAAGTAAATCCAGTATTCCTAGGTGCATACTTCAATACTATGAAAAGGGATGCATATTTAAGGAAATAAGTTGTAGACAAAGTAGTTAAGGAAATAATAGTGGTTCAATTTTCTCGGCAGTGTAAATGATATTTAAGAATGCTGTATTTATACAAGAAACACTCTAAACTCTGTGATAAATTGTCAGCTTCAAGGTAGGAATAAAGAGTTTGAAGCCAGGATTAGTCGTGTTCAAGATCAATTCAAAAACTGTACCTTTTTGGTTCAGGGTGATCAGCTGATACCCCTAACTCTCCCCATTTCCCCTGTTCACCTCCACAGCTCACGGCCTGGGGCCACTGCACGGATATTTCTTCTCGGAAATATCTTTACACGGTTCTGTTGAGCAATGCCCCAGAAGCTTTAGTGCTCGTAGGTAAACCTCACTGCATATTTCTGCGCTAAATTGGTAGACTATCTTTTTTTTTTTTTTTTTTTTATCAATTTCGCTCAGTTGAGTAAATATTATGTCAAGTGTCAAGCTTGAGAGTTTTTGACGGTAACAACCATCTTTCAGTGTGGCGTGCATAAGCTGAACACCTGTCAAAACCACTTATGTTACAACAGAACAAAGCAGCAAAAAAATTGTTTTAAAAAAGTTTCATTTATAATTTTTTTTTAACATGTCATTTCACCATCAAAAAGTATGTGACTGTTTAAAATAATTAGTTTTCATACAAATTAACAAAATTGCACCGAATAACCAGCAAGCGGAAACAAACTTTCCGGCTTCACGTACTTTCGGCGGCCTGTAACAACAGTGGAAAATTCAGCTGTGAGCGTTCGCCGGCTTAACCCTACGGAAGTATTTTTCTTAGCATTTGATGAAACTGACCGCGTTTCTAACTCGATTTGTGTTCGTCCTTTAACATTCTCGCTCACGCCGTCTGCGGTCGAACCTCGTGATTGTCAATATCTTTCCCATATCCAGTTGGCGAGGCTGATTTGAGTCGGCTTGTAACTTTGAAATCTTTTACAGAATTTAAAATTCTAGTTTCCCAGCTTTTGCGCCAAGCTTGCAATTCGTGATAACTTAGCAGGTCGCTGATGTTTTGCCTTAGCGTGGAGGTAATTTCTGCTGTAATTACAGTTTTCTGCAAAAGTTGTGGTTTTGAGGGTTCTGCTCGAAAATCTTGTAAAGAAGTGTTGCAATTTGAATCTCCATTTTCTTTTTGTTTCCGTTGAGAAGATTCACTACCGTTAACTACAGGGACGTTTCTTTCTTTTTCATCTCCAAAACTGTCCACACCAAGATTTTTCCTGTCTAATTGCAACTGTGATTCATCATTTTCAATAATCAAGTTCTTACTTAGGGCATCACCAAGGCTGCAAATTTCTCCACTGTTGGGTTTACGATTTTCCAACCAATTACCTGCTTTGATTTCATCAAGTTTTGAAGATTCTTTTGTTAATATTTTCAAGTGATTCTTCGACTGACCGTCCTTGAATGCTTTCACCTTCTCTGTTACGTGAAGGTGTTTGGCGCGCTCATTGTCCAAAAAGCTGTCGATGTTCTTTGAAAGCTTATTGGCTCTTTGGCTATCATCGTTGTTCGCTACCTTCATTGGAAACCCAGAAATCGTGCGCCGTCTCTCTGATACCGGGGGAAGTTTAACTTTAGCGTCCATAGCAACAGGCTGTGTGAAGAAAAACGAGTCCGTCCTTCTCGCTTTCCTCGGGTCCTTGCCAGATTCCATGGTGTGCGGACGATAAATTCCCAGAGACTTTTGTCGATCTAAAATCTTCAGCCGTCGAGCCTTCATAAGCGACATCTCAAAACAAAAGTATCTTTCCCGCATTTTCTTCTCCATTTCAATACGTTTAACTTCCATGTTTAAAACGATCTGGTGTTTCCTGTTGGTTTTTATAACCAAGGTTTCGCTGTCTTGGTGCGTTGTGTTTCGCACTTGTAGCATTTTACTGCGTAGTTACTTTATCTATGACAAGGAATCCTGTAAATAAACAAAATGCCTACGAAAATACAGTATTAAGCGTCCTTGTAACCACTCTTTAGGCGCTGGAATTTGAAGACATAGTTAGCTCCGTTCTCACGTTTTGATTTTGTCTTAAGGAGTGTCTACGTTGTTATTGAAAGACGTAAAAGTAATTTTAAATTGCGCTCTTTTGTTGTCATCAAAAACTTCGAATTGAAGTAAGTTTTTCAACCAGTGGATATCTTCTCGTGATGATTATCAAAAAATATCTTGATGTACAAACAAACTGTTAATCCAATCAACAGTCACGCAGCAGCCGACGTCTATACAGTGAACACAAGCAACAGCTGAAAGACTGCAAGGTATCGGCTGTCTGGTATCCTCTGTTCTTTGTGCGGTTCCTGATTTTCTCTTGGCAATAGTCACGTCTCGCTGCTAAAAGTGTCCCTTCTTACCGCCTTCACATCGCCTGGAGAAAGACAAAGTGTAATCCACAACAGAAAACGTCTCAAACTCTGTTTTGTGAATAATTCTGAATGAAGTGGAAAGCCGAAGGGGTATGTCGCGCAATCAGTTGTCTTGTACGGTAGCACGCGCCACACGTTTACAACGGCTCTTGCTTGTAATTACACCGCAGAGGAATGCGGAAAGTTGAACAGAAATCTGCGTGATGGTTGGCAGAGAAAAAACGGCACAAGGATGTTGGCAATGGTATTACTTTTTCCTCAACAAGCCTTCTTTCATGGCTGCCTTCTTCAATTATCCTTGTTCAACTTTCCCGCAGTGTTCATTTGTTAGCAATAGTCCTTCGGTCGGACGGAACTTCTCTCTGTCACCGACGCTTTTCTTGCTTCCGATCACCTTTGCGCTGTTTGCTGATTGTCTAGAGAAGCAAGGTTTTTGCATACATCAATTTCCCAACTTTTTTTCGTGCTCAAAAACTCGCTTAGTCGTGGTTGCTGGGACAATTTATCACGTTCCACTTGTAAACACAAAGCGTTGCTGGCATTGGCTGTCAAGGACTTGACTCTAGTAAGATTAATTATTTGGTTTGCTGTGAAATCCCTTGAGATTGCACAAGGTAATGATACTCAAATATTGCACAATTCAAATGCAAATACAAGTTGACTTTGGCTTTTGTGTGAAAGGATCACCAAATCTGCCTATTACAATTGTCTTTTTCAGAGCTGGCTTGACGTTTTTGCGTCCATTTTCTAATTACATTAATTACGTTCAAGTGCCATATTTTCTTCAACCTCATTGACAATCTTTTGACTATTAAGAAAGTTGAAGAAAATCTGACAGGTAAAACAAATTAGACCTTTCGAAGAAAGTATTCTCAGAGAAACATCTTTTGCCATAAGTTTGAGCTGACATGAAAAGATAATCAGAATATGTGCAATAACAGAAACTAAGATGGATGGCTTAGTGACTGCAAATTTACCTTTAAGATAAGTTCACTTATTTCCCGCGGAAAAAAACACGGCTAAGTTTGTCGCATCTCATTGATAACCAAAAAAAAATTTTTAATACTAATTTCCATCTGCTTGAAGTTTAAGTTATTCTTAATTGAGAGAAAATAGTTGAAGCCGCTTTTAAACTTCAATAAGGATTTATTAAAAAGGTTTTAGTACCAAAAACGTATTGTTGTTTGATACCCTCCCTCTTGCTTCATCCTTGCCGACGTTTTCATACGCACTTTTGCTTTCTGACAAAAGCAAAGTTTTTAATTTGAGGTAGGCAAACTCTTTTCTTACTTACATATTCAAGTCACGTCAACACGATAACGTCACTATATTCTCCTACGTATCTTGTAACGCAAACGAAGGGCTCAAAGTATCACGGAAAGGTTCAACTGATGACCCATACTCCCTTGCGTCCACGCTGACACCCGCATTACTTGCGCGGGAAAAAAAAGGAGGCACCTGGTAGTGGTTAATGAGGCAAGTTCTAAAAACTTACGGTATTTTCGTACCAGATCTACTATTTCCCTCACACGAATGTAGTATTTTCACTGTATGTACCTTCTCCAAATGGCCGGTGTTTTTGTATTCCCTGTTTTCCTCATTCTCGCATTGGTTAGTTATTCGCAACTTTTTGATAGGAAATATTCTGCAAATATGCTAAGCCCGCAAGCCTTTTGCTTTTGCCATGCGCACAAGAATAAGCATAACATAAGTAAACATTTGGGTGACGCAAAGGGGAGTGCAAGGGAACAAAAGAGGACTCAAGATTACGTTTTCTGATCTCATTGTATGGAGTTCTATGCTGACATTTATGTTAACTCTCTTATCTCGCTGCTATTTACTTCGCCTTATCTCAGAACAGAGAACTTTGGCACAGTGGCTTGTACATGATTGTAATTCAAACTCCGTTACCGGCTTTATTGTATCTCTTTTTGATACTAAGCATGAAGGAGGACTATTCTGTGATCGATTTTCTTTTGTGCCTGCAACAGTCACAATCAACAATGCCTCATGCGGTCGTGACGTCAAATTGGTTCCATTAGCTAGCAAGAGTTAATGAATTAATCCCAGTGGATACGAATATTGTAAGGGCAAGCTGCGTGAAATAAAAGAAAATGCCGATAAAAGACAAAATCTCCTTTGTGAAATGCGTTTGTCCTTGGAAGCACAAGCCTTAAAAAAGCTGTTTTCCATGACCTCTCGACAATTCCGGATAAAGATGGAGTTATTTGAGAGTCAACGTTAAAATTGGTCCTCAGTCGATAGTAGCTCGTCTTTGGTCACAGGAAAGCCCACATGTCTCGGTTAACTTTAAACTTGATTTAAAATATACAATGTTTTGATTTGCTTTGTTTCCTTTCCTTCAATGACACAAAAGGCCTCAAATTGGTTAAGCAATTGCTTTATCTTTTCTCAATTCATAGCGGTAATTAGTAAATCAGGAATTCGACCTGGGACATAAGACAAAATGAGGTATAACGCGTCTTTCTCAAAAGTGGCAAGAAGAAGTTAGAATTTAGTTTAAGAAACACATTTAGAAACCGTGTGTGTTCGGTTGGCACCTAGTCTTTGGTATGAAATCTTCGTTGGTGTTAAATAAGTGACAAACGGCTACACCTTGTGCTTAATGGAAGCCTTATTTACTCTTTGGACCTCGCTTATTTCTCGTTTTGTTGCTGGCCGTGCAATACGTGCTGAAACAAAACATTGCACGTTTTAAAATTTGGCGTTTAACTTGATGGTATAGAGTTGGATATTTTCCCCCTGGACAATAATCATGCAACGGAGATCAATCTATGAAGTTTCTGTTGAAGGTGCACAGCGAAGAAAACCGAGCAATCGTATTGTAAGAACTCAACATACATGTGCTTTTCGTAATTTTGTTGTAAATAGCGAGTGGCAATGATTTTTTATTGACACCCGGCTTCGCGCCGATTTTTCTTTTTATTTAAGGTATATTCCATCAAGGTTGCCTGGTCAGATGGAACTACAAACATCGTTTATCGACGATTCAGTGAGGTTCTTCAACTTGAGGTGAAAACCACGTGGAATGTTGTGAATTTTTTTTATGTCCTGAATTTTCCATGTTTTTATTGTTCATATGACTGATATTGATTGCTAACGAGGCGAATTTGCTCAAAGTGGGATCCCGGTTCGAGCCATGTCCACACCGTGCTACTGAACCAGTTTTCATCGATCGACGCTTTTAATAATCTCTTATTGTTCACGTTCATGCGATAGCTCCGATCTCAAATGCTTTCACTCCACACGACGTTTTCAAATTTATCCCTTTTTCTGACTGAAACGATTAGCCGATGTTCGATTGTATCGTTATAGATGCTCGTGAGGCGAAACCGCGTTAGTTGGACAGCTCCTAAGCCGTCCCAGATAGATTTTGTGACTGGCCGCACCTTGTAAACACAGATCCGGGGGGGAGGGGTGTTAGGGTTAGGGTTGGGGGGTCCTTAAACGGGCTATATAGGTATGTGCGACCCCAAAGGGTATGGTTTTTCAGCCGTTCTGGTCATAAATAGGGTGTCGATTTTTGGCCATTTTGGTCATAAATAGGGTATGGTTTTTGCGCTCTAGTCTTGAATTAGGCATGTGTTTGAGAAAGAGCTACTTTTTCATCATTATCGATAAGACCATCAACAGAAGACCTTCACAATGCCTTTAACATCGGTCTGAATTAGGTAAGTAATTATAAGGCAGGTCTGAAACTAGGTATTGATTAAAGGGTCAAGTCATAGATAGGGTATCGAATTTTTGGTCAGGTCATGGAGATAGGGAAAATCACAGATTTTGGTCATAAATAGGGTAATGGTTTTGGGAAGCGGGCCACACACCCCTACCCAATTTTGCAGGGAGTACCCTCCCGGGACACAGCTATTAAGAAAATTTGTTTTAGGGATGGTACTGTAAGAATTGATCAATCTCGTGGTTCGCGGACGGAGAAATTGCTTAGCAAGATAAAATAGCGACTATGATCAAATTTCTAACCCTTGAATTTTTGGATTGATCACATAGAATTCCACGAAAGATTAAAAACGCTATTTACCGTTTGCAAATATCAGCATTGGTTCAGGAGATATTTAAGCTTCAAAAAAATGTGTAAAATATGCAAATGAAAGGGACTATTGACGTCATATCCTCAACCAAATATAAATAGTGCTATCTCGGTCAATTTGCAGCAGAAACCATTGAAACGTGGTAGGCGGTTAGTTCTATAGGAAACACACCTACGGCTGTAAAAATTTCAGTTCCTATGGCAACCCACACTTTTCCAGTTCCCTACAACCTGATTTCAATAATTTAGTGATTTTCAGCTCGATTAAAATTAAAAGCAAGGCTATGAACTCGACCTAACATAACATATTTATATGCTTGCTGGATCATGCAAATCATTGGCAAATATCAATACAGAACGCTAAGTGTGGCCAGAAAAGCCTTTAATATCGGGGAGATCTGGGGCCCAGTATGTTGCCATGCTAACAAAAATGTTGGGTCCATATTGTGAAGCACATCTAGTAGAATCGTACTTCCAAGAATCAAATATTTCTGATTTAAATTGGCTGAGAAATCGTTGTTCATCGTATTTGATCAAAATCAACCTCGTTCTCAGGCCCTCTCTTCTCTGCCTCCCTTGGTCGTTGAGAACCTGGGAACGAGGTTGGATCATAATCCGGTTGAGTTTGTGACGTCATCACTTGGTTAATTTGCATATTTGAAAAACTTGAATATCTCGGGAAGGAAAAGAGATATTTGAAAGTAGTACACAGAGTTTTTTCTTCTCGTACAGACTACTTGTCTATGTTTTAAAATGGCTTAGATAGGAAAGATGAGAGTTCGCTCTACAAAGGTCCGTTAGTAACTGATATTTCATACAAGGTGGAAAACAGCAAGACGACGTACTTGCTGATATACACATTTTCGTTTAGATTTAATTCCTTAGGTAATTCAATGGAGGCTGCATGTTATAGTTTGAAAAAGCATCTTTATTCATATTCGATCGATGTCTGTTTATCCTTTTTTTTTAGCGCAATCTCCTGGAAACATTTCCAAGCGATAAACGACAAAGGGTCATCCCTTCACTTCAAGGTAGGTTATGTTAGTGTGCGTTTACAATCCGTCCACGAAAGACAGTTATCCTGGATTTTTAGCGATAAAGGACCTTAATTAAGGACACAAGGTAACAATGCTGAAACTGATGCAGTGTTCCAGACCTTTTTCAATTTAAGATAAAAACTTTACGCATAGATAACTCATAAAAACACCCCTCTCGCAATGTCGGTGCATTTGTGTAAAAATTTTAACAAAGCTACACTCTATGAAGACATGGTTGATCATCGCAGTTATAAACAAAACTTAAGCAGTTGTGAAATTAAAGCCTGAAAAAATACAGTCTTGAACGGGATTCGAACTGATGATCCTACGATACGTGTGCCGTGCTCTACCAACTGAGCTATCAGCCATCTGGGAGTTTTTTACGTTGTGAGTTCGTAATATACCCGTAGATGGTGAAGATAACAGTGAATACATGAAAGATCATATATGTAAACTGCGGAGAAAAATCAGTTTTCATATCTTTCTCTGCAGTTCAGATATATGATCTTTCGGCATATATTTCCTTGTAAAGCTACCCTCTATTTATCTATTTGTAGCCAGGAAAAAAGAGAAATGTGTATTTACATCGTTAGAAGCCTACCCTGGGTGCCAGAGGGATTTTTTTCCAAGGTCCAAGAGAATGCCGCCCTGGGGAGCTAAGCGCAGCGGCACTCTCTTGGACCAAGAAAAAAATTCTTCGGGCACCCAGGGTAGGCTTCTAGCCATGTAAATGCACTTTTCCCTTTTTCGATTTTCGAAAATGATGCTCATGAAAGCGCTCTCTTAAGGTGTAGCTTAGAGTCAGATAGGGTCAGTAATTTTATGTATGATATCTTTATTATATTTTCAGGGAGAGTTAAGCTAATACCAACAAGTGTGCATACAAAAGTTGACAGAATAAGAGACTTCCTCTTGGTAGGTTTTATGTCTCCAGTTGTAGGCGTTGAAGTAATTTTAAATAAAGTTTTAAATAAACCTAGATGTGGTATAAACTGGCATGGCCCTTAATACACCATGAACCACCTATATTTGCCAGACTGTATGTCCTTTTCTGATCTTTGTTTAGAATCTGATCTCTCTGCCTGATCACATCTCCAAGAGTCAACTGGTGATTAGCTTCTTCACTCCCAAACCTGAAGACTTGGAATCTTTTGAACCAAAGTAAGTCATTTCAACTTAAGAAGCTATTAGTAATCAAATGTGCTACAAGAATTGTATCTCTGCAAACTGAGAGCTAGAAGATAGCTCCTGGGCGTTTGTCGAGTTAATGCAATAAAACTTAGCCTCACCTTAACGAATACCGAACAGTTTGAGTTTTGAACGTTAGACCCACTTCATCGAAGCAAAAATGGTGTCTGAAAGTCGCGTATGTTGTTTATGCTAACGTCTCGTGAATTCTCCTGGTTGTTTACGTTTCAGGTCTTTTGTTTCATTAAAAACAAAAAACCCTCTCCCCGACATATGTAGCCTGTTGCAAGCTCTCGTCAGTGGGAACGATCGAAAAAGCGGGGGGGCAACGAGCGGGGTCTGGCCCTCTTTTTCGATCTTCTTCACTGACCGAGAGCGTGGAACAGCTAGGCTGCGACATATAGTGCTTTTTTAGAAGACTAAGCCAATATTTTAAAGTTTTGATACTTTGATTTGAATGTTATTTTGTACTTCGTAGGAGCGGCCTGATTTAGCGCAACAATTCTCCTGTTTTTGCTTTAAGTGTTTGTTTCTTTCCCTTACAGGACTCCAGGTAGTCGAAAAAAGTCCAAACGCAACACAGCTGGAAGTATTCTTAGAAAGATTTCTTTAGGAAACTCAAAAACAGGTTTGTTCTCTAGTCAGCAACTTACCTTATAAGAGTTATCTTAACTGAGAGATTACCCATCAGGCCTTACTCAATAGCGTTATGCGTCAGATGAATGACGTCATAGTATGTCGTCGTACTTGTTAGGTTAAGTCTCCTGTTGTCTGCTTTTGGTAACCCTGTAAGGCGAGTCGAGAAACAAATAATGAGTAAAAATGTGTAACGATCCTACAAACTACAAACTAAAATGTTAAATAAGAGATTTACCATCCAAAGCCGATTTCGAACTTTGAGCCATGTTTTGTATTGCGCATGCTCAGAAGAACAAAGACGTCCAGTTAAACTGATTTCCTGTGTAAAGAAGGAGAGAGGGCGAACTGATGATAAGTATTATTCTAAGATGTTCACGTGGTTTGTTTATCAATTGTTACAGCAAGTTGTATTGGTGAGCCTATACTTTTGCAACAATATGTCGTACTCAAGAATTATCAGAAACAATACCATAGCGACATTAGTCTTACTAAAGGACATACAGTGGGCGTTATTGAAAAGCGCGAGAGTGGTAAGTACATAGTTGAAGTTAGACACTTGAAACGATCGAGTAAAGATATTGTTTCTCCCGAATCTTTAGTTGACATAATAAGAAACGAGATACCTAATTCAAGCATGGTCGATGTTTTGATCGAGACCGTGGATTTGAACTTCCGGCCCTATACGGGGATGTTTTGGCAAGTGACTTGTTCAACCAAGCTCATGTGACAAATAGATTCCCGCCACATTCACTTGAGAGAGATGCTGTGACAGCCTCGAAAGCTTGTGATCGCTAAAACATTGACTCTGCTTCGGCATCTCGTTTGCTATTCCACTAAAAAGATTATTTATAATTAACCCAAGTTGGTTGCATAAGGAGCAGCTGTAACAAATTACGTTCAATCTTGTCTTCTCTGAAACAGCTGTAACTTTGGTCAGCACCAAACTCACTGGTGGGCTCTGGAGACGACGAAATACCCGAAATTGTTTGCGTCGTTGTACGATTGGTTCGCGAACGATGAAAACCTTTTGCAGTATTGAAAACAAAAAGATTTGTCCAAAGAAGAATTTCTGCATTACGTATGGACTCTGATTCTTTGTTATCACTTACTTACACGAGAAAGGGACATGCATCAAAGTCGGCCGATCCTGAATGAAACGTGATCGTAGGTCCGCCTTGCGTACAAAATCCCAGGCTCAAAGAAACAACATGATGAAAATAAGACGCGCTTATCAAAACACTCTCCCTGTTTTCTTCTTTTTCTTTTCTGTTGTCAGGGTGGTGGCATGTGGATTGTGAAGGTGACATTGGCTGGGTACCAGCATCCTATATCAAGCCTTTATATGATGATGATGGTGATAGCATTGTTACGGAGAGTTTTACTGCTGGAAAAGGTAAGAACTCATCATCTCCGCTGAAGCAAACAAAGCTGAAGAACTACCAAAAGTCTTTAATCGCCTACAATTAAGGCTCTAGATACCTTACTGTTCCTTTGTCTTCTACACTGAAAACAATAATTATCTTGATCATATTACCTTGATGTAGGTAGTTTTTCAGAACTGGCATTGAAAGGTATGTCTGTCTGTCTGGCTCTCTGCATTTCTTGCTAGACGTTGAAGGATTACTGATCTCTTTTCTGTCTTGTCTTAATTTTACAGAAGAAATTTACATGACAACAAATTCCTACAAGGCAAAGAAGGAGGACGAAATCAGCTTTGACATCGGTGTCAATCTTCACGTGATAGAGAAAACTCTAGATGGATGGTGGCGAGTGGTGTAAGTTTTTTACTTTTACATACGAAATTTCAGTGTGGAGGAAGAAAGCCCCAAAGTCTGACGAGGGTTCGTTGCTATAGAACGAAAGATCTCGTAAATAAAGGCTTGACACATAAAAATGTTTCCCGTAAAATCAATGGCTAATTTGAACAACGCTTTTGAAGTTAAACAAAGTCTTAAATCCGCGCGAGTACTTTTCCTTTACTCCCTCCAATCGCTAGAGATACTTTTCTTCTTTAGAGATTTTTTCAGTTGTTGTGTTTCACTGTCAGCTTTTATCTTGCATCTGTCCTATTATGTCCGACAAGAATTTTTACTGAAATTCTTGCATCTCTATGTAACGTGGCTTCTTTTGCTGTTTGCACACAGCGTAATATGAAACACAATACATGCCATTGTAAAGTTGCAATGTTGCAATAAATCGCTCAGCCAATAAAACAGTGAATCAGTACCGTATAACGTATGGCTGCAGCTATTTAAACTGTCTCGACCTTTTTTCTTAGATATATGAACAAAGAGGGCTGGGCTCCAGCTGTCTTCCTTAAGAGGGTTGGTGTCGCAACTGGCAACTCTCCAGCAATTTTAAAACGTTTGCCAATGATGGGCATGCAGCTGAGAGACAAAGCAAGTGACACTGAAGAAATTCTAAAGACAACAGTCCAAGATGAAGAGTGTTCTCGTAAGTAACACATGATTTATGTTGAGCTACCTTTCTCATAACCACTGACAGTGATGGCCGCCAAGTAGTTGTCACGAGATTAAGAGTTTTGATAAGTTTTGGAAACGTCCTTGGAGATTTCGAGTTTCGTTTAGTATATTTCGCGGCCACTTCTTTTTTTGCTTACGTGAAATGCTTCAATTTGCATTACAATAATGAGCGTCACACTACAGCCGCTCGATAGAAAGTTTGCTCAAAAAGTATAAATAAAACTGGTCAAACAACTGCTGTTAGAGTGAAATACGCTTTTGTAACTGTAGTTGTCGAAGCTGTTGGAGTGGAATCTCGATTTTTTTGAACCATCTATGGAAACGGAAATTAGTGCCAAAAATCGAGGGTTCGATTGTAAACCAGTGTTCGTTACATCATTGCTTGGCTGATCAAAAGTCACTCTCGCAGCGGAAGCAAAGGAAACTTCATTTGGCTAAGGGACTGAAACTTAGTGCAAGGTTCGATGTTGAAATCGTCACTCCGAGCCCTTAGGCATGCGCAAACACTGTGCGTTCATAGCACTGAGAATTGATAAGATAAGAAGCAAAATGCTGGGGGAAGAGGTGGGGGTTGGGGCGGAGGTAACTAGTTTTCTAACTTGGCTGTGTAGCGCTAACTCGTGTCCATGTACGTCTACGCGATGGAAATTTAACTTTCGCGTCAAATGTGTGCACAGATAATTCCAGTTTTATTACAATACTAAGATGTATACGAACTGTATTTTCAGTTTTGACGCCTGTTTGGAACACACACAGGCGACACAGTGCTAGCGAGGTATGTTCTGTATTTAATTGATATTTTAAAAAATATGTATATTTGGACATCCTGAAAATGAACATTTGACTTAAAGCAGGAGATTCATGTGTAAGGTGTTGTTTATGTTCGAGGGAAATAAGGGGAACCCTATTTGAGACGTAAGGATCAAGCCCAGGAATTGCGATGTGGCAATATTCATATCTGGAAATTTTAAATTTGCTTAAATCCAATCTTCAAAACAAAAGCAGCTCATAAATGATTCAATAATAAAATATAGTTTGAATAGTATGATACCTTTATTAGGTTGGGTTTAGCAAAAGACGCAACTAGAAGGAAATATTTTGACGCGATAACAGGTGGTTTTTAAAAGAGACCGATGGCCACTTTGATGAAGAAGACAGACTCAGAAGAAAGTAACAAGAAATTCCTTGATTTCGTTCAAACTCTAAGCTCCTTACGTTAACAGGTTGAAGAATCTCAGTTGAAAACAGAAAGCCAGGAGAGCCAATTACCAAGTCTTCGATCTACCTGGGGATCTACGGGAGATCTTCGAGACGCTCTACGAAACCGCAGACGATCGATCTCGGAATTTGAACTTGGACTAACACATCAAAGAGAAGAAGAACCTATAGCCCCTGAGACATTGAGCAAAAATGGCTCGTTCAGTTGCCCCAACCACATGAAGGAAATTTTTGGGAAAAAGAATGTGTTGGAAAATCTGTCATCGGAAGATATTCAAACATCTGTAAATGTGACCTCTTCACCATCGTCGAGATTGAGATCCTTTTCTGATATTCCTGACCTCTCAAGCTTTATTACGGGAAAGTTTCAACCAAGTGTAAGTAAAAGGCTGCGTAACCAGAGGGAACTCAGAAGTTCGCTGCCATCAATTTGTATTACTCCGTCCACCAGTGATGCAGAACATTCGCCTTTCTTATCAAGGAAACTGAGCACCTCAGTGCGGAATGTTGAAAATCGCGGAGGAAATGAAAGTCGAAATTTCAACATTAATCCAGGGAGTCAAAAGAACGGGACCGAAGAAGAGGAAAAGGAGAAAGGCAAACACCAGCCACAAGGAATAGAGAAGGAAAAAGATGTCATGTACCAGAGACGGGTCGGTGTCGTAGCTGTTACTTCACAAGCAGGTTTGAAAGACTTTACAGCGATGGACAAACCGTTGAGAAATGAGACGAGAGTCTTCGAGGGGGTGATGAATACCGAAGTTCAAAATGGGGGGTCTTCCCGTAAGTAGCTTGTAACCTTTAACGTGCGATCCAGTGGTGCCAGTAAGACCCCTATGGTCCAGTCGGCAAATACAGGTCCTATTCTGTTCTGTTGTACTTACCTGATCAACCAAATGGTACTACTTCGACATCTATCCCTCTCGCCCTTTTAACTGTCCGTCGCCATTTTTGTAGTCGGCTTCTTTCTGTAGTTCGTGTTAGAGCTGAGACATTTTTCTCTGGCTTGTCTGAGAATTAGTCTGACAGTGAAACTGATGTCTCTGTCACAATCTCTTACATTTAGTGGGGGTGGGTTAGAGTGAACCAGAGAAAAGTTAGCCAACTATTTTCCATGTGGTCCCTTGATTTTGATTTGTTTGAATCGCCTACAAGTGATGAATCGGGATATAAAGAACTTGCTCGAAACCAACGTAACAGGCGAATTTTTTTCTTTCAGACAGTAAGGGCAGCTTTTGACACGCTCGGTGAAGTGTGGTCCAAGGAAGAGAGTAACCTGGCTTTCCTCTAGGGACAACTTAGTTCCTTATAAATGGGAAGGGAAAACATACCCAAAAGGCAGCCATCCATTTTTTTCATAAGCACCATGCAGACCCTTGAATTGCACTTACTCCCATACACCACTTCTTAGGAGTTTCTCTTTATTCAGAGAGGAAGTACGTTCTAGAGAATTGTCACGACGACATAACAGGAAATCCTTTTGACATATGATTTTGGCTACGTCTGGCTTCTCTAAGATATCATTAGTATAATGGATAAAAACGATTTCGCAATTCCCTCGACTTATCTTTTCAGTTTTGATGTCTAGTCCCACGCATCGGAGACACAGCACCAGTGAGGTAAATTTTAATTGGTAGTTTATACTACTTTAAAAATACCCTTTGACGGAATAAGTCCAATTTCCATTTTGGAAACTTGATAAATGAAGACTTGAATAAAATCAAGAAAAAGAATCGTGCTGCTTGTGCTGCTGGAATTTGTCCCTAATATATCCCTAAATCTTCAAGTAGGTCTCCCAAAGACAGTAAAATATATTATTGGATATCTCTCGGTCTTGTAAGCGAGGAGGTACCGAGACTCCGATCCCTTGGGTTTTTATTACTCGGACTTCTGTCTTGCACTTTCTTCGTCTAACGTCTACTGCTGCTTCTACTACTAAAGGTTCTATTACTTGACTAACAAATGCACTGGCACTTAAATAGCCTATCGGTAGCCATATGTGGGCCACACGGGACGAGCTGACCTTGAAGGATTAAACACTCCTTTACAATACTAACCCAAACACGAATTTCAGAAGCGGGCTTCACAGTTCTTGAAACAACCAATAGAAACTCAAGTTTAGAGAACAAGAAACCTAAACAGGATCTTTGAAGTCATGAGACTCACCGTGTGGGCAGTCGGGTCGTAGACTAATGTGGTAACTGCCAAGTGATAAACAATCGGTGATCACATATAAAAATGCTTAATTCTATACAAGTTTTTGAATATTACATTCACAATTTGAAAGGGATGGGGAGGGGAAAGAGGTGAATGTTATTCTAGGAGATCGCTGTCTGGAGGAGGCAATGGATGTAAGTGGAAAGCGTAAATCTAACACCACCTTACAAACTAATCCTAGAGAAAATTTTGAAAAGGGATTAGTGTAGTGAAAAAGAACTACAGAAAGAATGGCAGAATTGCAAGAGCAGGGCCTTAGACGTAGCTAAAAGGTATCGAAAGTAAGGTAAGAGATATTTTTGTTTAACTCTTTTACAGCTTGGAGTACCTCCATTGAGGACAGAGAGCCAGAGCAGCACCTTATCAAGTCATCGATCACAGAGCATGCGTTGTTCCAATAGAGATCTTAGGGACGCGCTTCCAGACCGCGGACTATCTATCTCGGAACTTGATCTTCGATTAGCAATTCGTAAAGAAGAAGAGCGCTTGGCCGAGGAGGCAAAGAAGCGGAATCGCTCTTCCAGTTTCTCCAGCAACCTCAAGGAATTTTTTGGAAAAACGAATTCGGCAGAAAGTGAGTCATCGAAAAATGTCCCTGCACCATTGCTGCGACTAAAAGCCTTTTCGAAAAGTCTTGACTCTTCAAGATCACTTGCGGGTAAATTAAAAGACACTGAGAAAGAAAATTCGTTAAGCGGGCGGGAATCGAGAGCTTCACTGCCATCAATTTGCATCACACCACCAGTTAGTGATATAGAACACTCACCTCACTTATCAAGGAAACTGGGTAAATCAGCGAATGTTCAGGCTCTTGGTGGAAGTGAATATGTAGCTAACGAATTCAATCAGCTGGGACAAACGATAAAGACAAGCGGACAAGAAGATAATCAATTTCCAACGGAAGAGGGGATACCAAACGCATTTGACGAAGGCAAGTGCGTAACGAAACACCAGAAACGGGGAGAAAATAAACAGCAAGAACAACAAGCCGGGAGCGACAGGGTCTGTTACTACACCGAGGAGAGCGTCCACCTCGGACAAACTAAACGAGAACGAGACAGCAAAACTGAAAAACATGGTATAGGCAATACGGAAGCAAAGAAAGAAGGGCTTGACGACAGAGTGCTTGCTGAAGAAGAACAAGAAAGTTATCATTCAATAATTTGTAGGGGAACAGATACTGACAATTACTTTGCTGTTTGTACTTATCAAGCCAGTGGAGATGGCGAGATGACGGTGTACGAAGGAGATGAAGTTGAAGTGCTCACTAAAGCTCCTAATGGATGGTGGATGGTCTGCATTGACGATGATGTAGGATGGGTGCCTTCAAATTTTCTTGTCGCAGAAGGGGGACAGGAAGACGAGGCCAGTCAAGATAGTCTTGAGTCAGCAGAGGATCAAGAAAATGAGAGACTTTCTTCCGACGATTACGATGGTGACGACGATGAACAAGAGTGCGAAGACGCTGACGAGCATGGAATTGATGATGGCGAGGAGGAGTACTTTGATATGGTATCTGGAGTAGATGAGGGTGAGGATTTCATTAAAAACCTTCAAGCCTTGTTAATTGTACTAGTGTCTCAATGCAACAAACACTACCCTTACAAACCTTTGACTATTGTTTATATAAGCCTAGACGCTTAAGCAGAAGCGTGAAGCGCCTTTCAAGTAAAACTACGGTGCTGTCAGCATGTGCTTAAAAATCAGTTCCAAGACACCTTTGAGGCATTGCAAAGTGCTTGTAGCTTGTAGCGACAAAGGTCTGCCTCGGGTTATAAGCTAAGCACTGATGAATTCTTATCATTTTTTATAGGTCAATCTGTAATTTGGGTGCAGCCAGACCAATCTCAGCAACGTTGCAACTCGAGCGACGAGATCGACGATAAAAAGAACGAGGTATATATAATTTTGCAGCCCATTGAATTACTCAGACGGAGTCAAGTTTCTTGTAATAGTTTGTTCCATTGTCGTTCTATATTTTTCAACGTCAGACGCGCATGTGACGACGGTGACTATTTAACGTCGTACCCAGTTATGTGTCAAAAAAACCTTCCTAGCACTCCCCTTGTCAGCTGACGGCCCGACTTGGGTTCTGATTCCGCTGCGTGTTTACCGTAGTTTTGTTCTGTTTTTGCTTTTGTTGGCTCATTCTTCAACGTACAAAAGTCCTCTGACGAACAAAAAGCGACTATTTAAGAAATAATAATAATAATGATGATGATGATAATAATAATAATAATGGTTTATTAACAGAGTATCCACACAAAAAAAATGACTGCTCCTCTATTACTAATTAATAAATTACAAAACCCACTATGACTAAATCTGATGAACGAATAAATAGAAGAAAGGGTGATTACGTGTAGACACTAAATGTATCGACAAAGTTGAAAATATTATAGTTAAAATGTATAAAAGGTGATGTGTCTCGTAGAAATATTTAAAAGAATTTTCATTTAATTAAGATAAAGCAGGCAATGTTAAGAATTTATGTAATTTACAGTTAAAAATGTAATAATCACTAAAAGTCTTAATATGGTTTGGAAGACTGTTAAATAGAGACGCAGTATTATCCTCGAAGGTTGCATTTTCATTGGGGACTATACGCCTGGTAGTGTTTAGCCTGCGTAGCAAGCGTTTCCGTGGGGTTTGGAAGCAAAGAAAGACCGAGGAACGGGATTTTCGGTGTTTTGTCTGCGCGGAAAATGGGGCGAGAACCAAAAAAAAAAAGAAAGAGGGGGGTGGGAGAGGGGAAGGAAGGAAACCTTCCCCTCCCCCTCCCCCTCCCCC
>Ga0126339_10000863_pt1 | contig 18820 bp, 8 predicted proteins | sample OrbTmetagenome_2_FD_92532 | JGI IMG/M metagenome (GOLD analysis project Ga0126339, IMG submission 92532) | Coral microbial communities from Petempiche,Puerto Morelos, Mexico - Orbicella T R C metagenome | ecosystem: Host-associated > Invertebrates > Cnidaria > Coral | place: Petempiche,Puerto...
AATGAGTAAATATACATATTAAATTCGTAGAGCTGGGTATTCAAACTCTTGATTGATGAACTTTTTGTTGACTTCTGAATCAAAATCAATCGATCTGCCATTTCCAATTTCAATATCTTATTGCACTGTTAGCGGACAACTCCAAAAAAAAAAATGAACACAAAGTTTGCCTTGATCGTTTGTTCCTTTCATATTTAAAGTAGCTTGTGGTAACTAAAATCGTCTGTCAGTAGTCTATGATAACGATTGTCTTTAGCTCAGTAAGTGTCTCTTGAAACAGAGTTTACAAAAAAGCCTTCATGGTGTCCGTTTTACACTGAGAAAAAAAACTCAGTGGTGTCCGGGTGTCTGTTTTTGGAACAGAAGGTGATTCTTTTGATCTTCGCTACATAGCGCAAGACATTCTAGTCTCTCATTTGGTCACTGCACACATATTTAGGTTTAACCCTGAATAACATAATTCTTGAACTTTTCTCAATCTTTTCCGTTATTGTATAGCAACTGACTCGCGTCACCTGTCTCAAGCTGTTTAACGCATATTTACACAGTTTAAAATACTACTTTAGTAGCCCCGGTTAGTAACGTGAATTCTTTCTTCATTTTATTGGAATTGAGAGAAAGGGAGACAGTATTCCTTGTAGGCTAAGATCACGAACAATCTCCAAGGCTTTGTTATTTTTATTTTGGCTTCGTTTAACTAACAAGATAGTTAACTATTTCAACACCTGAAACAAAAAAGCGAACATGGATTCTCCATGGTGCGGACACTCACAGCCTTTGTAATGAAAATCACCCCGGCCTATTTTTAATCAACTATGACCGCGGTCGTCTCGATACAGACAGCTTTGTAATTTTCACTCATTTCCTTAATACATAGAGAGGAGTTTGAGCACATCAGCACCTGAGAAGTATAAACAAGTTTTCATTATCTGGAACACCCATGGAGTTTGTCGGCCGGTTTGTGTTAATTACTTCACTGATTGTGACGTCGTTGACTTCCAATCATGTAGCCAGCGCCAAGCGTCCCGGCTCACACGGCTAGCTGTCTTAATATTAATACCAAGCTCCCCACTCAACTGTGATATTAAAGGAAGTTTTACTAGCTATTTCAATACCGGAAATAATCGGCGAACTCCTACGGGGCATGTCTGTTGACTGAACAACCTGTAGTCATTTATTCATACGCTAGATTCAACAATACAATTGAAGAACCGTTTAACTACCGAGTGAAGTCGATCTGGTTTTTTTAGTAAAAACTGTCACCTCTGCCTTTGCCTGCAATATTAAGTAAAACGAAAATGGAAACAGCGCTCAATCAAGGTAAATGTTAACCGTTCACTAGCTTATCTATAGTAACAGCATATCGGTTAAACCAATAGTTTTTTAGACTGCAATTATTATAGTTGTTTGTTTATTTGTTTTGTTTTTTTTTTTAATTCCTTTTTTTATATAGCCAGGTGCCGTAGTGTGAGGTAATATATTTACTGTTTTCTCAGTGCGTTAGTCGTGATAACTGAAGAAAAAAACGTACAAAACACACAAAAAAGCTGTTAACTTGCGGGCATATATCTTCAATATTAGAAGATATGCGATGATTAATACGAGACATTTTTTTTTGTGTTCCGAGTCGCCTGCAACGGTCCAAACTGACTTATATATCAGTTGACAAAACGCTTATTGCATGCATGGGTATCTCATCGCGAAATATATAGGTCCAACTGTTTCGTCGACAGCTGAAATGAAAGGATAAACAGAGGAACTTGATTATAGGAACCAAAGTCAGTCCGGAATCGCCAATGTATGAAATCATCAATTTATTCAGCCTTTATTTCGATTCACGTTCGCCAAATTGTGGGAACATTAGAAGAAAGCGTTATCATTTTGATCAATTCCAATTTTTAACTATTTTCTGGAAACTTCGGAGTACAACATGAAATAAACAATCAAAACAATGAAGTTCTTTTTCTTGAGCGTTTAATGTTTTTGATTAAAAACCACACAACAGAACATGGATGAACTTTTAATCCCGGTTTTGTGGCCGGGAGCATTTATTTTGTTCATGTGTTTTTATCGGTTAGTAAACCAAGTTGTGTACGATTTTATCACTGCAAGGCACGGTCTTAGGTTGGCAGATTCTCATTTTTCCAATCTTAAATTTTAGAATAAAATGTCGCTGTATTCTGGCGGAGCTAAAATTTCATGATATTTGAAATAATTTGAGATTACCGCCACTATTGCGAGTTCTGTTTTTAAAAGGGAACTGTTTAATTCAGTCATGTTGTAATAACTTGTGTATATCTGCAAAGCAAATGCAACTGGATCACGAAATTGAGTCGAAACTTTCGGAAGCTCTTGGTAAGCTGTCCGAAATCTTCCAACGACTTTATGTTCGTGAAAAGTTTGTCTCTTTTAAAAAACGGCCAGGGTATAAAAATTTTTTTCCATACACGATTCCTTTGTTCGAGAGGAAATTGCAAGACAAAGACGAAATTTCTACCCACGACAAAAATGCCTTGGAAAATTACTTTTCTTTCCTAGAATCGTGTATAATTGCGGAGAAGTTGCTTTCTAATGGCGCCTTTCACATCGCGATAACCATCGGCGAATTCTCGATACGTTTAGAGGTTTCAAAATTACTTTAATTAGTCCTGACTCGTAAGAGATGGTAAGCGATCGTTATTTCAAAGCCGGCGTTATAAAAACCGATCAAGGTCTGAGTGGTTTGGAATACCCCCTGTACTTTTCAAATACACTTTTCTTTATCCGAATTTTTTTGTTGTTGTTGTTAATTTATTTCCCTAGTTTATTAATGACCGGGAAGAAAAAACAAAACACAAAAATGGAATTTTCGTTTTTCGTTTTTAATATAAGGAATAAATGGAGAAAGATAATAGATTTGTTTTCTTAGCGCGATCGAGAGGGTACAACAAAGTTGTTCGAGTGGGTGCCCTTTTCACGTCAAGCTACCACCTGTGATTGGTCTCCGCCGGCGGGAAAAAACGGAGGCAGTCTGTGCATATTGATTACAACTTGTTTAAACGGTCTTGAATGATGCATGCGTGTTGACTGAACTTAAGGTTGCTGACGGTCTCGCCAAAAGGCCATAAATTTCTATCAAAATGTTGCCACAGAGACGCGGTGTAATTGAAAACCGTTGAAAAACTTCTGTACGATGCCGGAGTCCGGTACGCCGATTTGTACCAACAATTGTTCCATTCAAAACTAACGTGAGCTGAGGTGTAAATGATATTTTATAACTCCCGTTTTCTGGCGGCGCAATTGAAAGTCGCATTCTTATTTCACCCTAAGTTTCCCTCTTTACGGAAATAACCGGCTCAGAAAATTATCTCACGTTATATTAGCACTTGCTCACACTTAATGTATCGCTTACACGCCCACGCGAAATAGAAATATATGCCTGATATCATTTTGGCTTTGGCAAACCCGATACTTACGGAAAAGGATGTTTTACGCAATACCTATATTTTTCTTTCAGTGGGTTAAAAAAAATATGTAACATATATGCAAGCCTTTTTATGCCATAAGCACGTTTCAAACGAAGTTGACTTTTACAACAGAAATTTGTGAAAATATTTCGATGAGCAGATTACCATTAAAAGTGTCTTCGTTATGGAAACTGTTAGCATGAAAGTCAATTCGTGTCTTACTCGTATTTTATCAGAGGTAGATCAGCAGAGATGGCGCCCCATAATTGTACAACAGCTTACGTGCTGATACGCACTCTGCACTCTGATTGGTCACGCACAAAGCAGCGCTGTGAGTGGTCGAAAATAAAGACAATGAAACCCTTTTAACATAATGTAATTGACAGTTGCATTGTCTGTCCTTTGTATGGTATTTTAGTTACCCAGGTAGTAAGAAAACGTGTTTCTACTTACAACACCTTAGGTGGCGGTTGGTTGGTTTTTATAGGAGTCAAAACGAACTCGCTAAACAGTAGGACAACACTGTGAACACTATCTAACTCCGCTCCAAATTTTGAGGTGAGATAAAACGGTCGTAATTTTTTACCTGTGAGTGGGAACTGTTTTCGGAGCAATTCTGTGTGATGATTTTATTCAGTGTTCTAGCTATGAATATGTAAGATTGCAACGTTGTTACTGATACTTTGCTTTGCTTTCGAATGAAAATTCGGCGCGAAGAATCGAGCAATCCGCAACTTAAATTTATACCTTTTTTTTTTTACTTGGTTGTATATTTTGTGTCGTCTGTTGGCCAGTTCTTTAAAGAACTCAGCCAGCAAACTTTCCGTAGAGATCGAGAGAGAGAGAAAAAATAGCAATTTGAGTGAGTGAGTCTGTCTTTGTTATTTCAGTTTACCTTAAAAATCGTATGCCAGCGAATTCACAATGTGTGCTCCTCATGCAAAATAAGCGGCGATTTAAAATTTCGAATTTTTGCATTCTATAGATAAATTCCGCTTTGGAACAGCTTTGCAAAATAATTTGGCAAAGAAATATTTATTTTCGTGACTTTTTGGAGCGCGTTGATCTATCTGTTTAACCTCGAAGTGTACTCTTTTGTATAATGTTACGGTTAAAAGTAATCGAATATTCTGGGTCGTGGATCGTGGAATATGTACACTTAAAAACAGCTCGCTATTTTTAGCTGTCTGTGGCATGAAATTATGTTCACGCGAAAATCTTGGGCAGCTTTTCACAGCTTCGATAACTCGATATGTTGTTAAAGAGGTATCCGTTACTTTAGAATAAATTATTTACAGATCGAATTATCTATTTTCGTGTTGTTCCAACCTGGAAAACTTCAGTTGCTATTTTTGTAACACCCAAGAAATGATATGTAATCGAAGACGGCCCTGTTAACTCGATAAGCAACTTCCGACTAAATTGTACAGTACTGTTACTCGATGCGAACCAATACGGCCACTAGTTGATATGCATTTTTCTTCGCCCAGTGATTAACACACTGTTGCAATATGGCTTCGTATCTTGTAGAATTGTCTCTTTAGTAAATAATGCTCTCTTGGACAATAAAATTAGAAGAACTATTTTGGGTTTAACAGAGAGGAAGAAATCTGTATTAGTGAGGCTAAACCATCAAGTACGTATGGCCTTGGATTGTTATTGTTTTACGAAATTAAGAAAGAGCGAGTTTAATCGAAGAACATCACTACGAGCTATCGTTTGCCAGCGACTTGAGCAAAGTCCGCAAAGTGTGTGACTTTTTTGCCATCGCGTGTGCGTACAAAGGTACATCGCGTGGTCTTAGACCCATGTTCAGCCAAACGTGACCATTCGGCTGAAACCAATCGATCGCACTTGCATAGCACGGTGTCATCAGACCGGCCGCACGCGCTCAGAATTTCTGTTTCATCACGATTAAACAGGGCTCCGTAAGCTGTGCGACACACTGGCAGACTGCGTATCAAGTTAAAAGACGCAGGGCTTGTTTTGTTCGCAGGATACAGTACACAGCTGGCGCGGAGTTTTTATTACACGAAGAAGAAACGGTTTAATGCACTCGCGCGCGTGGGAAGCCCATTCAAAACCACCCTGCTGGATACCATTCAAAAACACTGTTAAGATATCACGTTCGCAACATTGTCGTTGAAACAACCAGTGAACGATTGCATAACGGAAAGGTTTCCTTGCGCGAAAGAATAACATTAGCCGTTTGTATAACGCAGTACGTGAGCATTCGATAAACTTTAGGACGTCGCAGGTCAAACCTTCAGATTATGAGGGTGTTGGCCGTAAGCCCGATATGTTAATACCGGATCTATTGGTTGTACTTTCTCTGTTCTTTCTTTAGCTGATGGCGTGTTACTTGAGCATACCCAAGAAAAATAAACAAGCACTGCCGAGAAGTGTAAACATTTACTTAGTCGATTATGTGTCAGACACTTTGTTAAGTACAAGATATGGCAGTCAGGTTTAATCTGCTGAAATATCCATGTACGTGAGCCGGATTAGAGTACGCGAAATAGGATCAGTTTCAGTGAGCATTGAACTCTCTTGTACTCCATGGTTTCTCTTTTGGAACTGAAAACAATTTTTCCTGAATACAACGCGTTGCTCGGTTACATCAGCTCCTTCTAATGTAACAAAAACGACCCGAAAACATTGTTTTCAGTCTTCTTAAAGTTCCTATTAAGAATTTTATCTCTTTTGCCCCGGAGGTAAGATTGAAAATTTGAAAGTCAAATTTTGGTCAAATGGTAGATACGCGCTTTAGCAAGTCGTAAATGCTTTACTATTTACATCAGCTGTCGTTTCAACACAATTTCGGTTAACTAGAGTGATCTGTGTTTTTTTTTCTAGAAGTGCTCTCTCTCTTAACTAGTCCATGGGGCAAAAGTAATAAAAGTGAGCGATTGAGCTCTCAATTTAATAGAAAGTCGCATCTACATCCATATGGGCAACCATTAACACAAAAACACAAAAGACTACTTCGCTACATGGGTAGGAAATGATATTCAGAGATACAGGCCGGGAAAATACAGTAATTAGCCTTCGAATAGGAATGAAACTGTATGTGAATTTATGATAGCTTTTTTAATTAAAACTCTTGGAATATTACTGTCGTGGCTTTTGAGATGGGTAAGTTTGTTTCATTTTATCGATCTCATTTCGAAACTGCGTCCTTGAAGGAAGGAATTGTTCCCTTTTGGAGAGTGTAACAAAGGTAAATTTCAAAGTTAAAATGAGTGTTCTGAACAAAAATGACATTGCGTGATCGACATGATAACAAGAAATTTCAATTTGGTGAATATTAAGGCAAGAATCCAAAACGTCTCGGAAGGAGGCTGTTAACATGAGCATTGTTAATTGTGCCGTGTTTAAGAGTTTTCAGCAACATTGAAACCACAAGCGAAAAGTCACGAGATTTTCCTGAATTTTTGATTTATGGGAGGCTGTACGTTAAATCTCAAAATATCAGGTTTTACTACGTAAAAAAATGTCAAATGTTTCAGTTTAAAACTGTGCCTGTTTAGGAAATAAAATTTCAATCCAAAAGAAGAAAATTGCTTGAAGATTGGCACCGAGGCGGTGTTGTTTAAAAACCAAACAGAACGCATTGATTTTGGTGAAGTCTGTAGAGAAGATCGTTTTTGTCAAAACAAGGCAATTTGTGTTGATACCATAAACAGCTATTGTAGGTCGTCCTGTTCTTTGTAAAAGGTTCTTCCAAACATTTGGGACTCAGTCAGTTTATTTCAAAGCGCACTCCATTGAATCTAGCTGTTTAGTGATGACATTTAAGCGCTGGAACAACATAAAACTGCGAGATATTGATTTATGTAATGGAAGAAGTAATAATGTTTGGTATATTTAAGAGCCAAGTTTGTTGTTCTCGAAAGGTTTTGTAAAATATGTGTGCTTTCTTGTTGTTTCAATCTTGTTTTAGAATGTCAAAAGGACGTTTATTAACAACAAAAGCGCAAAGACATCTGTTTTTGCTTTAATAAAACCTCTGTGAATCAAAAACAGTTACGCGACGCGAAAACAAGATTCGCCAGGATTTAGCGCAAAATCTTACAACAATTACAAATTGTTGTCTTGGGAGAAATTTCGCGTATATTTTTAGATTGCAACGCTACCGAAATATATTTCAGGGGCTTAATATAACGCCCAAAACTGATTATAAAATCTTGTTTTTGTAGTGTGTGATGATTACAACGATTTTGGGTTCGATAAAAGGTCGTGTCATACAGAATAGATTTCATGAAACGGCCGGGAACACAATATGACACAAGAATGTCTCGTCAATCACGATCTACTTGGGAAAATATTTTTAAAGCTTGCTAAGTTTTCATCTTTTGTAGCTGCATCGATTCCGCATAGCGTTTTGAACAGTACAGGAAAACCATTCAATCGCTAGATGTTCTTAAAGGGTTTATACGTATAATTACCGCACGCGAGCATAGCGAAATATACATCAATACACCAATGAAACATTTCCGAAGCAAAAATGCCAGGAATTAGAAACATAGAGGTCGTCCACGAATTTGTTTTTCAAATGTCAGTCGCTAAGCAGATTGTAGATATTTAGCGTCACATTTTTTTTTGATGTAATCAATGGGTAACATGTTTTGAAACTACCGTGGTATGACTCTCGACCTGCTCCGAAAACAACCGTTTCCGATGAAGGATTCGCTAACAGTTAATACTCTAAAGCATGCTTTATTTCTACGTTTGGATATTTTAGCATTTTCTCATAGGAAACAGGAAGAGATTAAACTGGAAACTTCGATGGACACTTTTTTTTTTTCCCCTCAAAGCTCCGTATACTTTGAGGTCTTTTAAAGACTAGTTTGTATAATTTCCGATAACAGACGGATTTTTACGTTCTAAAAAAACTTTTAACAGTTCCTCTGTTACCTTTAAACTTGTATAGTAGACCAGTTAATTTTGAACTGCGTGTCAAGTCATATATGACTGGGATAAAGTGCGACGGATTTGAACGTTGCTCAACTCCACTGAAACGTAAAGCATTTGCACTAACCGAAGGCCGGGTTTTCAGTTATGCAACTCCAAACATGTACGCACATGTATCCAGTCTCTTCTGTATCATCTCAGAAATCTTTGAAATGTCAAGGACGTTTTGCGAGAATTAAATGACCTTTTAAAGCATTTAAAACGCTTAACAATATATTTTCTTTGTCCAGTTATAACTTCGAGTATGTTTGGTATTTGTGCGGTTACGACACCAAATTTAGTTTCAAAATATCTTTAAAAAGCGACATTCGGTAAATTCCATCTACGTCCTATTATGAAATTAACAGAATGATGTAACATTTTCCTAGCCTCTTGGCCTTCTGTGTGTTTTTCCTGTGCTTTGCTGACTTGTTTTCTGAGACGTGCTACTTTGTTGGCAATATTTTTAGGAGGCAATGCTCCGCTTACCCCAACTATACGTCAATTCGTTCGGTTTTGACAATAACCTGGTCGGAATTCAAACAAAATCTATTTGATCTTATCAAAACATTGGGCTGAATAGCTTATATCTTCGGTTTACAATGACTTTTGTTATTAATTCTTACCTGTTTGTTCAGGTTTATAGTCCGATAAATTTTCTGCGATTATCGGATTGTTTCTTTTGTTTTGTTTTGTTTTGTTGTTGTTGTTGTTTTTTATTGCCTTCTTGTATTCCGAGAAACTTCGGCAAATAACTAGAAAAGCATGAGGAACGGCGAAACGAAATGGGTCCCTCTGAGAACATAAAATAAGCAAAGAAAACAAGTCATCCTACATCATTAAAACGTCATTCAAGACTTGGAGGTTTTTCGGCTGTAATAACAACCCTGGATGTATGTAAAGCGATCAAATTCAGTCAATCTTTTAAGCTGCAGTTGAAGACAAAAATACTTCAGATCTTTCCTAATATAGCTTTTTTAAACTCGATATTCGCAGACATTACAGTTCAGCTAATCTGCGCTAGCATACCTCCAGAATACAGTGCATGGTTAGTGTCGATAACGAATATGGCCAATTTTTAACTAATCTTCGTCCTGCTCGAAAGCTTGATTCTCTTGAGTTGTTATTGCCTTATATTAGTTTTAAGGATAGCTTTGAGTATTTGGAAGCGCGTGAAGAAAGCATTTCTTCATTGATTTTCATGGCATCTTTCCACTTCACAATGTGTTGTTAAGGGTGAAATTCAAAGATTTCCTTCGCTCCTCAAAGTTAAAGAATTAATATTTTCAAACAGGGTTATTTGGAAACCTAAAACCTTTCTCGTTTTCCTTGCACCAGGTCAGCGTGCCATTAAATAGCAAAATATGAATGTACAGAAAAATGTACCTTACAAACACAGAAAATGTGAATGATTTAAAACGTCCGTTTTTACTTGTGACCGCTTTTGTTAGGAAACAGTATAAGTTATTTGGGTATGGTGAAAATTGTTTTCCACATCAAAATGAATGGTTTAATCGCAGATAGAAAATTAAAGTCGAAAATTGAACTGAATATTCTTCCACGAGTTCGTTACATTCGTTTCAAAGCGAATGTGGAGTGAATTCAAGATTTAAGGTTTTAGTTCGCACGGCGAGTGAAACAACCAAAATACAACAGCTTCTGACTTCCTCTGCCATTTATAATTTTAGAGAACTTTATTTCTAGACAGTGCCGGAATAGAAAGACGTCTGGTTTTAAGAGCTTGTTAATCACTCCGCTTTATTGCGGTTCCCTTTGCAATTGATAATGTCTCGCTGAGCTTTTAAGAGGTTCGATGTTTTTGCTTTAGAAATTAATTTTTTAAAAACATGCTTTCCTTGTGATACCAAAGTCTTCCCGTTGAAGGCTAATTTAGCATCCCAGGATTAATTTTGTCTTTTAAAAATCTTTTCAACTCATATTCTAAGGCACTTGTCAAGCTACCGTCGGGACAATTTTGTGATTTCATATTTTTTATTTTGGAAGCAATTACCACGAAACTCTAACAGCTGACTTATATAATTTCATTTTTCAGGCGTGTGCCATGAAAAACGACAAATGAGAAAATACAAAGTGTTTTATACTTCTATCAGAGTGTTTTAATTCGCAATAATTGAAAAAAGGCCGCCCTTTATACCCCTTTCTTAATTAAGCTATTGCTGAGGGACACCTGCTTTTTATATATCTCAGTTTTGACTTAAGTCGAGCACAAATTACAGCGAGTAAATTTCTATCAAGTCATATGAATAAATTTCCATGGTGTACTTTTGTTAATGGTTGGATCAAACTGCTCCGAATGGGCTAGCTTCCTTGAATAAAGGAAGTACTTTCTGAAATAAGTTATGAGGGTGTCCAAAAATACACAATGGTAGTACTTTATTTACTAGGCTGTCCTCGAAATCGAAGAGCAAAATATTGTAAAGGTAAATTAAGCAGTCAAGAATCTTATGGTCAAGTTTGTGTCCCCTGAAAAGACCACAACTGATTGGAGTAAACTAGACTAAATGATTAAAAAATGTCAGTGTCAAGTATAAAAATTAGCGATCTTATGCTATTGAGAAACTCGACGATTTCGTATAGTTATTGAGGGAATATGGAGATCGTATTGACAAACAGATAAACAGATTTGATATCCATATCGCGCTAGCCTAAACAAGGGTGTGGAAAAATGGTTAGCACCATTTAACCGTCCTTGAGTGAATGCAAGTGCCTCACAAAGAGGAAACGCGATTGTAGCAATTTTGCCAAAAAGCTTTCGCAACAGCTTTAATAAAGTAACCAACACAGCCCGTGATGACTTCCTTAGGGCGTGTTTTGAAGTAAATTCAGGCGTTTCCCAAACTGAGTAGTCCATTTGAAGCGGCCATTAAGGAAACTTTGAGTAGTCGTTTTACAAAATTGGCCACTTGAAATGAGTAGAATTATAATGCAAATCATACGCCTATGTATGAAATCAAGTAAGATTTGTTAAGCTTAAACTTGCATTGTTTTTTTTTTCTTTTTGGCCAACGAATGAAGTATTTTGTACAACATGTGTTCGATTCCCATAGACACACATTGATATACATAGGTACATTGAAAACTGCATTTTTTAGTTTTCCGGATTCTCGCTTATTTTTGTAAATGTAAAATATATTTGACACCTCTACGTCTGCCCTCGAGCAATTGGCCTAAGTTCTACTCATTGTTTTTTTCGACTCAGTGGAAATACAAGATCTATTAAAAGAAAACGGCAGAAGCCTTTCTGGGGCAAATTTAACATTTGTAGGCTTAAGTTATCACTTAAATTTCTACTGATAGAAATCATATAAGATTAAAATAAAGCTTTTAATGATCAGAATTGTGTTGAAATGTATACTAAGCATCTTGTAACCTTGAAAACAAAACGAGAAAGAGTTTCTTTATGGTGAAACAAAACGATTAAATACACAAGAGCTTTTTGCGCGATTTGTTGAAGCAATTGATGAAAGTTATTTTACGGCGGGGTATTTCTCATAGAGCTGACAAGTACAATTTTAATGAGAAGTAAAATGAAAGAAACGGGTGTCAACTATTTTTCTTTAAGAGCGCAGAAGACAAATTAATGGGCAAAAAGAATATAATTAATAGATCAGCAAGCTGTTAAACTATTCCGTGTTCAGCTAAATTTAAAAATTAAGTACACCGTTTTGTTTTAGTGAAGTCTTTTTAACAAGGAATTTATGCCGCTTTGGCAAAATCGATCTCTACAGTTTGAATTGCGCATAAAGTTTTTGATTCAACTTTTGCCGTTTTGTTTTATGTTGGCAGCTCCGGAAAAAATACTGTTCATTACTTCGTAAAGAGACTTTTCTCGTATTTCCTGCTTTTACAATATCAATTGTTTACGTATTCATGGTGCGAGATCATGTATAAGTTATTTGAACGAAATATCAGTGCAAACCGCAGTCGCGAATGCTTGTTTCGTCGCCTGCAGGTCATTTTTTAAAACGAGCTGTTGTTTTCCTTTCTTAGGGTAAGAGATTCTGTTTCAACTACCGAGTTGTTACCTTACTCATCAAAGACCACTTTGGCAGTCGCATCGTTTGGCAAAATGTAAGTTGTAAGCTCTAATTTTTTCTCAGTTCATTCAGTTGTTCTTCTTCTAGTTACGTTTCTGACGGCATTTCCATAATATACTGGCATCGCCCATGTATGCCCGCCTGAGGTCGCGAGTTCCAATTCCTGTTAAAGCCATTTTTGCGAGTGTTTTCTTTGCAAAGTATCGACTTCAGTCTTTAATACTCGCGAGCTGATCTATTTCTTTGCCATTCCCTATCTATAATTTTCGTATGCGCTTGTAAATATCATACAATACTGATGCCATTATATTTATATTAGTCTTGGTAGGTAACTGCTCAAGGAATGTACAGAGTGTACCAAAACAGTAATCTATTTGTATTTTATAGTTTTGGCACAATCATGCAATATTTTAAATGGTCTTAGATACCCATGGAAATTTTCTGTTGTAAGATCATTTCACAAAGTACACGTTTTGAGTTACGTAAGTTGATGTCCCTCTCGCTACGTTGCTTTTTTATTGAAAGAACTTCAGCCAAATTTACTCTTAACATCGATCACTGATTCTCTTTTCGATGTCGGTATTACACGGCGTACGCAAGCCTAAACTAGATCACGATATTCATCGCATAAAAAAGCAATCGTAGACTAAGGCAGCTCTAATTTCTCCATTTTGAAGCTAGTTAAGGGAGCTCAGCTCGGGAATGTGCGAATTTCAGTGTTAGTTCGGAAATCCCATAATAGAACATTTCCATTAAAAGACTTTTTCTGAAATATTCAAGTAGGACCAAAAAGATCTGTTGAAAAAAAAATACAGTTCACGTAGTCTTTTGTAGGGCAAAATTCTTAGGACAATATTTACAGACAAATGCATGGAAGTTAAATTGAAAACACTACTTTCCAGCACCAATTGAGGGCACTATACCTTACATCTTCTAGCGGAAACTCTGTGTTGAATGCGGTTTCTGAAATGTTCATGTAGTTGTATTGGGAAGCCCGAAGTCCATATGTTTTCTTTGTTGTTTTCGAGCTAGTCAAATGGTATTGTAATATTCACAGACACGCATTCAAAACAAGATCGAAAACACTTCTTGCCAGCTTAAATTGAAGTCAATATCCCCTACATGTAATAAGTGTTTTGCTGGATATGTTTCAAAGATTTCAAATATTTTAGAACACATTTTTAAGAAACATTGCAGTTCGTCTCATGGTTCCATTTGTAGAAACTGATCATCTCAACTTGATCGATAGTTTTCAAGTGACCGATTTATACATTTAGGAAAATGATTTCTCTTGCTATTTAAGAGATAATCATTACAAAATATTGAGATGTTTACTGGAGTTTTTAGTGCTTTGAAAACTCTTATTATGCAATAAGCCTTAAAATCACTGATAACAAAGAACAACAACGAATCAAAAACTTCGCTTTTGTCATGTACAACTTAATCACACAGAGTAGGTAATAAAAGGTTTGCGTCGTTCAAATTCAAGAACTTTCTCTCGAAAACTTGGGCCATGACCGCGGCTTTCGGCGATGAAGTTGTTAAGCAACACGACGTCACACTCCCGTGGGCGCTGGCGTTATATTTGATTGGTCGGTAAGAACTCGGAAACCCTTCGAATGCTCCTACGAAGATTGACCAAAACCGGAACTCGTTCGCCCGACGGTTGACGTGATATTTCAGAACGGTGACAATATTAATATTATCTTCGTTCCGGTCTCACGTGCCTTGAGGATTTTCAATCAATTTTAAGACATCTCAATACTAATTTTTTTGCTCAAAATCAAGCTGTCAAAAAAAAAGAAATGTATCAATCGCTTTAAGGTCCAAGCAAACTGGGTGCTCGTTCAACTTGAGTGAAACCGGCTTTTTTTTTTAAATGATTGACAACTTATTTCTCCTTTCAACCTCAACACAAAGTCAATGATACAGGTTATGACAATAAGAAATTTCATCAGTTCTTCGATGTTGTCGTTATATACTACCAAATTCTCAGACCTAAAATTGAATGAAATATATGGCAACTTGTGCGGAGAATTTATAGTTGGATCGAGCTTGGGTTAGAGAATGACCTGACTGTGTAAAAATGTGTAAAGGCATTCAACGAGGCTTTTATTATATTTTACGCCGTTTTTTAGTTCCGCTCCCTACGGACTAAAATAGAAAAGAGGCTACTTGAATTCTTCCGACAATAAATTAGTAATTAATGTTGTCGCGTTCATATCTTATTAAGCCATGGCGCCGTTTCAGTCAGCTATCAGCACAAATCGTGACCACGAAAATGTACGTGTGTTAAGTTCCTCCAACTTAACGCTTATTTCAAATAATACGTGCAATTTTTTAATATGCGCCCACTTGCGCTATTAACGGTCGCCTCCCATTCTGTACGAAGTCTCGTATAACTTGTCCCACGCATTAATATAACGACAAAGCATATATATATCTACATAGGTGGATTACGTTTGCCAGAAATCAAATTTCTCAATCGTTTTTTCCTTGGCTTATTTGCAGGATGAGTGAAATACTCCCTCAGGTACCCTCCCCTGGTAGCGCCTTGTACCACCGCATTCCAAAATGCGCGCGCTGCCGTAACCACGGTGCTCTGTCGTGGCTCAAGGGACACAAACACTACTGCAGATGGAGGGACTGTACTTGCTCCAAATGTCTTCTCATCGCTGAGCGCCAGCGAATAACGGCCGCTCGAGTGGCTCTTTTGCGACAACAGCGAAAAAACTCAGAAATGACGCATAAAATGGGACCCAAAGACAGCGACAAGGAACAAGTGGGAAAAGGTTTTGGAGAAGATGTTTATCAAAGACCTTCAATGGTGCTTAACTCGATGTCTACGATACATGGCAGGAACGACAGTGATACAGATTATGAAGGTAAGGTTTAGGTCCTTTATGAACTAGTGTGTGTATTCAGAAATTCTGAAAACAAAAGATCAGTCGATAGCTGGTTGATGATTTCAACCTTAATGGCCGATACAAATTTTAATCAATATCAGTTCTCAGATACCAAATATTAGAAATATTTCGGAGACTGTCGGAAACATTTTTCGACCTAGCGATGTTGTTCTGCAACCATTAGGTCACGGGTCGTTTATCATAAATCTTCGGGTCAACCTTCATCTACGAGTCTTCGGAATAATTTCGCTCTCGACGAATAAACAAAAACATCTTCTGTCAAAAGCAATCAGAATTCACCTTTATTGCATTCTATGAATTAATAATTAGAGATATTTATTTCTGTTTCTTTTGCAGACGAAGGTATTGATCAACAACTGTCTCCGACAGCATCCGAAGAAAACGCCAATTCTCAAACCGAACAGCCTTCCGAACCCGAACCGACGATAATCGACGGTGTACGAATTAAAACCGAACCGGAGAAAACGCCGGAAGAAGAGGAAGAAGGGAACACGATAGTCACACCGAGTGAAAACGGGACTCAACTTCACTCTCCGAAGAGGAAAATCAACGGCGAGACGCAACACGATGAAATCGATGTGCTCCGACTTCACCCGAAGATACCTCGAACTTCAGACAGCCCAAACGTGGGCAGAAAACTGCATCAGGATCCGCTCGTGTTGCTGATGCGAGCGTTTCCGAGTCAGTGCCGAAGTGTGCTCGAGTTAGTCCTTCAAGGCTGCGGCGGAAACGTGGTTCAAGCCATTGAGTGTTTGCTTCAAAATCAGGAGAAGAAGCAGTTCCCCTTACCGATGCCCGTCCCGGTGATTGGAGGCGTTGGGGGACCACCCGCCACAATTCATCCAGCCCTGCACTTCCAAGCACCTCCGCTCTTTCGCAAACCGGAGCCTTTTTCGCACAGTTTCGGTCACAGGCCCCCTCTGAGTCCAACCTGTGCATACCCGCCGCCGCCGCCATTACTCAAACCCAAACCACAGGTCAGCGGTTATCCTTTCTCGATGGAAGCCGTCTTGGCTTCACCGCCGAACAATGTTAGTGCGGGCTCAGGATCTCCCAAAGGGGAAGAAAAATCGGTGATGGTACATTTTTGCACAAAGTGCGGCCGGAAGGCGAATTGCGATGACAATTTTTGTGCCTTCTGCGGGCAAAAACTCCACAAATAACATAAAAATGACGTATAACTATTTCTTTATGTGGGTATGTGTAAATGTATCTTTAAGTATCCATGAGGTATTCCGTAAAGAGAAAGTACATTAACCCTCAAAGTCGAGTGTTCAACGTGAAATTTCTCCTTACAAATTTAATAGAAGTTATGAGACGTGTCAGGAGAGTCAAACAAATGATCGCCCCACCTAATTTTTCTTTTGACAGTTCAACATGTATTGTCATCTTTTACGAGGAGAAAATTTTAAACCGTTGCGGAGATTTGAATGTTGAACATTGGAGCTCAAAGGGTTAATTTATCTAAACGCAAAGGCTTTGCTGATTTACTGTTCTACTTAACGAAGGGGAGTGAAATTTTGTCGGGTATGACTATAGACAATAAGAAAGAAACTTCCTCGGATGAAAATATGGAAAGAAAACAAATCGCGTGGTTATAAACTCCGATCGACTGCCGGAGTTTCACATTCTTTTTTGTTCATCGTCGAGGACGATGTAAAGATTTCTTTGTATATGACGATAACGGAGCAGAACTGAAAAACGGTTTATCCGTGAGAAAAAAAACCGCCATGCGTTCAAAGAAGTGATAAAAGATACTTTTGCATTTTAAGCTGTCATTGACGCGGGTTTTCTGAAAAACAAGGCAACAGAACCCGAGATACATAAGGCTCGTGAAATTTGCTCGCTCGTGTGTTTGTCAGTATAATGATATTTATTATTATCACAAATATATATATAGTTAATCGCTTTGATCTCTGAGAGGCACTATCAATCTTATCCTTAAAAAGTTTCGTTCATTTTCTGTGGAATTGGTTTATAATCAAGACTAGAGAAAATTATGAATTCTAATCAAAGTTGGAGAGTAAGGAATTAAGCTTATCGTGTGTGTTTGTTAGCCTACAAGTCTGCAATATACGGAATTGTGAAAGAAGACTCAATCTAATTTCATTCAATGCTCAATAATACCGTTATTTCTTTCGGTTGTGGGTCTTTCGTTTAAGAGCTCTTTCATCAAAATCGTTTATACAAGCTTTGCTTTTCAAGTCCGACTCATTTCTTACACCGGAAGTTCTTAAAATAAACAAGAGTATATCTCTTAAAAGCGCGGATCAATTAATTGTTTTTCGAGCTTACAGGCCACAAAGTGAGCATTTCGACCCCATATTTAATAGTTCTAATTAATATTATCCTGACCGAATATTTAGAATAGAATAGTTAAATCATATTTCAAATTTATATTCACCAGCAGAAAACGTGGAAAAAGTGAATTTAGAGTTGAGTTCACTGTAATCTTGGCCATTCCCGTTTTGTGCTTGTAATGTTTTGTAGAATGTGACAAAAAAATAGATACTTTATTGCGCGACATTCATACTTTTATATGTACCTTAAGGAAATACGCATGCAGAAATGTTAAAATAGAGATGCCATGATTTCGTTTGCTGCATGGTACAGCTGTAAAAGATGTACGACGACATTGGATACATGATCTTGTACGTGTGTGAAAACATGAATGAATATTATAGCCTCTTTTCAAAATTTAAATTATATACGTTAGTCCGTATTTGTAAAAGTTCGTTTTTACAAGAAGGCGAAAAAATAAAGTAAAAATATGCTAACTGCAAAATTTAAAAAATGCTTGTTTGTTACTGATCCCTCCTTGTCAATTGGGTGTCATAAAATTTTCTTAATTCCTAAATTGTATGTGTAAAATCTGGATAGAACTAGTTGGGATATATTGAAAAACAAACCCTACGTTTTCCTGGTTCACTGACTAAATTCCAAAACGTTGTTTAATGAATGGTGGGGGTCCCCCAGCCTCGCGGTTGTGTTGTTTTGGATAACACAAGAATTAGCTGGATGCGTTAGAATTTTCAGACCATCATAACATTGAAATGGGGGTACTAGAGGACAAGGGAGAGTCTGTGATGCAGTTTGATTACATCTTAGTATCGTGGGCGTCATTCTTCGTAGGAAAAAGGTGGCTACTGGTACATTTACCCATGATTCTTATCGCACGAAAACGTAACAAGGCTCATTACAATGTAGAGAAGAGTTCTAAAATCTTCAAATCTAAAATACACAGTCATTAGCACAAAGACAAATATTGCAAAAGAATGGCTTTCCTTGTACTTTATATATAGGCTGTGTAAGGTTCGCGTGCTATTGTGGTTTTTTTTTTTTTTTTTTTTTTTTTTTTTAATAAGTTAAGTTAAATCTTTTTTTAATTTTTATGTTTTTTTTTTTCGGTTAAAACTTTTATTCTAGTGGGTTTTGT
>Ga0126339_10000865_pt1 | contig 18814 bp, 10 predicted proteins | sample OrbTmetagenome_2_FD_92532 | JGI IMG/M metagenome (GOLD analysis project Ga0126339, IMG submission 92532) | Coral microbial communities from Petempiche,Puerto Morelos, Mexico - Orbicella T R C metagenome | ecosystem: Host-associated > Invertebrates > Cnidaria > Coral | place: Petempiche,Puerto...
AGCCTCTTTGCGACTGGCATGCTGCAATCGACAGGTTGGGACCTCACCAACTCCGTTTGTTGTTTCCGACACCAAGTGCGCCGCAAAACAAGCTAGAGGTATATTTTATATCTCCATTGAGACCTTTATGAGCTTGGATCCGACTACGAGTTTGAGAACGAGTTCAAGTTTTCCCAGACTAGTATGCTTTGAAAAGAAACAAGGTCGAAGGATACTGTAAAAATAAACAACTCGTATGGTCTTGAGGATGACTTTTTTATTGTTGTTGACTAACACGAGGAATCGACAAAGTTGCTTGACGATATGATAGCTAATGCCCTCAGAATGCGCATGTGGAAAATTTCGTCCTCGAAGTCCTCGTCGGATCTAAAGGTCTCTAATAGCTTAAGTTACAATATTCGTCTCCTTTGCAGTTTGTCATTTGGATCCGCATTCGTCACTGCATGTGCGTGACGACGAAAATTACAGGAATTCCCTTGAGCCAAATTTTTTTTTTTAACAGGCACGATAGATAAAAATTATTTTTCTACTTCTGCAAAAACCTGCTACAAGTTTTTCACAGGAGGAACTAAAGACGGTACAAGAAGTTATAACAAACAACTTTTTCTTCGCGGTGCATGTAGTAAGAGTGGAAAGATTCAAATGAAGGCCTGAATGCAGGTTACAATCAACCATTTGGGTCATATATAATAACTGCGACAAACAAGGGGAAACAGTATTGGTCTCAGTGAACTATTAACAACTTGGCATTCGTTGTTTGTAAGGTGACAAGACATTAGTTCATGGAACCGTCTTTTCTTTTCCAATTTCTCTCAGTTGTTTATGTTACCAATAAATTGCAATCGCATTCACAACTTCTTCTTTCTTCGAGAGAACATCTCGGGTCCTTTCTCATTCATGTTTGTACCTAATTATTAGGACAGTCGATCATTTAACTGAAGAATTCTAAGGTGTAAATCAAACTGTGTTATGGTGGAAGATTCGCGGTTTATGCATACAGAATGTGAGACTATTGTTTACTTTTTAAACGCTGTCTAAACGTCGTTGGAGTAAATTTCCAGGCGTCTAGACTTTTTCCAGTGAGCCAGTTTTCAGTGTATACTCGTTTATATTATTAAACATTTTTTGACATCCACTTTCCCCTCTTCTGGATTAAAAGGAGAAACGGCCATGGAACTGGCTGGCTTTGGACCCCAAACTTAACACCAACCAAAGAGAGGTAATTGAACGTATTTTGGCGCCTGGGAATACTTCCTCACCGCTAGTGGTATTCGGTCCTTTTGGGACAGGCAAGACATTTACTTTGAATCAGGCCATCCGTCACCTGGTAACGAGGGAACGCAACCGTATCCTGTTATGTACGCACACGAACAGCGCCGCGGACATACACGTTATACTACTACATGATTACCTGACGAAAGAGAACGGGCTAAAGGCCAGACCACTAAGGATTTACCAAACAGACAGAAGGTCAGTGAATTTCGAGAATTTGTGAGCAAATCAAGCAGGCTTTAGAAGAAGTCATTTAATAGGGAACTTAAGCAAACCACCACGACAACGCCAACGACAACGTCACCAAACAAAAGGCTTAATGAGCAGAACAATGACTGTAGACATGCGTTATAAGTCCTTGCGTATTTCTTAGCTGTCCTCCACACAACAACGGCGTGAAATAACTAAGTTCTGGACATTTGCAGAACGTGAGCCACGCCGAATAATTTCTCGTATTTTCTTTTGGCGTTGATCGTTGGTGTTACATATTTAGTTTGAGCTATTTTTTTAGACTGATAGGCGGGCTGAAATGATCTAAATAATTGCGAAATTCAACGGTAAAATATAAATCCCTTTTTACCAGGCGTCATCCTTGGCGTCGCTGTCGTCATTGCTTAAGGTCCCTATTAGTTCGTTCAATCCATTTCAAAGACACTCAGCACGTTCTATTGGAAATCCGGGAATTTGTTTAGTCATTTCGACCTATTTGCTGAAAAAACACGATCGCTCGTACGTAGGCCATGAAAAGGAACGTTATTCTTGATGTTTGCCTTAAAAAATACTCTAACTTACAGGTGACCTTTAATAGTGTGTACCAAAGTAATTACTTTACCCTTCGTCGCGTTCTATGAGCAATAGTCAATTCAGCTCCCTAGGTAAGACCTTAGGTTTACATATTGTCTTTTGTCGACCCTTGCTCACCTTGAACCACTGGAACCGTTGTTGAGCAAAGTAAGATCGCCATGAGAGAGTTTATATTCTAAAGTTGCGCCTGGTTGACTGCGATACGGGTTATTCTTAATTTAGATATAATCCTGATGGCGACGAGTCCGCCTGAATGCAATACCGTGTGACACTAAATTTTTGCGGGTTCTAGTTTTTGGTAACTTTGCGGGGTCCTGTACCTTGTTACGACCAACAAGGTACAAGAACTAAAGGCAGTAATGTTGTTTGTGAGTTTTTGTTATTGATCTCAGGAAAAGTTTTTCATAAGTCTTGATAGTCGTGCAGAATAAACCTTTTTTCGAATTTTTAGATTAAATGCTGATTCAGAGGTTGCAAGAATGTATGGCTTAACAGCAAACAATGCCTATGTTCTCCCAACGAGAGATGACGTCATTGGACACCGTGTTGTGATCACCACTTTAGCTATGTCTAAGCATCTGTTTGAACTGCAACTGAACCATGGCTTCTTCACACACATTCTGGTAGACGAGGCTGCCCAAGCCCTGGAGCCTGAGGCGTTGATGCCACTGGCTTTAGCTGGGCCGAATACGAAGGTTGTATTTACAGGAGACCACATGCAGGTAGGGACTGTGATTCAAGTATGGTGAAATTCAATCATATATACCATCAAGATGATAGTCTCTTGATACAATGTAATACACGTAGTTTATCATGTTTAGTTTAGTTTTGGTGTGGTTTTCATTCAATCGTCAGCTGTCTTGTCTATTATCAATGACTATGAGGAAAATCACGTTTTCCTCTCTGGCTATAAGTCTCCTCCGCGATCGATATTTTGGTTGTCAGTGACGCGACGACACAAAATAATAATCATAAAAATAATGGTACAAATGATACAAATAACGAATAAATTTGGCACCGAGAGATTTTCGAGGTAAGAGAGTGAATCCCCCATATAGGCCTTATACCCAAGGTTGATCCCTCTCAAGCCTTTTAGAAATGGTACACAGGACTTCCGAGGATGTTACTCGCGCGATGTGTGGACAGCTCAAGCGACTTTCTCGCAGCTACCTGAGACGAAATGGCGGGAACTACGAAAAGTAATTTTATCATGTTTTCATTGTCAAAAGACGTTTCATAGCAGAGTTCTTTCTGTACCCTCATCCGTCTTTTTGTTCGGCTGGGCCTTCATTTGCTTTGCGCTCGTTTGGCTGTTCATTAATTTGCCTTTATTCGATTTTAGATAGTTTAAGGTTATAAGGTTATAATGTAATTTGGATTTTTGAGTCAAAGTAATGGTCGAAGAGTAATCTCTAATTTCTGAGACAAAAATTGAACAAACTGAATATTGGCGGAGAAATGGAGGTTTTACGTTATGACCGGAAGTAAAAGTTCCCTCTTGATTGACAGCCCTATAGCGTGTATGCAATCAACCGAGACGACGCGGGAATATTACCTGTATGGATGCCACGAATTGGCTGGCTACTCAGTTGATCAGTACTTTTAATCCAAGCATTTTTCGTATTAGGTGTAATTCTATTAAGCTATAAGTAAACGTGGACCACGGGAAACTCCTTGGACCAGTTCGAAAAAGCGAAAACAACGAAGAACGAATGAAAATACATCGATGAGTCAAGAAGCGAAAGTTGGCCTCGCGGATGAAGCTATAGCTATCTATCAAGTGGGCAAAAAGATCGAGTCAAGAAAAGAGAAAGGTTCTGTCAAAATTTGGATATTTGACAGCGATAACAGCGATGTTTACAATGACTGTTCTGTTGAGTCCGATACCGATGAATCTTCGGACTCATTGAGATCCATTGGAATATTATCCATGCACATTGACTCTGCCGCGCTTTCTTTTGTTTGTTTTCTTCGCCCAGCCACTTTAGCGTTCGTATCGTTTTTCGTCTTCCCCATTTTGCCAGACCAGCTTCAAGAAAAACCGAGCTACAAAAAAACTTATCTCTCCGTCTTGAGCGCATTGCGAAACAAGAGTTTTCTGGAGATTCGAATTTTTCGAGATTTGAAGATTTGAATTTTTAGCTTGAAGCAGACACTTTGAAGAGTTACAACTCTAAGGGAATTTGTCCGATTGCCCTCAAATTTTGACAGTAGCTAGATTAACGTATAACATATAGATTTAGTCAAGCCTAAAAGCGGAACTCCTGGGTCGTTTGTTCAAAACCCGATTAAGCTAACGTAGGATAAGCGTAAATTTTGATTTGAGTTTTGTAACTTTGCGGTGAGGTTTTCTGTTTATATTTTTGGCCTTCTGTTTGATTTTGAATAATCTCAAACTACACCAGGAGCCGTGACCCTAAAGCAGTGAAAAACACTTGTATAGAAGACAAATTTATTCTTCGGTTAACTTTTAATCCTGGGTTAGTGTTAACCCAATTTCCGAACAACCCGGCCCTTATTACAACAAATTAACCTGATCGAATCGCGATCGAACCGCGATCAAATCGAAAACCAGAACTTGGTCAGCGGTCAACTTATAAGAAAACACAAAACCGCAATGAGGTCTTAACGTGAGCCCGCGATATGGTCACGTGATACTGGTCAGCGGATACCTTGTTTTGACAGGTGTCAATTGGCCATAATATGGATGTCCAATGTCAAAGATTAACGCTGTTAACCAAGACTGCATGACTTGGTAATAGCTGGAGTATGGCCGCCATGTTGCGCGACGTCGTTGTTGGCGTCATGTCGTTGTCGTCGTTGTTGGGCGCACGCGCCCGCGATCCATGCCGCTAGCCATGTTGACCATGAGTAAAGAGTTTCATGGGTTTCTATTTCTATGCATGCATGTGATCCTGTTCCTATAGTTATGGTGCTCCGCTTTGCGACCCTTCGGGTCGCCGGAGCTCCTCTAAAAAACAAAAATGTTTCTGCGAATTGTTTATTTCGAAATATTTTCTCTCCTAAAGTGATTTTTGTACGATCACTTCACACTTTTTAAATCCTACCTCGAACATGTTCTGTAACGTTTTACTGCAATTGAATATGGCAGAACGCAGACACCCTTTTTTAGCGCATTTTGTCCTGAAACTGAGGGAAAAAATAAATTGGCGAAAAAAAAAACAATTGGATTTGACTCGTAACTTCCAACAGATGGTAAGAGCGCCCGCATTTAGTGGTCGTGAAAAAATCGGCAATTCATATTATTTCAAAATTCTGGGTATAGTTTGATAGCCAGCTCTATAAGCTTTAATTTGATATAGGAGTTTAGGTATCTACAGCTTAAACCGGACGCACTACATCGCTTGTACGCGAGACACCCCTAAAGGTATACGGTAACCTCAAAGCAAGCCACAATGACAACAGCAACGCGGAGTACAATGGCTGTGTAAGCTTGCGTTATAATTCTTTGTTCATTTCTTTGCCGTTCTTTACAAAAAACAACGTGAAATAGCCGCATTCTGCAAATTCGAGAGAACGTGAACTACGACAGTTAATTTTCAAAATTTCTTTTTCGAATTTTGACGCTGTCTTACATATTCTGTTTGGGACATTTCTGACAGTGATAGACTAACTGAATGAATCTAAATTCTCGGCGAGATTCGTAGGCTGTATGATATAAAGTCGTTTTTTAATCGACGTTGTCTTTGGCGTGGTTGCCTTTGTTGCTTAAACTGCCTTTTGCTGCTTAGGCGTCGAGCGTTTGTCTGCATTTTCGACCATCCGTTTGTTCGGTTGCCTAGCTTGTGTTTGAGCATGACTTCCTTGATCATCGCGTTGTAATATGCCATCCGCTCTTTAAGAGGAATAAATCTCTTAATTCTACTCAGAAAAGCGATGCGCTGAGAGAGCGTCTTATAGAGGTCATCGATGTGGGCATCGAAGGATAGCTTGCAGTCAGTCTTGACCCCCAGCAGCTTCAACATAGGAAGCATTTAATTTAACTTGCAACTGCCGGTTCCCTAATCTTTTGGCAAGCCATTTGCCTGTAGCGAACATTATTTTGGTTTTCGCTTCATTAACAAACATCATGTTGCTATCTGACCATTTCTGTAGCCTGTTTAAGTCAGATTGAAGCCCACCACTTACAGCCTGAGGTGCTAGCTTGTAATCGGTCGAATAACTTAATGTAGTATCATCGGTATAAATGTCTGTTACGGTGCTCTGTAGTACCGAGGGTAAGTCGTTAATGAATATGAGAAAGAATAAGGGACCCAGGATGCTGCCCTGAGGTACGCCCAAGGTAATTTCTCTTACAGTAGAATGAAATCCATCTATGTTAACGTATTGTTTACTACCACTCAAGTAATCCAGCAAATAAAGGCAGGTAATCCTCGCCAACGCCTATTGCTCCGAGCTTGTTTAGCAACAGGTGATGGTCAATAAGATCAAACGCCTTTTTGTAGTCAACAAAGGCAACGCCTGTAACTTTGTCTTTGTCGAGATCACATAAAATCTGATCCACAAGTCGTATCAGACTGTAAAGAGAGGGAAAAAAAGAAGAAATTAGATAAGTACCACATTACTATAACTGTAAACACCGTTTATTTGTATTGTTTAGTAGGGCTACTGTTATAGTATGGTAATTAGTGTAAGTGTGGTTTATTGTAATTTTATCATTGTATGTAGTATTAGCTTTTTTTTGGTCTGTTTAGTATATCTTTGTATGTTGTTACCATTCCAATAAAAAATAAAATAAAAGAATTAAAAAAATTCGTATCGGAGCCGTTTCAGTGGAGAGTGTTTCCCTGGAGCCAGACTGGAACCTTCGAAGTAAATCATTTTCACGCAGGAATTTACACAGCGTTGGAGGTTTTCCTTCGCTTTGAAACGAAACGAAACATAAACAGATCTTTCACGAAAACATCCACGTCTAAAACTAACTTAAGAGGGACTACCTTGGGTATAAGGCCTATATATATAGGGCATTCACTCTCTTGCCTTGATAATCTCTTGTTTGGAACTAGTCAGTTCTAAAAATATTAGGAAGGAATGTATAAAAGACAACAGAATCAGATGGATAGACAACAATAACCAGCCGAAATTAAACGATAGATTTCTTTAGTTACCTTGTGTATCTACAGCGACCAGACGCTAGGGTGGATGCATGGTTATGAGCAGCCAGGATATCTCTATAGCGATACAAAAGCAGTAAGACAGTTAGGAAATGTATCTAAGAATAGATACCGGAAAAAATGCGTAGCTGCTGGGGCTGCGCTAAGCTGCTCTATCTTGAACTGGACTACATAGATCGGTATTGTTAACATTACTGCCATTTTTATTGTGTTTTTAGATGAGCCCAGAAGTTTACTCCCATTATGCACAAGACTGGGGTCTTCAAAGGTCTCTTCCTGAGAGGCTGTTTGATCATTATTATGAAAATATGCAGTCGGATGACAGTGTGATGCTCTTGACAGAAAACTACCGGTGTCATCCTGACATCCTGCAATTTCCCTCTGATAACTTCTACGGAAAAGAGTTGATTGCCCGTGGTGAACAGGCCTCGCACCCAACGTTTGGACCACTGTTATTCTTTTCAGTCCATGGAGTCGAAGAAGCGAGGGAAAATTCGTACATAAACACAGCAGAAGTTGACGAGATTGTGAAGAGGGTCGAGCTGCTAGCTGATGACTGGCCAGTGGAGTGGAAGAAAAAAGATCTTTCTAAGATTGGAGTCATATCCGCCTATATGACTCAGGTATTACGATATTCATAATAGCCCGGCCTTTCGTAAAGGCCAACTAGGCAAGAAGGAAAAAAAAATTCTACTAAGAGGTTCTGAAGAAAGTTCAAATGATGTTTTGTTTCTCCGACATTTTTTGCTTGCTGCTGGAAATTTATGTCCTCGTTTCCAGACTAAAATATTTTCTGTCGCCTAGGCAGTCAACTTGCAAATGTATACCCGGCAATACGATTTTCGTCTTTTTTTATTTAAAAAAAAATGTTATTTACAAATACTATCAGCATTCTTGACAACATTCCTTTACTTTACGTTTGTAGGTTCGTGCTATTCGAACACAACTACGAAGCAAAGGACTAGGGAATGTAACAGTGGAAAGTATTCATAACGTGCAAGGTGACCAAGAAATTTTTCTTCATACATTAGTGAGCTTTTCAGGAGTGACTTTATACTGCTGGGAAAATCTAGATCTTTCGTTGATTTTGGAAAAAAATTGTTAACAGTTCCTTGCCAAGTGTGGAAATCCATAAAGCAGTATAACAGTTAATCGATATAAGAAAACAAAACCAACTTGTAGAATTTTCGTAAGCCTTTACTTACACTTGGTTGATCTAGGGATAGCTCTCAATCTCCATTTTGTGTGCGTGCCCATCAAAGAAAGCAATAGTTTGCAGTGTGTGTGCTTTTTTTTCCGCAGGAAAAGAATTCCGTGCATTATTCATCAGCACTGTCCGTACATGTCTAACCTGTCACAGTTTTGACAGAAATCAAGGTAAATCTCAGTCACTCTACTGGGAATTCTTGTCAGACCCCAAGCTCTTGAATACGGCAATAACTAGAGCGATGTCCTTGGTAGCCGTTGTTGGAGATCCCGTCTCGTTGTGTACTGCTGGTGACTGTAGGGGGAACTGGAGAGACTACATCAAAAGGTGCCACGAGGGCGGAACTTTGCATGGAGCATCATACAAAGATATAAAGAATAAAATATATGCCCCTCTCGCCAACATCTCTTTAAATCCACGAGCGATCGAATTTGTTCCACAATCAATGGAAGTCAGCAGCAAAGAGCTCAAATCCTTGGAGTTGGCTTCTCAACCAGAAATATCTGATAGTCAAATCTCAAGCTCTGTAGAGAAGAGTGATTTGGAAGTTGACAAAAATGAAAAGAGTTCAGCATTTGGCATGGAAGACGGGCCCACCATCCCAACGGAAAAGAAAGGGTCAGGAATTGAAAGAGATGACGTAAAGGAAGATGTGACGCAAAGAGAACCAACGGCTGAAGGAGAAGGAGAAAAAGATCAGAAAGCAAGTCAATTCTCATCAGACTCTCCAAAATATGACTTCAATTCTGTGAGAGGATCAGAAGATCAACAAGAAGTCGAATTTGCGTTTCGGGAGGAAGCTGAAAGTAGAATTCAGTCTCAAGAAGAAGATGATGACGTCGGTCAGAGTGCTTCCGACGGTTTTGAAGAATTCCTTCGGGAAAGTTTTGAAGACGAAACTGTTTTCCCAAGGTACTTAGATAAGATAATCAAGGCACTCGTGGAAAAGTGTAAAGCGACAAAGGAAAAAGAGGCTCGTCCTCATGAATCATCAGAGGATGCGGCGTTCCCCTCATTGCACGCAGCCACAAGCGGGAGCTACAAGCAGAAGTCAAAAACTGGCGAACTTTCAGGCAAACGAACTTTTCAAGCAAAGTCAAGTTCTTTCGACTATTCTTCTGAAGATTACGAAATTTGCGTCGTCAACGGTCGCCAGGAAGTTCGTATTGTAAATCTTGGATTTCAGCACACGCCCACTGTTCGACATCAAAGGCTCACTACGGTCTCTAGGCAGGATGATTTTCTTGACTCACAACTTTTGCAGAAATTGTTAGTTGAAGAGCCCGACAAGTATCTACCTTGCACACTTCGTCTTAATTCCGAGATTATTCGCACGGCGTATGCGGAAATATCGGATACAAAGACCCCAGCCATTAAAATCAGAGGAAGAGTCCGGGGAGCATTCGATATGGATCACGTAGTTGTTGAGAAAACAGATTCGTGTGATGGTATTCCCTCGTGCCAAGGAAAAGTTGCTGGTAAGTTTAATAGCTTCGTTTGAGCGCTGGCCTAATAGTTAGTTTCCTCATTTCAAAGGAGTAGCAGTAATTAATAGTAAGAGACACTTGCAAATCGTTTCCTTTCGTTTTTGAATACCAAACAAAACCCATGTACTTGTTGTTGTTTTTTTATCCTCCTTCAAGTTAACAGTTCCATTCTCGTGGTTTCTTCTGGTAAATGTTGATAACCGGTTTTCTCAAATAATTGTCTCCATGATCATTCAGGGTATTTAGTGTAGTGTTTGTTCAACTAACAGTGAAAAATTCTTTTGAAAAAATCTTGTCTATAGGTGTATTGAATCATATAATTAGCCCACACGAACGTCAATACGTGTGCAAAGCGGATTACGAAAGTCCTGGAATAATGATTCCAATCAACAAGTCCATGTCCAAGATAGTGAATTTCTCTCACAACAATTTGAACGGTTTACCGCTTTACAAAGAAATACATGACGGAAACGAGAGACTATTTAAGGTCGACGTGATGGACTTCACTGAAGCACTGAGTGGAAAATTCTTGTTTCTTGTCCAGTACCTGCAGTGGAGGTCAGATTTCTATAGCCCTTTGGGGATCGTTATAAGGAAGCTAACTCAAGGGAATACTTTGTCTGACAGCATGAAAATTTTATTCGCCGAACATGGAGTGAGAGATTGGTTTAGCAAGGAGAGTAAAGCAGAAGTTCAAGCAAAGTTCCCACCGGGATGGTCAATACCAGTGGAAGAATTTGGAAGTCGCCAGAAAATTGAAGGGGCGTTCACTATTGATCCCGAGAACTCCAAGGATCTGGATGACGCACTTACACTGGAACAGCTCTCAGATTCTGTGAACCGGGTGGGAGTTCACATTGCTGACGTGAGTTATTTTGTGGAGCCAGGGACCCAGTTGGATAAGGACGCCATGTTTCGCAGTACTTCGTACTATCCAGGTCACGGCTACCAGAGCGTACCTATGCTGCCACGCGAACTCAGTGAAAATCACTGCAGCCTTCTTCCTGGTAAAGATCGTTTGTGCGTATCAGTGTTTCTTGACGTGTCAAAGGAAGGACAGCTTATTGGCCAACCAGAAATAAGACGCACAATTGTCAAGTCTTCCTGTCAGCTCACTTACCCTGAAGCCCAAAAAATTATCGATGGTCAGGATGCTTCACTGCATCAGATACCACAGGATGTTAAACAGACAATTGGAGCCCTGAGTGCCCTCGCCCAAAGAAGAAGAAAGTTGAGACTTCGCGATGCTAGTTTTGATCATTGGTCAAACAGTGATGATGTTGGAGAAGATTTTGAGGGCCATGAGTTAGTGGAGGAAATGATGCTTCTAACAAATGAAGAAATAGCCAAATTTCTCTCTCAGCAAATTCCAGAGAGGACACCATTACGAACCCAACTGCCACCCAAAGATCACAAATTGAATGATTGGGTTAGTCAATACGGACAGTTTATCAAATATTCTCTGTTTCTGCGTGGCTTTTATTCAGAAGAAACCCTTAGCAAAATGGCAAATGAAGCGATAATTTCAGACGCTTCAGAATTTAAAGTGCAAGAGTCAGTCTGGTGCGAGCTCTGTAACGCTGCGGAGACCGGAGACCAAGCCAAACTTCACAAATTGATTTGTAACGAAAGCAATCATCCTCAGCTGGCTGTGGCAAATTCACAGTTTCGACGAATTCAGCCCAAGTCTCAGTACGTCTGCAAAAGTGATCAACCAAAGGAAAACGTTGTGCACTTCTCTCTGGGGATGCGTTGTTATACGCACTTCACGTCACCCATACGACGTTACATAGATATCCAAATACATCGACTTGTGTTGGATCTAATCTCGCAAAGCCCTAACGCAAAGATATCTTCGAAGGACCAAGTTGTTAAAGTGTGCCGCCGTTCGACGTTTGCTCAGGACAACTCCAGGAAGTTTGACAAGGCAAGTAGTAAAGTGCATCTAGCTGCAAAGCTAAAGGAGAAAAGCCACGAAACCACAGCAGTGATTGCCTTGATCGACACTGATAAAGAAATTACTTTGGAAATTCTGAACCGTGAATATAACCACCTCTCAACGCGACAAAGAATAGTGAAGCTGAGTAGTCTTAACCCGTTTGCCGTTGAACCTGGTACAAATGGCTTGGAAATAGTCCTTACTTGGAAGCTAAGATTATACATAGCTCCAGAAGGGAACTTCATCGAGGAAACCAAGAAGGAAAAGGAGAGAATCGCATTGCTATTATCTGAAGAAATGGTGAAGAACAGAGAAGTCCTGAACTTGCCAACAGAGAATTGGCTGGAAATCCTGGAAGCATTTCAAAGGGGAAACTATGGAAAGCTTAATGCGATCATAAGTAAGACTGACAGAGTTCGCCAATTAGCTTCACAGCTGCCTGGATCGAACCAGCCTTGCAAACCGCATAAGTCTTCTAACGATGGAAAAGTTGACAAAAACCAGGAACATTTCTACGAGAAAAAATTATCCCTAAGGAAGTTTGACATGGTAAACATTCAATTGACCGCACACGTGACACATGGAGTTTTTCACCCCGAAATTCAGCTGTTCAAGATCAACCCCAGTGTGCATATTTGCGTTGAGCATCGCAAGTATCCTAGAGTGTGTTTTGCAACGACAGCAAGGTACCAAGCATCACGGAAGACGTACGCCAGTGTGGACAAGTACATTGATGCCTGGAAACCCGTTCTTGCCATGGAAGCCGCTGCCAGTGCAGTCGACGAAAGCGACGAGTTCACCATCTACCATTTGAAGATTGAGTGGAAAAAGGATATCAGTGGAAACCTGGAAGGCTCATTTAGCCTCCGAAATGAATACTGCTTAAGTCGTGAAATAGAATTTTATGGTGGAGATTTTGTTTGTGTACGTGTGCGGGAGGACAGTAACATGAAGAAAACGAGTTCAGAAAACAATTTTGCTTCCCCTGAGAGGATTGAAACAGAGGTTAGTAAACCTTTTTTATAACAACTGTACTTTTATTTATTTATATTTCTGCAACAGAGAACTTTTTTGAGCCAAACGTATCGATATAGAAAGTAGAAATGGGAAATTCATAGGCGAAAGATGTAGGGTGGTCTCAAAGGGCCCAGGAAACTCCCGTTAGGTCCTCTGTCGATCCTTAAGACGTCTTAACGCGGCAAACTTAAGTTGGCAAACTCGTGTTGGCAAACTTCAAAAAGTTGGCAAACTCGTACCTCCACACGTCAAACTCGCTTTAAATCACAACACACGGTAATTTGCAACATGGCCGACTTAGTGCAGTGGCACTCACGTAAAACAGTGAAACATAAGAAGACAAGAGAAGAAACAGAAAGCGGTGGAGAAATAGAAAGGTTTGGACGAAACCCAGTTTGTCCGCTAGCTCCTCCATTTTCTTTTGTTTGTTTTTAGTATCTTTGTAGACTACAGATGAAACGTCCCACATAGCTGGGCAATTGTGAACCTCTTCGATAAATTCAAAAGTGGCCTCGCGTTCATCTTGAATTGCGTCCACCGTTTTGTGAAGTGTCACGCAGATAAATCACGTGAATAGAGCCCGTATTTTGATTAGTTGACAGTCAACAACACGTGTTGGCCAATCGTTCACACGTCAGATACGAGTTGGCGAAAAAGTTTGCGAGAATAGAGACAAGTTCTATTTGTCGCCAACAGTTTGCCAACGTGTTTGCTGACTGTTTTTGTGCCGTTCACACACACCAACTTGAGTTTTTCCAACACGAGTTTGCCAACTTTAGTTTGCCGTGTGAAGGCCGCTTTACCCTCGGGCCGTCTGCTTGTTTGTTATTATAGATCGATTACAATTAAATTCTAGATGATGAGCTGTACAAGTCAGAGCTACATAGTTTTTCCAGATACACTTGTCTTCGTTCCTGACCACTTGGAAATTAACCATGTTACATAATCGGCAATTTCGAAACTAACACATACGTTTACATTAAACGTGTAACAACGATGCTACAATCACACTCTCTGTCACATTCTGTGTAACTAAATTATATTATAACATCGTAGCTAGAAAGTCGTTCTATCATACTCAGTGTAGGTAAGCCTGCATCATGCATTGATGTACGCTAATAGCGTGAGCAAAGTACGCTTCTTTTTGTTTGTTTGTTTGTTTGTTTGTTTGTTTTGTTTTGTTTTTTGTGCTTCCCTTGTGCTCTCTAATCCTGCCGCGTACTTCGTAACCCGATTATGCAAGCTGAATCATGAGCCATGTCGTTATTCTGTTGCTGAAGGGAGGTTAGATATATTAGGAATCGGTTGTTTCTTTCGATAAAACTTTTGGTTTGTTCTCATTAAGGAAGACACAAACCTTTTGAATGAAGACCAATTCAGCGTCACTAAATCAGCAGTCCCCACGTCGGTTAAAGGCAAACGCCGTCATGAATCCAGTTGTGCGTCAGAGAGTTTCTGGGTGGGACACTGCATCATAAAGTACACTAAAGAGGTACCAGACAAAGACACTTTGAAGGTCATAGTGGAACTTCATCAGTCAGCGTCAGATTTTCCCGAGGAGCTGCTGAGTGGAGGTGGCCACCTGAGTACTTTGACTGTTCTTCACCGTTCAGTTCCCCACAGGTAAACAATTTAATAAATTTCTGACACGCAGCTTTTTATTTTCAGTTCTTCTTGTTGCGTGCATTGAACATTTGTGTCAATTTTTTAGAGTTAGGTACCTTCAATATGACTGTTACAGTGCATTTGACTGAACGTGCACATACGAAAAACTGTGAAAATGTTGCATGTACTACTACGTACTATCATATTTCTGTCTATTTTGTCCCGAATTATGAAAACCATGTCCAGGTTTGCAACGTTACTCTTCACTTAACGCTGATAAAAGCCAATTATCCTCTTCTATAGGCGGATGTTTGCTGTTTTGTGCTCTCTACCACGTGCATCACAACTAGCACATTCCATTTGCATGGGACATGAGCCAAGCCAAGGTCAGCTTACATAAATTTCCACTTCTTAGTACGTTTATTATTGTAGTTGTGATAGCTGTTCTCATATGTTTACTTTTAAGCTATGAATTCCTTCCTCTTATTTAACTGCATCTCTTTCCTGGGGAATCAGGGATGGTATATCAAATCATCTGCCAAGATTAAATTAGAAAGCAAAACACTCGTTTGCCATTGTCGTTTAATTCAGATCAACTGCAAAACTCTGAAACCAACCTAAAAATTTATATTGTGAATTTCTCGGACGTTTTGAATCAGAGTTTCTAAGTTTTGCATTGAGACACCCTTCCTTGGCTCAAATTTTAAATTGTTCACGTAAACAAATAAATTTGTATTCCAGCTGTTGAATCCCAAATACGTGCAAAATAATAAGGTAAAAACTAAGCTTTTTATCCTACCGCTTAACTTTCATTTGTTGTTTTGCCACGGCTTGAAAACGCACGCACAAGTTCATGGCTCAGCTTGATGTTGCCTTTACCAAAGGAGTTTTGAGGTCCTTCAGTTTACACATTTTCGTCCAATGAGAGTAACATTTCTGTTCGGAGCTGTAACATATAACTATTTATTGAGAAATTTTTTTTTCATTTTTTTTTTTTTTTTTTTGGGCATGAATTCTGTCGTAACCGAGCTGGATGTTTGCAATCTCTATTTAGTTCGTTGCTGCAGAACGTAGAGGTGTTAGATGGCGGTCATTAAATTATGGATCTCAATTTTAAAATATAGATGAAATTCTTGAAGGAAAGAAACCTTATTGCCAAAGAAGGTTTCAAAATGGTGGTATGAAATGCTGGGATGTTTGATGTTTTGCCGAGGCCATTTCTTATATAGACGGCATCCATTGAAAGGGAAATTTGAAACTTTTTTCCGGAAAACTTGTCCCAGCGTGGTAGAGGGAAGTAATCGTATTACGAACATGGCGTTAGGTGAGCTACACAAAAAAGGCTTCTAGGTAAGGTGGCTGACAACAGTGTCCAGCTCTTCGTAGCAGTTATACTTTGAAGGATCAAGTCTATGTATCATCAATATATCAAGAGATGTCAACGTTACAATATTGCTGGTTTACACTGTCATGCAATTAAAAAACAAGCATCGTTAACCAGTCAATAAATTAAGTCAAGAATCTGGGATATGATAGATGATTGATATAGAAACAACCTCGCCAAGACTTAGGTCCGTGCGGTTTTTCATTCGCGCATTATTCGGAAGAGTGTTTCACACAAATTTATAGAGCATTTGTATGGAGACGCCATGTTGGTGCCCTTCTAGTCCAAGAACTGTTCAGTTAGCAAAAACGTGAGCGATAACTCCTCGTTTAGCCTACGCGAGAGCCCTCTCGGGCCGTCATTTTAGTGTCACACAACGCATAAACTTGGAAATTCAAACGTCCCCTCTAACAAAATGAGGAACCCTGTCGAGCTTAAAAGATGTAAAATGTCAAGTTCTTAGAGGGTGTTATATCTAATAAAACCAAAACTTCAGAAGGATTGGTAATTTTTAGTTTTGGAAAACGATGACGTCAAATGAAAACCAGCAATTGGTATTTCATTGGGTATTGTTGCCTTTAGCCTCTGTATCAAAACGAGTCCTCGCGCAAAACGTTTCTCATGAAAATGAATTTGATTTGCATGAAAATGAACAAACTGATGAAACCTATTTTCATAACGATGGCTTTGCATGAAGACTCGTTTTGACACATAGGCAAATGGCAACTCGGAAATGGCCTATTAACAATGACATGAAAAGGATGACCCTGAAAAACTTGTTTACCGATAATTGGACATGTATACGATATCATCATTTATTAAATCCATTTTGAAATCACTGGTTATCCTTGCAGTCTGATTGGCTCTCAGTGGTGCAGTTTATCCACGAATCGCACTATTTTTTGCTCTAAATCGCATCTTTTTCTCAGCTGATGAGAATGGGACAGTAAAACAAAACAACCAATCAGATTTCAAGGCTAGCTTACAGTAACCAATAAAATTTCAGGAAAATGAAAGGCAAAAAGCTATTGTGTGCCGAATTTTGCAACGTATCATTGCCAAAACTTTGTTATTGTTGATTTTTTTCCAAAACAATTGACAAATTTAATTAATTATAGTTTCTGAATGACGATTATGAGCTCCTTCAGGCTGAAGACCTACATTAATGGAAGTTTCCAACTTTCAGTGTCCATTTTGACGAATACTTTGGTGATTTTCCTTCAACATCTGATTAAGATCCGTATGGCACCGAGTCCAGTAAAACACAAACAAACGAAAAACACACGACAAATTCAGAGCCATCTCAAGAAGGTAGATATTTCCAGATTTCCGGTACTTTCAAACGAAGCAACACACGAACTCAACTCTGTCGCTGTGAGTAAACATGGTCAAAATACACCCCGCTCCACAAAACAGTGAATGAACGAACGTCTTCCGAAGCTGGTGCCAGCTAGTCCCGCCATCTTGAAAATATCTTGAAACAAATTTCGCTGCAAGAACTTGAAGGTCCTGATCAAGTTCTACGGTGAGGTCACAAAAAGAAACAGAGATAATAACGAGCTGGAATCCCTTAAAATCATGCAGAGTGCCACCCAACAGTATTTAAAAGAAAAAAAGACTCTCCACTGGGCATCGTGCAGTCGAGGGAGTTTCACAACTCAAAAGAAATCCAGCGCAGAATTACACATCAGGATGTACCTTGAAATTCCTTCTCTAAAGACAACAAAAGTCTCAGCCTCAACCACAGAAGAAAGGAAGGCCTTCCATCATTGATTCAGGCGACGAGAATTGAACTGTTATGCATGAGGTAGACTTTTTCCGTTCGGACTTCAGAACTGCTTGTTTCTTTGTTATGCTTGAATGAGTTTTCGTCACATGACATCGTTTTGCACACTAAATGAGACGAAAAGCATTTCCGGTTCCGCCATCAACAAACCGGCTAATGGATCAATACACCAAAATCTGAAATTTAAGGTGATGAAATTGTGCGATTTCAAAATGGATCTAATAAAATGGCAATTGAACTTCGTGTCGTGCAATTTTGGTCCGAAATCATACTTGTGATTTCAAATCGAACCCGCGCTACGCGCTCGTTCGATTTTGAAATCACGCGTATGATTTCAAACCAAATTGCGCTCCACTCAGTTCAATTACCATTATTAATTGTAGCGTCATCTGTTAAGAGTGGTAATGTCAGTAATGGAAAGAGCTAGAAAGTGTTGTGAGCCAGTTAAAAGTCAGAGGAGTCGTCTCCCACACATACACAAAAGTTGAATGCACCTAAGTGATCTACAATTAAGATCCTTGATCACTTATGAAGAATGGCCTCAAATGATACCCTCCCCCATCATTGGTTAAAAACCAAAAAGCATTTTATCTTACTTCTTTAGATGACTTTGGGCCCGCACCGTCTTCACACCTGTCAATTGTCAGGGAGCATCCCAACTGTGGGTTTAAACCCTTAAATCAGTATCAGGAAGAAGCAGTGAAAGAGGCGCTTGGGAAGCCTTTCACCCTTGTTCAGGGTCCTCCAGGTAAGCATTGAGTTAACCCGTATCCTACAAGCCCCTCTTTTCCCTGTTTATTTTAAAGCTTTATTTTGCTGCTTTGTTATGATGATACATTCTAAAAATTATGCTTTTGACAAATGCCCTGGGCCGTATGTCTGATTCCTTGTTTTGATGTTTGATTAAGCAAGTTGGTTTGGATTTACAATCTTTCACGAGTAGATTTTTACATAGCTCGTACACCTACGTTATTTCTCGTATTTAGAATCAGCTGCCAATGCAGTAACTGCCTTTGATGTAACCGTACTTATATACATATATTCAGTATTAACTGTCTTTAGACTCGACAAAATTAATTGTATAGATATGTGTAGTTCTTTTATACGCATTTAGTTTTTACCATGTCAAACACATTTATCATGAGCCTCCGGCTCGGGAGACTGGGTAACCATCGCCT
>Ga0126339_10000867_pt1 | contig 18812 bp, 10 predicted proteins | sample OrbTmetagenome_2_FD_92532 | JGI IMG/M metagenome (GOLD analysis project Ga0126339, IMG submission 92532) | Coral microbial communities from Petempiche,Puerto Morelos, Mexico - Orbicella T R C metagenome | ecosystem: Host-associated > Invertebrates > Cnidaria > Coral | place: Petempiche,Puerto...
CAACCCCCCGGATTGACCACGGCAAATTTATTCTGGGCTCCTAAAAAAGTGGCTTGGGCTCCTAACTTTTAAAGTTAGGAGCCCAAAGGGCTCCTTAAAAATTTCCTTAGGCAACAGCCTTGAACCCATTTGTCAATTATTGTACAGTGGTTCCTGGCTCTCTGTATGTATGGCCAGAAGCTATTACTCAACTTGGACAGGTTTTGTTTTACAGTGATGCTGAGCATCTGTTCATAACTGATGGGACACATTTGGGGTCTGGTTTGAGGATAATATTGCATGGGAAGGGCTGTAAATAATAAGCAATTATTGGATGAGGTTTTTGTGATATCTGGAATAATCAAGGTTGAGGGAAGTGTTATCAGCCGAAGGCTGAGGCTGATAACACTAACCAAAACCTTGATTATTTCGGATATCACAAAAACCGAATCTCATAATTGTTTTATTATACATTGTTTTAAAGAAAATAACGACAAACGCATTATCACACCGAACACAGTTTATTTTCATCAAGCCATGTTCTTACATGAACTTGACATTGCTCTTGGAAATCATGCATTGCACATGCAACCTTTGGATTATTCACTAATCTGGTAGCAGATTAGTGAATAATCTGTAGGTTGCACTGTTTTCCAGAATTAACTGTAGGCTTATAGCCAATGAGAAGACAGATGGTGACTACAATGTGTAATAATCACTGCAATGATAGCTAGAAAACCCCATTAGGTTGGTTAATTATCTGTGATCAAACTGATATCCTTTGGAAAAGAATAAAATCCTGGCTGTCACAACTGTTTCAGCCTTGTTATGCTCACAGCAAATGATTATGACTAGAACCACAATGTAAATCCCATGTACCGAGCATTCATTAGTTTTTAGCAAATTTGTTGCTGTGCATTGCAGCATTGTTAGTAGGAAGTAACTTCACTTGTTTGCTAGACAACAATGCACACAAGTATTCTTTGTTTCCTTTTGCTGTTGTCTGTCAGTTTTTAGTCAAGGTATTTAATTTTATTATTTGACTTAAATATATCTGATCTGTACGAACACATATTTAAGTCAAATAATCGATGTCCAGAGATCGCAACAATCAAAGTATATTTGATTTTGTTTATTACTTTTCAGAGTGCTGGGATGGTTGACTATTCCTCCTCAGTTCTCAGTCAATCTATCAGACAAATGACTGCCTGCTCTCAGGAAATGATGTCATTAATTAGGTAATTAGGTTGTAAATGCATGGTATCAGTCCTAGATATTTCTTTGAGTCAGTCATATTGCATTTGGCAGTGCCTGATAAAACCTTACATAGTTTTGTCACATCCCTAGAAACAATGAAACAGCTAAGAACTGGCTTAACAGTTTGCAAAGCTCACTTCCTTCACAACGTCAAGTGCTGAGTCATGTAACACTACTGTTGTCAACTTTATTGGTGACTGCAGAAGGATTCATTGTCATGGAAACCTTGAAGGTTTTTCCAGTTCTTGCCAAGACTGATCCGTCACAGGTACTGAGTTTGAGTCAGTTAGTGGAGTCGTTTACAGTTTTATATGTGTGTTTATATTTTTTACTAATTAATCGATGTTGACCTCTAGAAATCACATTAAAAGGTGCCGGTTAAATTTCACTGTGACATTGAGTAACATGAATGAAAATGTACTTGCCAAGTGGATCAATTCTCTTACATTAGATTATTACGTTAAAAAAATCATCAAAGTGTGCACTGAGCAGTATCAAAAACACTGATCTAGAAACCGTACCATTGTAAGATGACTAGCGGTGAGACATAGGGCTTATAGTATTTATTTAGTTAATACAGTCTATATAAGAATTTATTTATCGTTTCAGGCTCTTTATTTCCTGCCCTTGTTGCTGTACAAACTTGGCAAAGAAGATCTTCCTGAAGTGAAGCAGCAGGTTCTTTATACCATACCACAACTCGTCACACACAAGGTACAATACAGTCTGATAGTTATAATACCTTTTTTTGAACTTTAACTACACTCACGTGATGTCTCTAATGGATAATCATGAATTATTCAATATTACTTTTTCTGTACATATATTAGTAACAGCTATTATGTTTGTTGCACGATATAGCATTAGTCTGCTTAATACTGGTCTTCATTACGCAATGTATGACTGTGTGCCGTTATGATTCCGTATAGCGCCATTCATCCAGTAACTGGCCTCTTCCAATCAGTGCCCCTATGGTAAACGACATTGAGATAGAATAGACTACGTGGACGAACGAGACTACGCCACTATTTCCATCTCACTATATTGCTTCTTCTTGTTTGTAGTTTTGTATAGGCCCTGTGTTACGCACGATTCAGACTATAGGACAGTCTCCTTCTCTAAAGCCCGTGTCTCTGAGATTGATGTGCAAGTTGTGGCAGGTACAAAATCGTGTCTTTCCACATCTTCAGCGAGCACTTAACTCAGTTGACACTAATGTGGAAGTGGAATTAAACTTGGACATACAGATGGCCAAAGCAGCCTCTTTATTAGAGATCTGCAAACTAAGGTACAGCATCAGTCCTGTTCATGCCTCCCTAACTGTTATTAATTTCCAAACACAGATTATAGTTTAATAACCTAATCGAGCTGGGCCACTTGGAACAAAGTTAACCAATCAAACCGTTAATTGAGAACAGAGCCTTAAGGATGTCAACTAATAACGTTAAGGATTCAAACAGTACTTCTACAACAAAATGGTTCAGTTCAAATAGTCGCACTGTAAAGAAAGCACACCTGAGCTTTATGATGAAAAAATCTTAAAAGTAGAAGCGTTTCTATGTTGTCAATGTGTTCCAAATCATTCCTGGCTTTTACAATATAAGCTCGTTACAGCCTGGGATGTCCGTGGTATGTTCTTTGAATGGTTCTGTGCTAGCTTTGGCAGGTGTAAGAAAGCAGATATGTCTAGTGTCTGTGCGCACTCTTACACTGTATGACGAAATGGTAGGAATTTGGAGACAAGCATACCCTCCTTGCTGAGTAACTGCTTGTATTGCCGTTTTGCGAGGCGTTTTCTTAACAGCTTTCAACTGTGTTCCTTACAAACCACAGACCCTCTCAGCATGGTGCAGATCTGTTGAGCCTGCTGTCCAAACTGCTGGATGAAAACACAAAACCTGGGGAGACTGAAAACCATTCGTCTGTAGTAGCAGTATCATTGGCATTGCAAGCTTTGGAGGAACTTTGTAAAGCTGAGGTATGTGTGGTCAACGTTGAAGAACACGAACACATGCCAACCCTTGCGATTAGCTTGGATTAAGACAAACTTACACACCATGTAAAGTCTTAACATCCGTGCACTTTCTATCAAACACCAAAGACAACGCCGACTTGTTGAGAGTCTACATGCATATCCTCAAAAAGGTTTTCCTTTTCTTTTGGGATTGTTTTGAGATTAATCGGTCCGTTCAATATTGCGAAGTGATGTTTTGCTTTACCACCGCACTTTGAGGCAAATCATGACAATTACGTGAATTTCGAATGTCGTGATAAAAATCGCGCGGGAAAATAGAATAAGCGGCACCTACTCTAGTCTTGGTAGATATTTACTTGGTTTTCCATCATCTTTGTTACCAGAAACTAACTGAGCTTTTCCCTGTTGATATCATAAACGGTCTTTTATTAGGTTGTGGACCTGTGCACAGCATGGAAAGTTCTTTCAGTGAAACTTAGTCTGGACAAGCGGCCTCAGGTTCTGAGCAGTTTATGTCAGTTGTTCAGTGTTGTACCCAACCTGGCTGCTAACTCTTCAGACTATCGGGTACGTATGGTTATTCCACTTGTTTCTCAAAAAAGACAAAAAAGAAAAACAGCAGCAACAAAAAACAGGCTTATTAATGTTGCATTACTGCATGAATTATGGACTGTTACAGTATATAGTCGCATTTTAGACTTCAGTTACACTGCGCGTTAATCTGATATCACAATTATTGGCATTAGGATTTCAAGAATCAAGCACTTTCCTTCCTGTGGTCCTTGACCCAACACCAGGTATGTCAATAACAAATTGTGATATTTGTACTCTCTGTTTCTTGTTTATTAGAGCAGCAAATTGACTGCTTAGAGAATTAGTGAAAAGACCACTGGTCTGGTAACTCAATCTAAGTAACAATTAGATTATGAGTTTAAGATTTAAGATTTAAGATTTTTCTAAGGTGATAGTTGATGAGGGCGAAGACCCAATCAACAAACAAATAAAAACAAATTTTTATGACTGTCCCACTATTTAACAGTGTAGTCAGTATGTGCCCATTTATGATACATATATTTTCCCCATGTTTCATTCTCTTACCTTCAGGAGTCGCTTGTGGCTTGTGCTGCCTTCACAGCGTTGTCGATGTTTGATCCATCTGATTTCAAGCTTATTCATCTACCGGAAAAGGTACAATAGTGTATACCCGGTGATTATGTATTCAAGTCTCCGGTGTGTTTCTCTTTAAAACGTTCATGCTGGAAATCAAATCTATTCAACGTAATTGTTGGCGGGATACACTTTTAGTGTCAGTGGTAATCACTTAACAACAGTTTTAAACATTCTAAAGAAGGCAACCTTCGCTTTATGTCAGTTTGGTGTGGACAGTAATACCTGATAATCGTCACTACTTTTTTGCTGACATCTGCAGTCAAAAGAGCACTTAGAAACCATACGTATATGCATTCTACACACAGATCTATCATCCATTGAAAGAAAAGCTGCTGGCCTCCAAGAAACGGAGTGATGACAGTGATGAGACTGAAGATGAAGCTGCTGTACTGGAATCTATTGATAACTCAACACCACCAGGGACGGCTTATGTTGAACTCTTACAGATGCTTAACCAAGATGTACTTCCAGGTCTAGCTTTTCAGTCTTCATTCATTTTCATACAGTTCAACCTCCGAGACCATTCCAAGGGCACTTGCTCCGTGCTTTCAGGCTTTGTCCATTCCACATAAAACGGTCATGACTGTTACGAGACGAAATGTATTTTCGTAGCAATTGTTCCTTGGGTCCTAAAATTGTTAAGACTTACAGCTGAGCTAAGCTGAGGGTGTTTAACATGTCATAAAAACTATGAGTGTATCGTCATGTGTTAACTCTTGATATGCTTCTGATGAAATGCCCTCGGGGGAATAGTCACATCGCTGATCCATAAACTATTCAACTTCCCCTGTTTGAATACCTTCTTGAGATCAGCCGAGGAATTGTCATTTGTACCATTGTAAGCACGCATTCATGAATTAAGGTTTTGTTTTACTTGTTAGATACATGGCTCCATTCTGGGATGTTTCGAGGGCACCAACACAAGCCTTGCAAACTGAACACGTTTGGTATTTTTTTCTTGGCCTTACATAGTGTATTACAGTGATTGACTTTCTGGGACATACAGCTGCTGTAGAAAGTATTTTATCGTCATATTTATAGTTTTCTATGATTGTTCAAATGCAGGTTTTCAGAAGCTCTTGACTAACATGATTAGAATGGAAGCTGCATCTCTGCCAAGAGGCCTGGCTCACACCGTATCACGTGGTACATCATCCCATGACAGGAACATGCTATCCATCCCAGAATTCCTAACAAGTCAGTATGACAAGTCCAAGTCACCAGGACTAAATCAAGGACTTGCAGGTAAAAACGGTATTAAGATAAAAACAAGCGCTGAAAACATCTCTGACAAGATACGTGTAGGACAATTTCCACGTTTCCTGCACAACAAAAACAACGAATTGAAAAAGTGACATGAAATTGTGGTCAGCGGATGCCACTCCTTACCATCTTGTGAAGGGGCATGGGGTAGGAGTCTTAGTAGAGAGGAGAGGCTTGTTTAAATAAGCGTTACGTTCAAGAGATGAGCTGGACCCATGTGGGTATTATTGCTAGGAACGATAAAAAAAGATGTGTTTGTGTTTTGTTGGTTTGGTTGGTTGTTTTGCGGGTCTTTATTAATAAAACGTTTCTGTTTTTAATCAGCCGGACTCTTGTTTTGTTTTGAGCCTCCTTTTGAACAAGTCGAAGGGAAACGTGCCCGAAGATATTTAGTGAATTGCGCCCGAAGATACAGACAGATGCTAGATTCACTGCTGCACGAGGTAACAGTGATCACATACTGTGGAAGCTATTGCAGAATGTTTAATACATATTACACATATTTTAGTTCTGGGCCCGCAGTAATTGGCTACTTAGCTGTTGCGATATCCCTGCCAAACCTCTACATATTGATTGATATATATATTTTTTCTGTATCATAAAGGCAAAGCTAATAAAATAAAATAAAATAAAAAATGTGCAAAGGAAAACAAAATATAATTAGCATTCAATTTAAAAGCTTGGCTAGTTTGTTTTCAGCTATTAACAGCTAATCTGAAACGTATCATAAGTCTTAGAAGGTCTCTTTAACTCGAAATTTACTTAAGGGATGAACGTTGATCTTTCCTGTTATTTCTGTTTAGAGGTACTACTTATTTAATATAGAAAATCCCGTCACAGATAGTTTACCCGCGAGTGTTAATTAGAGTTTGTTGCACAGTACAGGGCGATTAAAATTCTGACAAGATCCACAGATAATGACAGCAAGTCTGTAGACACGGATAGATATTGCCTGTTGTTTTTCGCCAGTTCCTGTGTTCACAGGCTATGGATACCGTTATGCTCATTGATTGCTTTATGCCTTCCCAGGTGCCTGTTCAACCTTCTGAATGGCACAGAACTTTGCTTCTGCCTCAGGCCTGGTTATCGTTTATGAACCGAGCTTACAATGCGTGTGTAGAGGTACGTTCACTCCGAACAACTCAAGGAAAAGCTAAAACATTGCCATATACTTAGATTGCAGTTGTTGAACTCTATTAGAAAAAAAAATGTCAAGTGAGGAACGTTATTGCAGTTTGTCACTGACTTTTAGGTTGTATTCCTCACCACGCAAATTTGACTTTTAGTATTTGAAAATTAGTTCCTCATCACCAGCAGTGTAAATTCTTAATTGCACATGCATTCACACGACTAACTATACTAATTTAGACCCAAGGGTTTTAATATTAACGGGTCGTGACTTACATATAGTTGAAGATTGCCGTGTACATAGCAGCTTTACAATGTTGGTATTTCTTTAAAATTGTAAGCTTTAAGGGTTGTCACCTTGTAGGGACGTAAAGCAGAGTTAGAGATGCAGCACAGTCATGGACATATTCAGGATGTTGAAGAGCTGAAAACAAGACAAATGAATTCTTGGTTGTGGTGAGTAATATCGAAGATGCTTTGTCGCGGTGTCGGTTCACATTGCTGGTCATGCAGTTTCCTTGAGATTTCTCACAGCCAAACAGACTGTTGATAACCTGTTAAAACTCAATCCGTCGACGCTTCATTTTAAGGAGCACTTCACTATGAGTAACCTGTCACCCAATATTAATTAAAATGTGTATGAGTCAAGGCAAACGAGATTTGGACTCATTTCTTCCAAGATTGACTTGACTGGAGATACTAGGAGAATGACGAGATCGTAGCAATAAAAGAAATGGGAGAAAACAAAACCACTGCCAGCGTTACTCAGGACTCTCCGTTAGTGGTGTTTCTATAATTCACCATTTTTCCATTCTTCCTTAAACCGACGAACCAAAGGTTCCTCAATTCCTTACTACACTAACGCAGGGGGCTTATCTCAGCTCTTTGAATTACTTCGGAGTTGATTCTCTAATTTTCTTGACTAAATACATGATGGCAATAGACCGACCCAAGTGTAACAGTGAATTTACATGTGTTAATTTTCAGGGTAAGAGATCAGATCACTGAACAGCTCAAAGCCGCGTCAAGGTATGATATCATGTTATATGTCTTTTACCCCTGTAAAATGCTGGCCACCGACCCCAGCAGCTCAAAAACGTTTCTTCTCATGTTTTCTGTTAAACGAACCTGTATTAAGAGGATATCTCTGTTAAGCGAACACGAGCTACAGTCACCAGGGTGTCTGCTTTGAAAAATTCAGGTTTCACTTTGTTGGATTTCCGCTGGCTCATTTTGTCATGTCGACTTCCTCTCACCCCACACCTCCCCTACAGATACTCAGCACGCAGGCACGCCTATGCACACACGAGCCACCTTTCAATGTAAAGACTTGGAACATGTTTGATCCGTTTACCATGGACACGTCAGGGGCATGCACTAAACTGGATGGCCAACTTTTTGGTCGGTCAGCATGGACAATGAGTTTACATACAGACGCTCGGTAAATGATGACCTGGGGAAGATGGTAGCCTTCCTACTCCATATAAACCTAGTAACGACAGATTACCTGTTGCCACAAAAATATAGGAACGAATAAGCGTGTGTTGTTGGTAACCCTGACTGTTTTTTTTTTTATAATTTATTTACTCTGTATATTATATTACATCACAATTACAGAATACTTACGTTACAAAACTTATAATTTAAAACACAATACTAAAATCGACTTAAACTTTGCTAAATTCTGAGTTTACCATTGTCACTTACAAAATGTTTTTTTACATTGCCTACTTACAGTACTCTACTTACTACATACGACATTACCTACTTACAAAACCTTGCATAAAATTATTGAATTGCTTACAATATGCTATATTACTTACGTATGCCACTTACAATACAATACATTACCTCACTTACAATACATTATGTTACATTACTTACTTACAATACGTTATATTTCTTACTTACACGAATCACTTGCACTAGAAAAAGTGTGATAACTAATTTAAACCTTGCAAATTAAATGTGTGATTGGGTACTCCATGCATTAATTTATGAAACCGGACCACTTCGGACCAGAAGTGGCCTGACTGGTTTTATTAACAGTGTAGCATCGTACTCGTTTTGGTTTCCTTCCTGTTTAGGGGCAACCCGTCCGTACAGGGTAATTCAGTGCTTGCTCTAGCAGGCCTGGCACGAGCCGTATCGATATTTGTACAACAGCAGAGCTCTTCAGGGACGACAGAATCATATCAGCGGAACACGGAGTGGCTGAACGTGGTAGCTGACACGCTGATGGTGGTATTGGATGGAAATTACAAAGCTAAAGGTCCTACTTTGGTTTGGTGTCAACAGGTGAATAACTGTAAGTTATTGCATGAGCTGTCGTGAAACACGAGTACTTTGTTGATCATGGCCAGCTTATATCAGTCAAGCCGTAAAGAGCGTTTGACAAAATATGAAGCGTAAAAGGTTTTAACTTTTCTGCGGGTTTATGTAAAGTATAGGGTTTAGTAAATCTTGACAGCAAAAACAAGTATCAGTCAAAATAGTGAATCAGGTAAATCATTTGTATGGATATTCTATGTTTCAAAGATAGGCTACTGGGTTATGCTAAAACTGTTAGACAACTCACTCTCGGATTTTATAGACTTTGATAATCAGCTCAGGTCTTTACCCTTTGCCAACTGTCAACCGAAAGAAACCTCAGACTCTAGGCTGCAGTTTAACAGAAGAGAGGCGCGGGTGGCCTCATGGTTAGTGTGCTCGTCTCCGGGTCGAGCGGTCTGGGTTCGAGCCCTGGCCAGGGTCATTGTGTTGTGTTCTTGGGCAAGACACTTTATTCTCACAGTGCCTTTCCCTACCCAGGTGTATCAATTGGCGCGGCGAATTTAACGTGGGCGGTAATCCTGCGATGGACCAACACCCCCTCCAGGGAGGAATAGAAATACTCCTAGTCACTTCATGCTACGGAAACCGGGATAAGCTCCAACCTGATGGGCCACTTGACTTGTATTCAGACTTTACCTTACCGCAGTTTAACAGAGAGGCTCGTTAAAAGTATGACTGTATATATTTTGTTCTATTTTCTGTCAGGTATCTTCTGCTACCTCCACTGCCAGCTCGTTGCTAGCTCGTTCATGCTGTGCATTATCTCTGTCACTGTTGGTTCCTTGCCTTGTCACGCTTGACACCGACAGAATTCACAACATGGCTGAACTACTGAAACAAAGAATACCAGGACAGACCAAGTGAGTACTGATACCACTGGGGTAGGAAGAAAGCTGTAAAGAAATTTTATCGATTTTGTTATTTTTCAAATTTTGTACGAGATACAATGGAAACAACTGTCGTCGGGAATTTCCAATCTTCGAAATTGTTCGGCAGGTTACGGAAGCTCTCGTTAACTCAGGTTAGAGGTAAATGAAACCTTAATTGTTATGATATTTAAGGTACAACAATCCCCCTAGGTTGCATTTTATTTCCTTTTTAACGAGAAACTGTTATTGTGCAAGCTAGTTTTCGTTGGGGTTAGGGTCTTCTGTGAAAACAGTCAGTTTGCTGAAGTCTTGTTCTATCAATATGTATAACGTAAAACAGTTAAAAGGCAGTTCAGATAAATTTTTGTATCCGTTTTCGAGGAGTATCAAATGCAATGTTTTATCTAGTAAGGAAGATATAATGCGATCTGCTTTTTTCTCTCCTGTTTTTTAGAGCAGGCAGCTCAGCAGTGGTACAGACGTCTTGTTCTTTAGGACTGGGTTTGTTTTTAAGCAAACTCTACGAGGAACACTTCAGGCATGTTTTACTGTGATATACCTCTGACTGATTCGACATAAGGGTGTCACCCTCGAATTTCATGTCTTGAAACCCATTATTTTACTTCAGTTATAACTGAATCACCATAACAGGAAAGTAAATTAAAGATTGTTTTTAGCCAACTTCCCTTCACATATAAATGACCCAGTTTTGTGAAAAAATAGGTTTTCGGCGTTGTAGCGATTTACATCAAAAGTGTTTTCGCAGGTATAACAGTGACACTCGCTGTCTTCACCGTTTACTGTCCTAGCCTTGTAGAATGCAAAGATTTCAGTGATAAGTCATAACTCAAAACCTTTCACCAATTTTAGTTTTTTCTTTTGGGTAAGAGACAGTTCTTACTATAAGTCCCTGTTACTTGGGCAATATATAACAGCAATTATTTTCTCTTTTCTTTTAGTGATGTGTGTGGCAAGGAGGTAAGTCAATGTTGTTTCCATGTGAATTTACATCGTTAACAGGTTCAATTCCGTTTAAAAACACCTTATGCAGCCAGTGCGATAGGAGAATCCTCTCACAAACCTGTTAACAAACAACATATCACGACTTAACTTTCGAAAGTATCGTCACCTTATAGCCAGTCCGCCGATCTAATGGTCTAGTTTAAGACTTGAGTTACCGGCCGTTCTTTTAGCGTGATACATCCTTGCGCTAAAAGCATGGCTTGGTAGATTAAGCCCCGTAACAGAACCTAAAGCGGTTGACTATAACATGGTGATTTAGAGAGTAAAGTCGTCGTGTTAAAGCATATGATACTTGTTTCCATAGGGCTATTTGCTGATGACTACAGCTTTAGATGCCTTGGAGAATGCTGCTATGACATCAGAGTTAGAAAACACGTAAGAAACAAACTAGGAAATTGTACTTGACTAGGTGCTCGGCAATCTATCGTAAAGTTACGCGAAAAGGTTCTAGTTTATTTTCTCTGATGTAAAAATAGTACAATCGCTCTAAGTAAACACTTCTGCTTGGCAGAATAGGAATAGGTCAGAATGCTTAGCAGTGCCACCAATGAAACAGCAACTCTATTCACTCTTGTTCTTTACAACAATTTTATATTTAAAGTGCGAGCTCAGTCAGTGAAGGGAGATCGAATTATGAGTGTTTATAAAAGTGCATTTTCACTCTCACTGCTAGTGTCCTTACTATGCAGTTTCAGATTGCTTGCTATTTTTAACATTTCCAATTTTCAAACATGAAGCAATTTGAGTATGTTGTAAAATTTAGTGAAACTGTATTAAGCGGACACTCTGCGTTATTCGGTCAACCACCACGGTAGGTCCTTTTCTTTTTACATTTTCTATAAAAGACGTCGTATTAAGCGGACGCTAGCATGAGTCCCGCGGTTGTCTGCTTATTGTGGGTTCATTGTGTTAACATCAGGACGTATTTTTTTCCGCAGAGAAGGCGCTTGTCTTGGTCTTGGACTAGCTGTGTCGTCTTTGTGTAAAGAGAGTCTCGTAGACTCCAGAGTTCACGTGACAAACCTTCACAACAAACTGATGGACATGTTAAATGAGCAAGATGATCCTGATCAAAAGCTTCAAGTAAGTTCTGTGATGAGAACACTATTTTAAACACTTAAGCTTGAAAGGTGTCAGTGACGATCTTGTTTTAGGCTGGTTTGCTACATACTACTAACACTACATGTCTACATGTATAAATCAAATGAAACTTCAGTATGATGAAGAGATACAACTCTAGTCAAAACATTTCTGCAGATTGCCGTCACGTTGGCGTTTGTAGACATTCTAAAATCGCCAACAAAAAGTCAACTTATTTTATTTTATTTTGATATGTATATTTTTATTTTTATGAAGCTCATGTCTAACGGCTATTTTTCCGGCAGAGCCTGTTTTTTTAGCGTGGGGTGTGTTTATGTCTAATGTTATGTGCATTATTTTTCCGGCAGAGTCTGTGTTTTAGCGTGGGTTGTGTTTATTTCTAATGTTATGTGGGTATTTTTCCGGCAGAGCTTGTGTTTCGGCGTGGCTTGTGTTTGTGTTAATGCGTTTCATACCGGTCTTCTGTCAGCTGATCAAGCTGTGGAGTGCATTCACAAAATTCAAAACATGACGGCGAAACACCTTGAGGTTAGTTGTACTAACAAAAGCAACAGTGTTTTTCTTTAGCATCATTTGTTTACACGCCCAAACAAAACGGAGTTTGACAATAGACCACTAAGGTTTCTGAGGATTTCTTGACTGCCGGGGCTGTGGTTGGTGCTCTCTTGCAGGTAGCAAATAGGATGCCAGTTTTTCCAATTGTAAATTGTCAATGAAAATGAGAGGATTTTCTTTTTTTTTCTATAAGGCTTGTGGTATTTCCCTTTCTCTTGGCCTGCTTCTTCATGGACTTGTGCTGTGTGGTCATGGAGGAGTTATTCAGATGGCGCGACAACATGGCCATGATTGGCGAAATGTTCTTGAAAATAAGGTGAGCAAGATTTTAAGCTGTATTGTGTATCGTGTATATGTTTGAATCTCATTGAATCAATGCAGGCGTTCTTGACATTGGTCATACCATTGTGAAGTCTTTTATCAATAAAGGATAATAAGACTGTGAAATGTTTGACAAATAAATTTTTTACGATAACTGCAGAAATTCTCGCGCGCTCATTGGCTAATTTTTATTGTCAATAAGCGGACATTGTCAAAGTAGTCTGCGGATCCACTCGGCTATCGCCTCGTGGATCCACAGCTACTTTGACAATGGTATGACGAACTTCATGATCAATAACAGGACAGACGCATGAAAAACTGACGTCAATTTGTTAAATTGAAGGCGCAAAACTAAGGCACGTGTTTCACTTCAGGCAACTAGCTGTTTTTTCGATAACCAGTATTGTTGATGTGTGGTATAACTGGAGAGATAGTATGTTAAGTTACATCATATCTTTTGCACAAAGGACGCTTCCGAACTTCAGAAACTGTCAGCTCTGAACGGAATCATGGGACTGCTGGGATCAGAGCAAGGCTTGTTTATAGTAAGTTTCTCCACGACACCAAAAAGAGAAGGTTTTAAACAGGCCTTACAACTAACACACAGATACCTATCTCGGAGTGGTTTTCAATTATGTCGAAAGTTATCAGGCAATTACTTTGGTTTTGGTTTTGGTTTTACTACGGTTTGAGATTGGCTGAGTAGTTTAATTGGTAAGTAATTGATTTGGTTTTGGTTTTACGAGACTCAATTGAAAACCACTCTATACACTGAGCTGTTTTGAGAAACGTTGTCCTACAAAAGCGTATAAGCCTATGCGACAATGTCCAAAGGCACTGATTAAGGGTAATGGTGGTTCACAGTTACTTGATTGGAGCTCAAGGTGTTGAGGAGGAAACAGCATAAACACGTGTATTCATGCTTTCTTCTTCCTTCTTGCTGAAACACTGTGAACCTCACCCAAGCAACGATAAACTATCATTACCCATAATACCAATCGGCATTGTTGTCTTGTGGGACAGCCTTTGTGGACACAGCTGTGTCAGTTTTCATGTTAGAAAACGTTTTCTTCATTTTGAGGGATGGATGTTTGTTTCATGATTAACGAATCCGTGGTTACTAGCAGCATCTTCAAGCCTGTCATCTGTCAGCTTACTAAATACGAGTCAACTGTTAAGCCAAGTTTAAAGCTCGAATGAGTCTTAACTAAACAATAATTAAACCATTTGACTTAGAAAGTACCCCTCGACATTCACCGATTGGTCTAATCATAAAACCAAACATCAAAGAACTTCATTATACGGAAATAAGAGAAACAAAAAGCTTAAAGACTTAATGCGCCACGTAGCCTAAATTCTCCTTAGAAACTATCGTAGGAACCACAATCATGTCTTCTATGAAGCGCTTCATAACTATATTTTGTTGACAGTGTTGTTAATGGTTCTATCATGCAATTTGTCGTAATACCAGTTGTGTTGTGTTACTTTATAGGTTGATTCTTTCTCTTCTGTAAACGTTTTCTCGTCGACCGGAGGTAGCATCATCAAATATCTCCAGCAGGTAGGAGGTATTAGGTTTTAAGGTCGTTTTATTTTGTCACTAAATACTTATCACAACGTGAAACTTAATTTACTTCTTCGTTAATAACACCATAGCTTATAGTAAGCCTGTTAGTGTTTGTACTATGGCGCTGATTTCCTAGAAAAGAACGACTTATAAGCTGACTGGGAGGGCCGGAGGAGAAAATAGCTGGCTCGAGGTCATGACGTACGGACTGAGCGCAGCGAGGTCCGTGCGTCCTGTCAGTTTTCTCGACCCTACGTGTATCACTTCGACGCGTACAGCCCAAATACGGGACCATTTTTCTTGTGGTTTTCCAAGGAAGTAGCGCGCGGGGCCGCACAGCTCATATGATAAAGTTTCTTTTGAAATCATCGGCAAGGAAATAAGTGGCGACAGACAAGACCTCGTCATCCTGTGTGCATTGGGAAGTTTGCAAAACAATTGAAAAGCTAATCAGTCACATTCTAGTTAACAATTTCACCTCTATTTATATTTAGATCCATTTAGTGTCTCTATTGGTGTTAGAACTATCCTCAGCTCAGCATGAAAAGACAGCGCTCAGTTCCAAATAGAACTTTTGATAACTCACATATCTCATGGTTCACGTTCTCCATAAAATGCAGAATTTGGTGGTTTTACGTTGGTTTATAACGTTCGTGCATTGCCATTTTTACGTGCATTGCCATTTTTTTCTTTGTTAACGTTCTCGTCGCTGTGGTTGTCGTGGCTTCACTTTTTTGTTAACTAAATACCACGAAGTAAAAGTTTATTTCTTTATTTGAAAGATCGTGTCAGCTCCTGAACATGTGGGTTTAAGTTCCAACAGTGCCTGGCTGCTCGGTCATCTTTACACGGCTTCCACGTCCAGTGCGGTAACTAAGACAAGTGGTGAGTATGAAAAATTGCTGGAGAAAAACAGGTGGCTATTTTGTGCAAAGCTTTGTGTTGTTGCCCTCTATGCCGCTTTCCATGAAACGTGTTCTGTACTATCATTCAGTCATGTATCAGAGCCTTTTTCGTAAAAGACTGTACGAGTAAGGAAAGAAGCTACTTGCTCGCTGTACGCTATTCTTATTAACACTGTAAATTATTATTTTGTTCTTCCCTCAGTTCCCTCAAACTATAGCTACTTGTCGGAAGGTAGCATTTTAAGACTGCTGTTTGATTTCCTTGATAAGGCTGGAAAGACAGGTTTGTTGACTTCAGGGTCATAACTTTTAGTTATTGTCTCTTGTTGTGAAATTGTATTTTTATTTGGTATCGTCAACGTTAGAAACTCAACTTTGTTTGCGTGCATGACAAACGTATCTAAGGTGACTCATCTACCGGCTTGTGGGCATACAAGAGGTAAAAAGCGATTCGCTTCACTTATTCCTTCTCGAGTTTGTTAGCTAACGAGACGGTAAAAAGCAGTAGCTTCAGTATTGTTTAGATAGTGTTATAACCTGCTCGTTTCTCATTCTTAGGTCCTCATTTGAGCTTCTCAGGAAAGATAGTGCCTGTAGTACTGGAGTCGCTTGTCAGTGGACCTCAAGTAGCGCTACCGCCAGTGAACTGGGTATCAGTTCTTGGACCAATCATGAGAGCTAATTTCAGTTAGTGAACCAAAATGTTTATTGTATCTTTTTCCTTACCAGAAGAAATCGTGTTTCTTCTGTTTAAAATAAGGAAAGAAATACAAGAAGCTAGTTCTACAGTGTTTTTCTCCCTCCTCCTTTGTTTCATTTGCATTACTCTCCCTTACATAACGCATTTTTATAACTGTTTTCAATGTCATTTTTATGATTTCGCACTCACGTTTTTTTCCAAATGTTTTATGTCTCATAATTTCCATCTGATTTTACAACTGAATTAAGAATCTTAATTGTTCCAGTTTGTATGGAAGCACCCTTGAACATTGAGGTTACTGGGGCCGCTACAAACAAATATTTTATTATTCTTTTGCTATTATTACCACCCAGTGCAGTTATCTAAACACTGTTTTTTGCCCTGACTAGGGGAGGAGGCAGGTCAGTTATGCATCAGACTTGCATTGAATCAAGCCCAGTCCTCTTCCAGTCTGTCCTCGTACCTCTCCTCCCTGTTAAGTCGGGCAGTATTCATAGGCCTGGGGGTGAGTGTAGAATTTTTTCTAACTGACATTATTGGTTTGTTGAATTGAGGTGAATAGTTCTAAATATATATGATGTATATCCCAAACTAACAAGGAATGGAAACTGTCAGTCTGGTGTTTACCATATCAATGTAGGTTACCAGAATTCAGTAGAAGAACTTATTGAATTTACTGACCGGTTGTGAATAGATATGATCAGAGACGAAGTAACGCGGTTATGTTTATGCCTACAAGCTTGTGGGCCGTGTATCTGAAACAAATATGAAACAAACTTAGCGTACTTCTGAACTAGCAGGGGCTGATTAGTTGGCTATTTACAAAGTGTGTGGGAGTTGCTTTGGATAAAAGTACTGTTTTGTAATGCAAGAACTTATTAGTTTACTGGTAGTTAGCTTAACTTAGTTGTTGTTGGAGACCACCCAACACAAATAACTCAGTGCATGCAGGAAGGAGACCAACAACAAACTCTTTATTTACAGAGGGTCGAACTAGATAATGCCTGGAGCTTGCGTTGCCTATTGCTTAGTTTCATTGTGATATATTAACGTCCTTAATGGATTAATTGACGTGATTTAGGATTTGTGCAAAAGAGAATTGCTGGAGAATTTGTCAAGACTGGTATATGTCATTTCCTCCCCCAAGTTGAGAGAGTTTTACGAAGGAACGCTATCAGAGCCATGGAGAAATGGCAAGGTCAGTTTCACATGATACAACAGTCACGCATGCATCTTTACATACCCTCTTTGAAATTCATCGCTTTCTGCAGCGTCCCCGAGAGGAGAGGGGATGAGTATTGGGCCCTTGACTTCTCTTCCCTATGGCTTTGTTTTGGAGGGGAGGGGGGCAGGAGTTATTAAAATATTACAAACAGTGAGCCTAAGAACAAAAAATCAAACACTTGCTCTTTTCGCGGAACAGTGATTCGTTAAACTTAGTTCCTGTTAGGTATACTATGTTATTAATTTACTGAGATCAACTTGATGACCCAGTTAAATTCTGGTCGTCTCATCACCAATAATTTCGTAACAAATACCCTGAAAATATGTCTTTTTCTACCGTTCCCCTTCAGCTGGAGAGTTATTGAAAAATCACTAAAAGCTTGGTTTTCAAATTTATTTCACGTGGGTTCTTCATATTACATATTCCTAAAACCAGTTTGGTATCTGTTTAAGAATTGATTTTAAGACCATTCATTGGTTTGTTTAACTAGGACCGTTCCCTGTGGAGGGCCATACTTGAAGCTCATATCTCAGTCCTAAATTTAAAAGATCCTCCCGCCTCAGTAATCGGATGGACTATAACAGCACTTGAGCAAATGTATAATGCTTGCAATGAGAACACTGAGGTACAGATTCACATATGTCCTTTTGCTACAGTGATGCTGCAATGATGTATTAAATGGTTTTGTATTTTTTTATTCGTCCATCAGGATAATTGTTTGAGATTGCTTGCTCGCTGTTTAGCACTGATCCCTGTTGAAAAACTAGAAAGTATTTTGCGGGACACACAAGTGAGTTTCAGCGAGCATTGTTAAGAATTTCTTAAACAATGTTATTTAGTACCTGTAATAGCCTCTTAAGGTGGCCAGACACGAGGAGTCGTGTTGTAGGGACATGTTGCAGCGACATGTTGCAGCGACAAAAAACTTGTGTAGCGCACACTGAGGGAACATGTAGCAGGGACATGTAGCGGGGACGTGTAGCAGAGACAAAATCACGACACTTGCACACACATGAAAATGTTGCGGGTACGTGTCCTAGGGATGTGTTGCAGCGACATGTCCCCTCGTGTAAACTGATACTTTTTTACTTGAGCAACACTAATTTGGGAGATATTTTGTCCCCGCGACGTGTCGCAAAAAGTTCAACTCGTTGAACTTCATGGGACACGTCGCGGGGACAAAACGTTGCAAGGATACCATGAAACTTGTGTACGGTTATGCAACATGTCCCTAGTGGGAGGCGCGGTGGCCTCATGGTTAGTGCGCTCGTCTCCGGATCGAGCGGTCCGGGTTCGAGCCCTGGCTGGGGACATTGTGTTGTGTTCTTGGGCAAGACTCTTTACTCTCACAGTGCCTCTCTCCACCCAGGTGTATAAATGGGTACCGGCGAACTTAATGCTGGGGGTAACCCTGCGATGGACTAGCATCCCATCCAGGGG
>Ga0126339_10000868_pt1 | contig 18806 bp, 13 predicted proteins | sample OrbTmetagenome_2_FD_92532 | JGI IMG/M metagenome (GOLD analysis project Ga0126339, IMG submission 92532) | Coral microbial communities from Petempiche,Puerto Morelos, Mexico - Orbicella T R C metagenome | ecosystem: Host-associated > Invertebrates > Cnidaria > Coral | place: Petempiche,Puerto...
AACCGCGGTTTGTTAAAAAGAAGAAACCGGAGTTTTAGAATAGACCGACCCCCTTGGTTTCCAAATGAGTTTAAAAAGAAAGGGAATTTGCCTTCCCCCCCCCCCCCCGCCCCCCGTTATGTCGCATGAATTTTAGGGTTGTCACTGTGACATGTCCATACAGCATGACCCCTCATCTGTCAGCTCCTTGAGACCTTTAAGTCTTCTTGACTTCTTTGTAAAGAGCAAATTAAGATTTTCAGTTTCTGGCTCGGAGTGTGTATTGTACTTCACCCTGTCGCGCAGGTTATATACAATTCTAAATGGCATTCCAGATTTCCAGGTCGTTTTAGCTTTCCGATTTTTTTCGACTGAATCCGCAAAAGCGCGAACCTTCAAAAATGCAGTATCTATCCTTGCAGCGTTACAATATTGCATAATACTTTACCAAAAAATTACACCATTGTTGTTAGATTTCATACGGTACACGTTTGCTTTATCAAGCCTCTTGAGGTCCTGCTAAAAATCATTGTCATTGCCCTTTTAACTTTGAGTAACTTTTCTCCTTTCCTTCCCAGGGAAATGCTTGTCAGACAATTTCTATGTGCGCGGTGACGGAACAAGAGTGTACTTCTTCACACAAGGTACAATAGATATAGAAAGATTTTTCACAGCAAATCGTAGTGCCTAGTGACCTTCTTCTTCGACTTAGCCCGAGTAACCTCGTTTTAAATACCATGGGAACGAGGTTTCTTGGTTCGTGAGTCAAATTACGCATGCGCAGAGAGGGTATCGGAGTTCTCGTGCTACTTGTTGACTGTCAAGTTTACATTTTTCCTCATTACCAGACGACTTTGCGTTGAGAAGGCATCACGCTAGACTCGAATTGACTACAAACATTTTTAAAAGATCTTGTGAAACTTAGTAATTATTGAAATGTTTTGCTCTTTGGGTGTAATATTCGAGGAGAAATTTGCTTTTAAAAAACTTCAAAATTTCTGGGTGGCGAAGGCGCTAATGAGCTCATACATTCTTTGTAACATTGAGTTTATAAAAAAAGCCCCGTCGTACAAAACTGAAGTATTCAATGCATTGGGCTCAAATTCCTTTGGGACAGTTAATCATGCTATCCCCGTTCAATATTGAGAACCAATGTTTTGGTAGCTCCATCAGAAACTGTATCGCTTATGCTAATGAGACAAATGTTGTAAACAAAGATTTTCCTATTCGTGGGGTAGCTGTGGATTTAAGCTGTGCGCTGTGCATGTGCGTGTCGGTAGATGGGATCAGATTTTTAGACTTCAGGATTGAGACGATATGGCCGTAGTTTCAATCTCTGAGTCTTGAAGAAAATGAAGCGATAGCTGTACACGTTTCAGAGGTCATGTTGAAATGTTTCGCCCAGGAGAACTGAATTTGTTTACGCTTTTTAATGGTGGGCGTAAAAATAATATTTTGGGTGTGAGTGGGATTTGGAGGTGGTAGATAGTTCCCGCGGCCCATGAGTTCAAAGCATGATTAAGATTAACCTAATCCACGATTAGTGTCGTCTTTCAGATCACTCTCGTAAGTTGTTACTACAGATCTTTGTTCCTTGCCCTTCTTTATTTTATTTTGACCTATCTCAAGTCGAAGCCAAAATGGGCCCGTAAGCAGTCTTTAAATGTTAAACCTCTGATAGCTTTTAAATCTCAGATGAAAGTTGATCTTCATTCGAGCACCACAATGATGTCAAATATAGAATTCCTTTTTCACGAAAAATCTTATCGGCGTGTTATGGCGAAGCGAAGTTTTTCCCGTTTCAAAACAAATACCATTGGAATCTCGATCGGGTTTACTGTGTGATCTGTCAGAAATTTAAACTGAAGTGATGATGGGAGTGTATTAGATTGCGTCTATTTCATTTGCCCGCTCTGATCATGGCAGGTAGCTAGAATTCAGTCAGTTTATAAAAAGACATGTTATTGCCCAAAAGAATTGAGGAGGGATGCAAAAGTTGCTGGTGAATCCGTTGCCAGTGGCGCTAGTCTGAAAACCGTCCATGAAAATTCCTTTTAGCTATGTGTCATGTTTAATGACCTTTGCCTTGTTCAAAATTTCCTGATTTCCTGAAAAGTCAAGGTTTGTGTGAGCTGTGCAACCAGTGCTGAGGAAATTCTATGCCAAAATAACATAGAGGTTTATTGGAGAGAAACATAACCCTGGTATGGAGTAAACATGTTTTTCAGAACTTGTCCACTTCACGTTGAATTGTTTTCATCTGGTTTCCGTACGTGCTGGCGAATAGTAAAACAACCTGTTATACAACCGGTCAGGTTAGACGAAACGGAAACGGGAAATTGTGTTTAAAAACAAAGATTTTGGATCAAGATCATTTGACATGGATTTGACATTTGCTTTTCCGCCATACTCAAACATACTCGTACGTGACGGTGTGAAAATACTGTAATTAAGATAAGTGGGAAAACATCCCTGGGCGCGGCCGCAGAACTTTCCTTTGACCTCCAACAATGAAAATTCGATTAGTGCCTTTTACGGGCTGTTTGTATGGCAAAGCAATCGTTAAAAACATAAAAAAATAAATATGTTATGGTAGAAAACACTCTCCACATCGTTGCAAAATATTTTTGTGGTTTACCCATCAAGTGGCCGAGCAGCAAGTTGGGAGGGCTGGGACTCCTGGAAGGCGATACAAGGCAGGTTCTTTGATTGGCTAATAACTCGGCAAAGCCAACAAAAAGGTGAGAGAAAGTTCACTGATTGACAAAAGCGGGCACGATACGATATTATACTTTGTTTTAAGCCAAAAGATGTTATGCTCTTAAATATTTTTTCAAGCCTCACAAATGCATTAGTACCCTTTGATTCTCGACTGCAAGAACCGGTCCTTAAATAAAACCAACTGACAAGGAGGAAAACTCTAATGAAATCCGTCTTAGCTGATCACTTTAATATAGTGTTTCTTAGCTTCAACAAATATTGTGGCTTAAGAAATGGAAAAAATCCTTCTGTTTATCGGACTAGGATGACAAAACTTCCGCATAAATAGGGTTAACGATAAAGTATGTTTGTGGGAACAGGAATTGTGAACAACTGTTCGATGTTGAGATTAAATTGTTTTCAAGTTTACAAAGTTAGTTTAGCCGCGATAATAAATGAAACCCTTGAATGCCTTTCACAACATTTATCGTTCCAGCTTTTAAAGGGCTTGCATGGTTTCACAATATTTGAAGTATGTAAACATTGCCTGCCCTCGCCCACAAGAATCCAAAACTGCTTAGTTGTTAGATAACTTTGTGAAGTGTGAGTTTCAAGTCTATCTAGCGGTGAATAATTGATGTGGAGATTAAAAACCTGAAATGTTTGCAATTCGCGCTTCAGTGATCGTGAAGTTTGCAATTGATTAAACCTTTTGTGATCGCCATAGCTTGACTGTCTGTGATGAATTTTCTGCTCGCATGTAATTGCCACTGGCTGGCCTTTACAAACCGAAAAAAAAAAATAACCCGTAGATGGAATGAATTTTCCCTGCTAATTGAGGCTAGTTTTCAATAAACGCTTCGTTACCTTTTTAATTGGACCAAAGGAATTCGGTTTTCCGAAGGACGTTGGTAAAAAGATAACTCGAGTTACGCCTTATGGTTTTGAAAGTTCAGCGTCATGATCTTGATTTTTCATCTTAACCGGATCAGATCAGCTTGAATTTTTGTGTTCTGTTTATTTGCAGGCAGATTTGCAAATGACATCATTGCTGAACCTGTTGTACTTCCTTACGCACGTACGAAGTATTTTGAAGTTTCCCATAATTTACAATTCCTGTTTACAGTTCAGAACGACTCCGTCATCAGTTTAAAAGCAAATTTTAATCTACACTAACAAACAGAGCATTGAGACAAACAATGGTGGTGTTCTGTGTGCTAGTTCTCTCATTGGCCAGAGTTTTAAGAGCATTTATTTCAGCAGGTGTTTTGGAATAACTTTAAAAGACTCCCGGGTATGTCAGGTTAATTTCACGTGAACTTCTGTCGTCAGCACGGAAGCTTTTTTCCGCCCGTACGTGATGTTATTCCACTGATTCATCGCTTTAAGACGTTCTTCAATAACCCAGATATTGTATAAGGTTAAATGTTGAATACATTTCGCTCCTAATTGGCAGGTTTCTCGCGATAAAATGAAAGCCCCTTTATTGTGTTTTTGCTGACGTACCAGCCGTTTGTTCAGTAATGTTATTGGTGTTTGTCTGTGTAATCCCAGAACAGCATTTCGATCTCAGCCGTGGCAAGTAAGGGTCTTTCTAGCAATGGCTATTAGTAACTGAGCTATAAAAAGAAACGGAGCTCTCAAGTTTAAAACGCTGTTTCTTAACAGCAGGGAAACCAATTACAAGAGATTGATTGATTGTGACGGCGCCTGCTAGTTAAGACAAATAAATTTACCCATGGCTAGAGGGGTTATTAGCTGAGAGGCCCTTTGGAGCGACAGGTTGACGGGCGCTTCTGATTGGCTCGCTTCAAGACTTAAAATGCCATCTTGTCAAAAGAACCTGTTATGTGCGAACGAAGCTATGGCCTTTATGAAAGACCCTTTCAGGATGTGCTTTTGTGACCACTATCAAAGCAACTTGCGTCTTATCGCGTCGCATCTTTAGCTTCACTAACAAATTTTTTCGCGCCAGTGGTCAGATTTTCGCTGGCTTTGTCCGTTTCATCTCGCTAATCTCTAGTCTTTAAATCGCCAGCGTTTTCCTTTCTCGTTCGCGCATTTCCGACGTGTAAAAAATCACTAATGATATTCTTTGCTTTGATTAGATTAGTTAAACAGGTTGTCTAGGCTGTTATTTATATTGTCTCTCCCGGGGGGGCAAGCTACGAGACTTCAAAGTGCGCATTTTCGCGAAAAGACAACTTTTTGATTTTTGGTTGCCAGCGACTCGTTTTCTTCGCTAAAGCGTTAACGGTGGCTGTCGATGGACGAGAAAGGGACTCTTCAGTTTTTAATCAGGCTGCATTCCAGGTCTTTCTGACAGAGTTTCCGTAATTCCGAGATAACTTTCACCTAACAGGTGTTTAGCATAGTCAAATATCTACTCAGATTACTGCGGTTCCTTTGTTCGCAATGGCGGCACAAGATTACAGACCTCACATTGAATAAAATCTTTATTTAGAAACGTTCTCTTTGTACATTCTACTTGCTTGTCAATATAAATTATAGAATAATAAAGCTACGCTGTAATAGCTTTTATCGATGTGAACCGGTTTTTAGTTTCGAGTTTCTTGTTACAATTCTTCGTCCAGAACTTTCTACGTAATTTTATACGTTACCCTTTTAAATTCCTAGGGAAACCGAATTATTGGTGCAGTTGTTATGGTAAAGGACTCCTCTGCATCCTCATTCAGTGTCCAGTTCTTCCTACATGCTTACTATCTTCCCTTTGGATTCAGTTTAGCTCAGGTACCGGGTCCTGAGCGATTCTGAGCGACCATTGTCGTTTTGAGTTTCGTATTTACTCGTGTTTCAACAAAAACAGCTATCGGGAAAAAACAACTCCCAGAGTTAATCACAGCTACAGTGAACTATTTTTTTATTAGGCGCGCTAAGCTTTTTCAACTTACGACGCGTAAAGGTTACGCTTCGTTTACGAATCGAAAGTTCTAGAACGGAGTTAAGTCAGTTTTTGTGACTTAAGGACCGTTTCCAGGGCATCCGCTGTCTTCGTGCTTCAGTAGGAGCGACATTCTTGAAAAAGATTTCGAGCAGAGTCTACAGCAATACTTCTTAACGTCAGAGTGCGTCTGTAGATGCGCTCGGAGGTTTGATCTGTCGGCGAAGGCTCGCTGGCAGTTCGGACACTTGTAGGGTTTCTCTCCGGTGTGCGTTCGGATATGTCCTTGAAGCAACCAAGGCCTGCTGAAGGCCTTACCGCAGATTTTACACTTGCACGGCAAGGTGTGTGTACGAATGTGCATTTTGAGCGCTCCTAGCGACACATAAAGTTTGTCACAGTATTTGCAGTGAAACGGGCGTTTATGGTGAGGCTGACAGTGGTATTGCTGGTGTCGAAGAAGCGATGTGAGAGTGGAGTAATTCTTACTGCACTCTTGACACTGGTAGCTATTTCGCGCTGATTGCCCTGGGGCGATCTCATTGCCGTTTTCATCAAGGTTTCTTATGCCAGGCTGTTTTTCCTGAGATTCCGCGGCAACGCTCTTCGGAGCTTCTCTTAGTACATTAAAGCTCGACACTTCGGCTGGATACGTAAAAAGTCTCTTTTCCCAGCCGATTTCGGCGGGCATCTGTAACATTCCCACCTTCTTGATATGCGGGGTAGCATGTTGAAAATCTTGATTATAACCTGTTGCGTGTGCAGAAAAACACATGGTATAAATCAGATATTTGGTTTACAAATTCGACCTGCTGTTAGCAACGCTTGCCAGCGCTCAAAAATTCAGCAAATGAGCACGCCTTAGAAGCGACCAGCGAAATCAGTTCGGGAAAGCGAACAGAAACCGCCAAACCCGCCAGCGAACATTCACTGCAATTGAAGAATTCTTTCACGCTCCTCGCTACCTGTCTGATATCTATAACAAGTGCATCTGAGCAAACACAATAGGTTATTGCACTCACCGCTTCCCGGGCTGGCTATGATCACATTCGAAGGCAGTTTCTTGAGCTTTTCCGTCCTCTTCTTGACTAAGAATGCTTTCGGCATTTTTCGCAGGCTTAGTCAGCCAAATTTGTCGGACAGTATTTCTCTGCCGGGCTGTTGTTTAGTAGATCGGAACGTGTTCCGATTAACGTACAGTTGGGAGTTGTGAAGGGCGACTCTGCTCTTCTTAGCGTCTGTCGCATTTATTGGTTGTTTGATCGTGACGTCACAAGTCAGGTGTAACACATTATTAGTGTGAATCCGCGCCGGGGGGCTGGCTTCGGGTCAAAATTAAGAAGCTGTACCGTATTTGGAAAACCCGGGTAAAAACCCCATTAAGTGCACACCCTGTGCTTCAGCCAGTCAACAAAAGGCTTAATTGACTTGAAGTATACGAGCGTCTCGCCCTTCCTTCAGTTTGAAGGGGTTCAAACCAAAGGAAATTCCAAGGTCGTTAAAAAAAGGCTCAAGGCTTCACAGCAAATCAGTTCTTGTTTGAACTAAAGAGCAAAAAAACAACAGGTGATGCGAGTTTATTACCATTGTTCGCCATTGTTATGATTCGAAAGTCAATACAAGAGGATAATTAACTAACTCGAACAATAACACCTCAATACACGTCGCGCTGCAAATCAAAATCAAACACTATCGATAAATCGCTTCAGGCCAAAAATTTGCATTTCGGCCCGTGTAATAACAATTAACGATGCTACCCGGCCCAGCGCCTGTTTAACCTTCACGGGGAGTTAATAATCTGTTATCAAAACTCTTCTGGTTTCCTTTCTTAGCTGATCAGATGTTGAAGCGGTGTAGGTTTTCCTTAGCAAGAGACTAAATTCTGCTCCCTGTAAACCATCAGCATTGCAGGTGACTCGATAGTAATATCGTGTCGCTTAAAAAAAAACCTACAAGGCCAAGATTACAGAACTTGTTTTGAATATTACATTTCGGTGAAGACGTCGAAAGTTTATCAAAACAACGAGCCAAGGTGACACTTGGTTTTGATGGACGAAATGAAATTCTGCAAAGCCCTCTCTTAGCAACCAACAACCTGTCTTTTCGGAATTTTTTAATTACCAAGGAGAAAGCATCTCCTTGAAAGAACCTATCCACCTTATATCTCATTTCAAATGACAATCTCATAACGGTTGGGTTTTAATCTTAACTATAGGAAGTCGTGCATTCTTTTAATCCGGGCTTGTTGTGTCGGGATTACGTGGAAAATCAACAGAAGGAAGGCAAATTTTTCCTTGTTGATATTCCCAGAGCAATGAGCGGAATTTTATTTACAATCTCCTTATATTGTGGATGCTGTTAAGATAAGAACCTGTCGGCTGTATAATGGGAAAAATGTTGCTCGCCCTTCAGCGGTAACTCGATCCTAAATTCCTGCTAAATTATCTGGATCTGCTGGCCACATTCTTCTTTTTTTAGATTTTATGCCCGTGTCTTAGAGTGTTTTATTTTTTAAGCAGGGAATAGTATTTCTTGGCGCAAGTCCCATATGTTGAGAAAGCGAAATGCGTGAGGGACTGAAGTTGTTTTTGTCACGTTATATGTTCTCTTTTTTAAGCTCTTTCTCAGTGATTAGGGACGAATTTCTTTATTTTGTGGTTCCTTTGCGGAGTTTCAATCAATTTAAACTGCAAATTAACTTGATGAGGTGTTTGCTTTAGAAGGCAAACTTGATCAGTTTGGAAGCCAAGTTCGACTTATTTGTATCTAAACATCAAAATGGTTCTTTCTACTAATCGGAGGCTTGCTTTTTCCCGTGCTGTTCGTGTACATGAAAAGCATCGCCTGAAGCAGAAAAAGTTTTTTCTTTAAATGTATATTTCCGAAGTTGCAGGATTACAAAATACTGAAGAAGTATGGGTAGCTTGTATTTTAATCACCCGAAAAAAAAAAATGCTCGCCGGGGTGACTCATCAATTCATAGGGCACAGCGGAAACAAGTGACCGAGGTGACCCAGGTAGGCTACCATCACGGCTGTTAAGACACGATAAAAGCTCTCATTTCATTCAATAACAAGTTAATTCTTCAAGTGACAATCGGTTGAAATGAGTGGTAAATTAGCGATCCTTCTTTAGGGAAGTTTTGAAGGCGTCCGGAATTCATAGCGCCGGAGACGTTGCTAAGACATTGCAATTAGCTTTGGAACTGAAGGAAGTTATAACTACAGTCTGTTGAGTGCCTGTTCATTTTAATGTAGTGATTGCGTTTTTACGCCGAATAAATCGATTGAAAAGCTTCCATAATCAGCCCTGACGACACAGCAATAGTCGATCCTTTCTTCGTCGGACGTGCTTGCAGATTTTGTTCAAGACAAAAGTGTTTTCTTTACAAGATGTAATGACTTCCTATTTCCCTTTCAAGTTGTAGACAAACAATTAATTTGGGAACATGACGCCATGCATTCAACCGAGGGTGTTCCTGCTTGTTTTTAGACGCAAGTGCAAGCCTTTGTTCACAGTTAGCAAGGTTATTTTCCTTTGTAATACAATCGAAACACAATCAAAGTCTATTTACGACCTGCTCTATGGACTATGAAATCAAAAACACCCATTTTCACGTGATTTGTAATGAAAGTAAATTTATTGTAATTGCGAAATTCCTTCCTCGGAAAACATTTCTCGCGTTTTTTCTCAGTCGTTTGGTTTAAAGTGATTCTAATAAAGGTTATTAAAACGTTCGGCTTCAGTTTTAAACGCCGCTTTTGTAAACCAGGTGTGTAAATCAGCGTGAACGCGGCCGCAAAAATGCCACCGCGTTTTGTGCGAGTGCGTCTGTTGTGTTTCTCCATTTTGTTCAAAAAGAAAAAGGTTCGCAGGTAGCGAGTCGCTTGGCTTTTTGAAAAAAATAATATTGTATAGGTCAGTAGTAAACATAACTAAACCTGCTGTACGATTTTAGCGTTGTCTCACTGAAACAACCGCCATTTGTTCAGTTTACGACAACACCGCCTTGATTCGTTTAATATACGAAAGAAAACCTGTTGCACTGACCTTAAAGTGACGTGGGAGTTTAATGAATGAATGAATGGTAAAAAAAAAATAATTGCACGAAATGATTTGTGCAGGACTTTGGCCCAAAAATTGAAGCTCCGTGATTGAAATTTCCCCACGAGGAAAATAAATAAAATGGACTAGTAAAAAACATTGATTCGGCACAGCGTTCATGCTGCGCGATTATCCCCGGCTTCAAACAAGGAAAGCTTACAGTATTGTAACTACAATGCTTTGACCTGCTTCAAAATGGGTCACAGTTTTTACTTTGTTGTGGTTTTTTACGTGCCCACTGTACGTGGTGACTTTGGCATACAAATCTTCGCGCATCATTTTGGTTTGCCGTGTTGGTTTCTATATTTCCACTTCCTGTGCTGAAGAGAATCTCTTTGTTTTCCTGTAAAATTTAATTTCGAGCCGTCCGACCATTCAATCATTGATTGCTTTGGTTCTCGTGCCAACGCTCTCGGCAGAATAGCGTAGCTTTCTTCTCCTATTACACAACCTATGGGATGTTTGGCCAAAATTGATAAATTCTAGGTTTTAAGTAAACAAGCTGCATTTAATATGGTTTTGTGTGTCAAATACAGAGTTCTTGAAAAAGACTAGCAAGTCTTGAAGCTAAATGAAACCTTAAACTAACGTCAAAATTATATTGAAAAATTGTTGAAAAAACGCAACGAAAAATCCAGGAAACCTTAGAGTGTGGGTGGCCAAAATGGAGACAAAATAGAGAAGGCCACTGTCGGGTGGATAGAAAGAAACTCAGCGTAATTTTCTGCACAGGAGTGTCTCCAGAGCATAAAAATAGTCACTGAGTTTTTCTGACGCTTGACTTTAGTTTTGGAGCTCGTTAATTAAAAGAATAGTGTAATTAAGACCGAAAATTGATTTTGTCGACGAAGAGAGATGCCACTTAACACGAATTCCCGTCTGGTGACCTTGCAGATCTACAGGCCCGGCGTGGAATAACTTGGGTCTTCACCGTCACACTAAGATTGATTGATATCAATTTTCCTTACATAATCAATACATTGATTAAAGGCGCCAAAAAGAAAAGCTTCATTAAGAAAGGTTGACGGGCACAGAGTGCCAATTCTTGAGCTTCCCGCCATGTTTGAGAGGCGTGAAATTCTGAGTGCGAGAATTCTATTTCAAACGATTCCCGCAAAGCCTTTATTTTTGAAATGCCCTGATTCTCTAAGATAAGTGGCAAGATATTTTACTCATCAACTCTGAGGGATTTAGACGGCTTCTAATCCCAGATTTCTCCAAAGATCTGAAGAAAGGTTATCCTCGCGAACGGTCACGAACGGACGAAAAGGGATTGGGACGAGATCTTTCTCTTCTCACGAACGCGTGTTGTGCCCGGCCCAGGCTAAATTCAAATCTAGCCAAATATCCTTTCGTGTTGTCTCGAAAGAGTCGAAAAGACACCATAGGAGTGCTTGCCACGCTGTAGAGGAATCAGTTGTTGCTTTACTATGAAGTCTGCGTAATTCGCCTCTCCAGTTTTTCGTATGCTTGTTTGGATTGCCGAGTATAGAGGAATCTTTGTTCATAATATTTGCCTCGTTGGCATAAGCGATACAGTTTCTGATGCAGCTGCAAACACATTAGTTCTGAATATTGAAAGGGCATAGCATGGTTCACTGTCTTGAGGAATTTGAACCCGATGTATTAAATACTTCTTGCGCGAAGCTCATTAGCGCTTTTACAACCCAGAAATTTTCCCGTTTTTGAAAACCAATTTCGCCTTGAATTTTAAGTCCAAAGAACCAAATATTTCACCATATTACTAAGTTTCACGAGCTCTTTAAATATTTTTAGTCATTTTGTATCTAGCCTGATGCCTTCTCTACGCAAAGTCGTATTTTAATGAGGAAAAGTGTAAATAATATCAGCAAAGATCCCTCCATAAAGACCAAAAATAACGAAATTATTAACCCGAGTCCCATACAGCCTCCTGTCTCGCGCCATCTTTGCAACCTTGTAAATATAAAACAGGGAGATTTGTTATTTCAAGTGTGAACGAGAGAGTTAAACGAATTTTAGCCAACTTGTTTTTTATGTTTTCTTTTCTCGTTTTGGTGTTTAGTTGGAGTTAAGTGCTTACAATCATTTCCGTTTCAGTCGACTGAGAAAACTGAAACCAATAATTACTCAGTCGTTAGAATATTCTGCGGTTGTGACAAAGCAAGTTTTAATGGCGAAAAAGCAAACTTTTTTAAGAATGACGTTCATCTATGTAATGTGGGCGATCCGATAAGATCAATTCTTGGCCATTCATAAAATTATTTTTGTAGGTAAATTATTGTGCTCCTGTTTAAGAATTTGCCTATTGATGGGGAATTCTTAATCGATTTTAACACAAATAAGGACCTAGTTATAAAGAAACTCAATATGCAAGCCCACGCCTGTCAATCATTGCATGTCAATCAATACAAAGTTAGCGGGTACGAGGGAAAAGTTGTGACATAAACAACTCCCTGGTATTTCGAATTCTTTCAAATGACTCTTACTGTCAGTGTTTCTCTGATGTACAGTATTTAAAACAGTTGAAACTCGTCGCTTTGTTACTTTAATTATTCAACACATATATCTGCCAACTTTTCATTGGTTTTCCTAATCTCTCAGCCGATGAAGAAGCAAACAACTGCACGTGCAATTTGCAGAATTTAATTTCGCCGCTTGGCTTTATGATTGACCAGCTCAATGGGTAAATCAGCATAAAGATATTGCAATGAACCAAAATCTCTTTTTGTAGTAGCAGCGATCTCATGACGATTTTTCTTGGCAACACCAATAAAAGAAAACTGCTTAGTACACTGCGCCCACCAGAGACCGCTGATATTCCCAAAGCCCCATCCCACCTCGCCTTGGTTGCGTCGTTCCCAGAGCATTTTCTCCCTTCCTCCCACTGACCAGTACCATCGAAGACTCAGGGTATCCTTACGATTTGTTAAAGCGCGTTACGTCCAGATTTTAATTAATAAACCATGATTGGTATTTTCAGAGGACCTTTCCCAGATGTTCCAAGAGGCTGGACTTGTGGAAGAACAGAACTACGTCGACCGCAGACTGCAAGTGAATCGCGGGCGTCAGCTTAAAATGTACCGTATCTGGATTCAGTGCAAGTACAGAAAACCAAGATGACGACAATTCCAATTGTAAACCGACAAAGGAATAAAATAGGCCCTTTGTAGGATCCGGTCACATGGTACGGAATTAATTATGCTGGAACGCAAGTTACACAGTGGGACTTCCAAAACAAAGGAAAGTCGGGCTGGACTGGTACGAGTTCCTTTGTTTTGGAAGTCCCACTGTGTAACTTGCGTCCCAGCGTAATTAATTCCGTACCTTGTGACCGGATCCTGCAAAGGGCCTATTATCGACAATTTGATTAAAATAAATTCGTGTGTTAATTTATTGGACTTGAAGTCACTGAAGGATGGTACATGCGCGAGTTGTTACGCAAGTGCGTTACGTGCAGCGGGAAAATGTGATTTTTTTTTCAAAGCGCGCAAAAGGGCCTAAAGCCATTTAATGAAGATCCTGAGGGATTCAGCAATTCGCATAGCCTGCAAGCCTGTTGAAGTTGCAAAGACATGTACGTTTGCCTTTCATCATTCAGATACGAAAGATGGCCACGTATGATTTTAAAACGAAACCCAACAAAAATGATTTCATGAACAACAATGATTTCATGACTTCAAAATATTTAACATTGGGTCTTACTGCCAAGTGAGCTGAAGAAACTTATACCAAAAAGGATTTTTAAATACAAACTGAAACAGATTTTACTTGACCATTTTTAACCTTAGTTAGCAGTAGATTTTAAATCCTAGTTCTAGTTTTAAACCTTAGTTTTAGTATCACGTTTTTAGCTTTTATTACTTTTGTATTTTAGATGCTTAATATATATTCTAGACTTCTATTTTTTAGGGGACCCTCCTGAAAACCACCTCTAGGTGATTGGAGGCCTCCTCTTCAAATATTAGTTTATCATCATCATCATCATCATCATCATTATTATTACATTAACAAACAGATTCCATGTTGCCATGCATCTGTTCAGTAATAGATCACAGATGACGTCATACTTTGGTAAGAACAAAAAAAGTGGCACAGAAGGCAATAGCCTTTTAAGCTTTGGTTGTTGTTTATTTGTTATTTTGACTTCTAAAAGTCAGATAACTAGGATTGAAGAGGATTTACGAAATGAACAAACTTTAAAAAGTCAGGCATGCGCCAGAATATCGTGTGAAACATGAAATCTCTTGGTCATAAAAAGTCTCTTCAAATAAAAGCTTTCTACCATTTACGATGAGTTCTTTTTTGGCTGTCATGGATTGCTCTGATATTTGTAGCATACAAAGGACATACATCCAGTCCCAGCGTTTCTCCATTAAGAACAGATCCGTAAGATCAATCCAGCAGGCATATTGTCAGTCCTTGTTGGCAAGTGCTCAACACTCAGAAATGTTGCCTTATGCTGGTGAAAAATCAGTTTGATTACAGGTTTTGGCTCTTCTTTGCTCTTTGGTAGTTTGAAGAAAAAAGGCCCTGTGTACCACTAATCTTCAGTTTCATTGTTGCTGAATCTTGTGTGTTTAGGGCGTTTTATCTTTATCTCTGAAACCTGTAAAAAGAAACACAGACAAGATAAGGGAGAAAATATCACAAACAAAAAAGCCTTGAAACAGACTTGCAAACATTTCAGTGGCATTTGTTATGTTATCATTTTAGTAATATGAGCTCCAGTGCAATAAGTACTGTGTCCCAGGGTTCCAATATTGCCCAGGCTGCCATTCTCATCTTTAGAGCCACCTTTTCACTGGTGTTGTCCCAAGGACCCAATGGCTAAGAGGGACAGCTGGCTTAAGGGATCAGATTGCCAGGCTCTAAGAGGAAAACATTGTGCTGAGGGCTTTAAATCAAAACAGGTCTGTGAAGCTCCAAGCGGCCCAACCCCCCCTCTGTTCCTTGGGATCCTGTTGTACCTCATAACTGAATGAGGAGAACTGGAATGAGGCTAAAAGGTCATGAGAGGAGAGGGGAGGGGAGGGGGAGATACCAATGACTAGTAAGTTGCAAGGTAACTGAGTCTTGGATGAATGAAAAACAAACATGGATAACAACTTACATAACCGGGAAAGTCATACTCGATCCCCAGATCTTTCATCTTTTTTCTCTTCTTTTGTTCTTTCTTGAGAATGTTGCTCACTTGCTTTTGATGTTCCTCATGTGTCTTTGGCTGGAATGAAGAAAAGAAAGATGTTAAACTCAATAATTATTATCACAGTGAAGAGTATGAAGCTGGAGAAATGGGAAACCTGTGATCAACTGAACTGGTGGGATCTGGGACTACCAAGAACAAATCAAGCCAGTTACAAGACAGATGAATGAATTGAACTAAGTCTAAGAGCAAAATTCACCATCAATACTAAATTAAGGTGTATCCTATATTGTTTGGAAACAAAAGTCTACCAGGGCAGGAACAAAATTTGAATTCCACTTGCCCAGTGAGCTAATAAATGTCAGTTTCCACTTGCCCAACTTAAATATTACTTGCTGACAATCAGACATGGCGGCCAGTATGGAAATCAGAGAACAAACATAAACAAAGTATGCTTGGATTCCTAACTAATCCAACTCAATGTTTAACTAATGTTGTAGTCTTGATTAGTTTTGAAAAGGTATCTGACTAGAAATTATCATTTATCATTTATCAAGCTCACATTTCATTCAGTCTCACTGGGCCACTGAACTTCCATATTCACTTGCCCAAAAGTAAAATTTACTTGCCCCCGGCAATCGGACCTGGATTTTTTCCTGCCCTGCCTACTGTTCAGAAGCAATACTTGGGATGCATCTGAACTTAAGGAGAGCTAGACAAAACTGGCCCAGTGCCCAAAACCACCTGGCTGTGCTGCCTCTAACATATAAATGCTACCAACTAGTATTGTACAAAATGTATAGAGATCAGGGATGAGAAGAACTTGTGTTCTGACATCATGACTTGAAGATTTAATAAGTCTGTCAAAATTGCTGTGTTTGATTAACATCCTGATATAACTACTTGGTGCAATGAGACCAGGCCAAACCACTGAGTAATAATGTGGTACATACATGACCAAACATAAACAACAAGGAGTTGCTTAATATTTTTCTCACACGGGAGAATTCACAAATTAAAACAACCTCACAAAAGATTCAAGGTAATGGGCAGCATCAGAGACAAATGAGAGACTAAAGACAAGGCAGAACATTTATTTAAATAATGCATATTTGTGTTGCATCACGACTACTACTGAGGTGGTTTTCATGCACATGACAAATTTTGAAAAAAATAACTAATTATTCAATAAAAAAAAATAGAAAAAATACTAACAATGAAAGAGGTCTGTTCACTCCCTGTAGTAGCCTTCATCTGACTTTGTGCTCTGTAATCATGAGAGAGGAAACTTAAGACAGGATCACTGTCCTGTTTGTTTGGACTAAAGCACTCACCTTATTTTGCTTCTTAATTTCATTTTTTTGCCGTGGTATGAAACGAAATTTTCTGTTTGATCCTTTCCATAACCTGGGATGGACTCTGTCATTTGGGATAACTTTGCCTGTAAAAAAAGAAAATGGTAGAAATACTGAAGGACCTTTTTAAGCAATACCAACAATTTTTCCAAATAAACAAAAATTAAGGAAATGTGCGAAGTTTCAAAAGAATCTGTTGCAAACCCATGAAAATACAGGACTCCAATCTTGCCAATTTTTACTAAGAAATGTCTAACAGGGGCCAGGTTTGGGGTCCCACATTTTTTACAAGTTTGGTATGGATTCTTATGAAAATTCTCACATTTACCAAATTTGGCATGATAAATCAATCAGTGAGGCTTACTGTACTTTTTGTTTGAATGAAAAAATTGAGAAGAGCATGACAATGGTAAAAAGGTCCATTGAATTCTGTTGGTTCAAAATTTATTGCAAGGTAGAATTTTTCTTTTTTTCCTGCCCTACACATGGCTGGTCAACCTACCTTGCATGAATGAACGTGTGTGTAAAATGATGTACACCTGGCTCATGAATATCCATTTAAAAGTGGTTACAAGGAGTTTTCTTTGGTTCTCCATACTCACATTTTAATAATCTTCCGAACATCATGTAATTGTGCATAGTTTCAGCCACAATTTTGGCAACTTCATCAGAGGCAAACTCCACAAAAGCATAACCTTTTGATCTTGCAGTCTGTTTAGAAAAAAAAAACAGAGAAATAAGTGTCTTCAAAATTTGTTAAGTCCCAAGCTTAAAATTTCAATTCTCCTTACTGACTGCAACAACTCTCTTTCAATGTCAGTTTTGGGAAGTTGGTGTTGCGTCAAATGAATGCAAGTTGACATTCCTAATTTCATAACCTTCTTTCTTTATGTATCATGAAGAAACAGCGCCAGGAAGAAAGGGGTTGCGGTTACACTGAACATTTTTATGTTGAGTAATCTAGGAAAGTATGGGTCCCCTCCCTTACGGGAAACATTAATGTCAAATTAAAGTCCTCAGCAAAATGCATGTAACACTGTCAAGAATGATATGAATAAATGAAAATTAGAAATTAGAAATTTAAAAATTATGCTGTACAACAACAAAAAATTGAAACTGAACAGGTTTCTTAATTTGCAACTAATTTGGGAGTGGCAAAAACTGCTCGCAAGTTTTTCACAGGCAAAAAAATTACATGTGAGCCAGATAGATGAAATAGACTGTTACAAGGCAACAAACGTAATGCAGTGAATGTTCTTTGCTCTTAATATAAATGAAAAAATATGTCATTTTTTGTAAAGACGAAAAGATTGTAACTGTGAAGTTTAGCTTTATAACTGGATGAACAAACTCCTATCATGGATAGCTAATTCCAGGGATTTGGCAGGGGGACTACATGCAGGTGAAGGGTTGGGATGCTCCTCATCTCTTAGAGTTGGCAATCATGAAATGCGTCCGTCTTTAGCAGTCAAGGGTAGTTGAGTTGCACATAAAGAAATAATAAAATATGCTGTCATACTTTTAAAATCTGTTTACAGAAAAACATACCCAAGTGGACACTCTAAGAACCTTTACCCAAGCTGCGTGCCTCAATATCAAATCATATGTTACAAGTAAGCTTATTGAACACAATAAAAACATAAAAGAATCAGGATATTTTAACACAAACGTTATGCCTAGATATTTACTATTCAAGTTGCTTCATTGATTATCCTCCTTATCGAGTTGCATGTTGTTTGTCTCATCTTTGAAGTTCTGTTAACGATGATTCTTGATTTTTTCAACATCTGAGGTGTTCATCTCAGCATCATGGTTTGTTTTTAAGTCAGTAGTCATAGCTTTTTGGCAGTGTTTTCGTAGTTTGAATTCGTACATGGCTCATTTCTTATATCCTGAGAATGAGCGTGAACTTTGCTTATTTGGCAGGCTTTCAAGCAATATAATTTGTGGACCGACCCGTATCAAAAACGATTGACGTATTTGTATATGAGATGAACATATAATGCGTGATTCTTTCCAAAACTTTTCTTCACAAAACACAGCATTCTGTACATTAACATTGTTCACAAAGACCAAGCACACAATAAAGCTGTCGTATTCTCATCCCCAATTTCCACTCTCCACACTAGGAACACCTGGTACCATGACCCCCTCACCCCGCTCTTGGCGACCAAGACAAAACAGCTTCCATTTTATGACTTGGCTTTCCCAAGGAAGCCTGAATAACAAATTACAATAATGTGTTTACCATCATTAAATAACATATAAAGTTTAAACCATGTCCAGATTGCTCTCCTTCCAGGTTTCATTCAAATTTTCCAACAAGCATCCCCAACCCTATCACATGGGAGTCTCCCCCCCTGCCCCCCCCCCCATCCCACACCTGATTCATTACCTTTTTTACTTCTTTTCTAAGATCTGAGTCACCTACCTTTTTACTTCTTGAAAGTCTAACTTTATTTACTGTGCCAAACTGTGAGAAAAAGTCTTGAATTTGATCTTCATAGAATCCATGTGGAATGTGACCAAGATAGATCACACCAGGGGTCAGGTCATCAGCCTGAAATAAAAAAATAATTCAAGTGGACCTAGTCATAACTGAGAAAAATTGTTTCCAAGAAGTTTACACTGATGCAGGTAT
>Ga0126339_10000870_pt1 | contig 18793 bp, 16 predicted proteins | sample OrbTmetagenome_2_FD_92532 | JGI IMG/M metagenome (GOLD analysis project Ga0126339, IMG submission 92532) | Coral microbial communities from Petempiche,Puerto Morelos, Mexico - Orbicella T R C metagenome | ecosystem: Host-associated > Invertebrates > Cnidaria > Coral | place: Petempiche,Puerto...
AAATCATTGGAAAATTAACTGCGATGATCATTCCTCACTTTCATCTACTACCGCAGTTCATATATGAATTATTTCATATAAACTTCACATCATTTCACTCCTCACGGGAAGATATGAACTCAACTAATTGACTTCGCTCCCAATGTGTGGCTTCATAGCTCAGTTGGTAGAGCATCGCACCGGTATCGCGGAGGTCACGGGTTCGAATCCCGTTGAAGCCCTGAGTTTTTCAGGCTTCTTCTTTCCAATTTCTTAAATTGGAAAATTAACTGCGATGATCATTCCTCACTTTCATCTACTACCGCAGTTCATATATGAATTATTTCATATAAACTTCACATCATGCTGGATAATGACAGGGCACATGACCTCTCGAAGAAACCTGTCTGACGGGAAACGGACCGATATTATAAAGAACGGCAAATGTGTGAGCCTTATCTCCAGTTTTACTCGAGAGACTATTCATTGGTTTATGGTCGGTATAAAACCAGAATGGTATCTATATATTAAGACCTCCATATAAAGCATGATAAGGAACCGTGTAAGTCGACATTTAACCATAAGAGCAGAAAATAGTACCTTCGTAATTCGAGTCCTGTTCTGATTTTAACATCACCAATGATTCGTACAGTTCTTTGAGCTGTAAACTTTAAAGTGATCCGCGTGCACTGTAGCACGCAATTGATCGAATTTTGCTCGAAAATCCGCCAGGGAAGAACGCAAGAGGGAAGAGCGACGAAGCCGTGAGGAGCGAAATAGCATTTCTAGACGCCCGCGATAATCGAGGTCCGCGGCCTTGCTACTACCCTCTGTTCGTCGGCCACTTCGCGTTCTTTCTCGTAGCCTGGAGTAAGGTTCCAGGTGGGGGAGAAAAAAATTCAGAGATCGAAGCGAACCGTCTAAGCCAGCGTGCAAAACGTTAGGAAGGCGGGCAAAGCGAGTCAGACCGCACCCCAGACCGCGTCCTGTAACCCAGTCGCGAACCTGCTACAGACTATCTTCCCCTACGGATTTTCGGTAAAAGAGAGACTGTTCGCAGGCTACCTTACAAGATGCAGAATAGCGCACCGTGCCGAGACGAAGCAACCTGACACATTTCTTCCGGTAACATTGCCTTTCACTGGAAAGGTCTTCAAAACAGGCGTATCCAACTAATCTGTCCATTAAAGATTCGTTCTCAGCGGAATCCTTGCTGCCTGGAAAATTCAGGGCAAGCAACCGATATGACCTAACTCAACCCACAAAAAGAGATTTCTGCAGAGATTACTAACTGGCTGAGTAAAATATGCTGGATTCCTTCATTGATAAGCAGCCTGGTCTGTGAATTTTGCATTATTTTGCTAATTGTATACACCGCAAATGAACAAACCATTTGAAAAGAAAATGATAAACTTAACTGTCCCGACAGGGGGAAGGGTGACCGAAGAAAATCCAGTTAGTAACAGGATAGTCAGACCCCAGCAGATGTGAAGTGTGGTCTATCAGTTACCGGTAGTTCTCTAGGATAGGAACTGCTTAAAATATATTAAACGCAAAACACAATCGAGAATACTAACAGAACTGTACAGTTTATTGAAAAGATTTGAAACCGACATAGGATTCCATAGATTGAATACATTTCAAAAAGCATACATTGTTTTGGTAGTAAAATATAATATTAATTTGTTCTGAATTAATTCTCGATTCCGTTCGTTTGTTCTCCCTCTTATAGTTTTGCACACTTTGTTAAAATGGCAAAACTATTAATTAAAATTGACGAAGAGTGTTTTGCTTATTTTGCCTTTTTTATACTCTTCATAAATATGTGTTGAGCTACATACATTCGACTCGTCCATAAACAGATTTCACAGATCAAGATTTCATAACTAAAACAAAAAGAGTTGTACTAGCGCCAAGTACACCAGTTTTGAATAGTAAGATGATTTTTAAATAGGTGTTGTACCGTTATAAAACGTTTGCCCAGAGTTCTTGTCTAATAAGGTTGTAAGCTCAGTTAAATCTAGAACCAAGTTGTCCGCTTTAGCTGCAGCACGTAGTTTAGCAGATCTCGAACGTGGATTAAGGTAAACTTCCTCATCTGACGGATGAATAACGTTCTTATGAAGAGGAAGCCACGTGCTCGCTTTCGCCTTGCCTGCAACTTTTGTTCTTGATCGCAGGTAGCTCACCTCGGAGTTGGCTTCTTTGAAGAAATGTCTAACGATAGAGTCTTCTAGAGCATGAAATGAAATGACTACAAGACGCCCTCCAGGACGCAGCAGTTTGTGCGCCGTTTTCAGGGCACATTGAAGTTCATTGAGCTCGTCGTTTACAAGTATGCGCAGTGCTTGAAACGTTCTTGCCGCAGGGTGGAGGTTACGAGAAAACTTGTCGGTTCTGTTGTAGCGTACCGCTGCCGTTACAATGGCGGCTAACTGTCTCGTGAAAAGTATTGGCATCTTCCCTCGGGCTCGCACAATAGCCCTGGATATACGAACTGTAGAACAAAAATAGAACAAGGTTAGGTGAGCATATCTGAAGTGAACACAAAACAGCACCATCAAACATCAACTGACTTGCAAGTCATGAGAGTAAAGAAACTCACTACCAAGGAGAATTGTAAAGTACAACATTGTATGAACTTTAAAATTCCCTTCCCTGTCCCTAAGGCAGTAGGTATGTATGGAGACTAGGGCGGACAGAGGAATTAACAGGAATTGTCTCTAAAACTAGTTATGTCGGATGATTGATTGGTTGACTGGATGGTCAATTAACCAGGCAGTTAGCTAGACACCAGGGGCGGGGGTGGGGGCAGGGAGAGACTGCCATATAAAAAGGGCAGGGGTGCTCCTTGGAAATTTTGAAAAGAACCCCTAAGAAGTACCAAGATCCTGTTTTGTGGGCATGGCTTGAAATATTTATCTCCCCTAAGAGGTACCAACTCTTTGCATAACACATCATCTCCTGTCATATTTTTTCAGTTCAATACCCTAAAGGGTACCACAGAAGCTTCCACTGTGAACCTTTGAGGCTAAATGTCATAAAAGGTACCAAAACTGCTTTTTTAACCCCTAAAAGGTACGACAAGCACCCCTATCCCTTTTATATTAGAGTGCCCCCCCCCTCCCTGGTCAGACTGCCAGTCAGTCAGTCAGTCAGTCAGACAGTCAGTCAGACAGTCAGTCAGTCAGTCAGTCAGTCAAACAGACAGTCAGTCAGTCAGTCAGTCAGTCAGGCAGTCAATCTAAAATGGCCAGTTGGTCAGTCAGTCAATTGAGTATGTGTAGAGACTAAAAGATTAAAACTGTAAAATCAACTTGATGATATACTGGAGCTGGCTGGCTGACTGGTCAGCCAGTCAGGTAACTAGCCAATCCAGAATGGACATTAGTTGGTCAGTCAGTTGGTTTGAGTGTGTGTGAAGACCAGAAAGGAGAATCTGTAAGTTGCAATTGTAGAATCAACTGGATGATATCTTGGAGTTGCTTGGTTGGTTGGCCAGGTGGTTGGTTGGTCAGCGAGTAAGGCAACTAGCCAATCTAGCACAGGTGTCAGTTAGTCAGTCAGTTGGTTTGAGTGTGTGCAAAGATTAGAAAGAAAAATCTGTAAGTTGAAACTGTAGATTTAACTTGACGATATCTTGGAGTTGCCGGGTTGTTTGGCCAATTGTTTGATTGGTCAGCCAGTTGGGCTACTGGCCAATCCAGCATAGCTGTCAGCTGGTCAGTAATGTGTTTGTGGAGACTAGGGAGGAGAATCTGTGGGTTGAAACAGCAGAACCCCGTATAACCACAGAAATGTACTGATGTATTAAACTTGAAGATGTCTTGGGTGAATTACGTGGTTGGTCAGTTAGTAAGGTGGTCTGGTGATCATGGAAAAATTGCAGAACCTAATGGTCACCACAAAGAGCATATATTAAGCACCAACCAGCTTCCTTTTCTTGTCCATATTGCCTTAATACAGCTGTAAGCTCTGTCTCGTTGATAGAATTGACCACATCAGCGGCTGTCATCAGAAGCTGTTTATCACCTCTTTCACAGCTGATATTTCTTACATCCATTCTCATATCAAGTGGACCATCTTTGTAAAAAGAAAACCCTCTGTCTGGATCATCAAATTGAACACTGGAAGCACCAATGTCAAGAAGCATTCCATCAACAGATTCATTTTTAATTCCATGGCCTTGAAGAAGTTTGTAGATATTACTAAATTTTCCCAAAATGGGAAATAACTTTCCCTTAAATTCTGGTCTCTCTGAAAGAATGTTTGCTATCTCTATTGCACTTGGATCTCTGTCAAGAGCATAGACTTTGCAGCTTGCACTTGAAAGGATTGCTGCACTATGTCCCCCAGAACCAAATGTTGCATCTATAAATATCTGCAATAGTAAATAAGAAAGTACACATTTTTTTACTCCAGATTAGTTTGATAGTTAGGATTACTCTATCACTATTGTGACATACAAGAAAATTAATGGCTATGGAGGTCTGACTAAACGTGCATTCCTTTGGAATGATCTGGATCAGGATCAGTGATCTGAGATCACTTGGATCATAGCGCATCAAAGACGCTGATGAACCAGCGTGGATTTGCCAGTTCCATTGATGTACCATGATTTGAGCGACTTGGATCACTGATCCTGGTCCAGATCACCCAAAGGAATGCACCCTAAAATTCTGACACAGCTGAGAGAAAAGTATGCGATCAATTATTTCAGAGTGGTACTTGCTATATGGGCATGTTCATCACCAAATGGTATGGTTTTAAAGCCATTTTGGTGTAAAATAGGGTAAAAATTCTGACCAAGTTGGTCTCAAATAGGACATGCTTTGTAAACGACAATATTAATGGTACTCAGTCCTCCTGGTTAGCCAGGATCGATGTTAGAGACAGATACCCACTTGGACGTCTGGAATAGGGTATCACCTATTTGGTTCGGTCTGAAATACTAGGTCATCGAAAATAAACTAGAAATTATTATAAATTTCGTAGAGTTATCCCTTCCCCCGCCCCTCCCCGATTTATGTTGGCTGATCAGTAGAGAAACAGTGCAGTTGAATTAGTTATGTATGTTACAAGGATTTTATTTTTCGACATCTTTCTGTGACGTCAACAATCACACATTGTAATATGGAGTTCAAGATGTTTTGTTGCCTTACCCTCACATGGATATATAAACCATATGACTATCCTTAGCAGAGCTTTTAGTTTAGATATAAAATAACCATGATAGTATTTCCCTTTCTGGTCAAAAGAAAATTACGCGATGGATAAGCTTGGAAAAGTGAAAAGATTAGTTACGAATCTGCCGTAACCCGCAGTGAAAATTTCATGACTTACCTGTCCATCACGAGGAGCTAGAAAGCTGAGACATTCCTTCAGCATCACAGGGACATGAATGGTGTGTGAATCTCCTTGAGTGCAGAAGCATCGCAATTTCTGAGAAGGAAGTATAAAAAGACTTCTTGCGCAAAACGACGACAAAGAACCCGCCGCCATTTTGTTTCCTCATTTCTGTGAAACGACTGACCAAAAGCATTGCGGATTCAAGCGCGCCTACTTTCAAAATGGCGGCAGCCAGAGTACAACTCGTGGATCCAGTCGAAAGACTGAAAGAAGAGTACAAAGCCTGGAAACACAATCACCCCAAGGTTTGTTGTTAATCAGCCCGTCTTTTAATTGTTCTGAGGCGATTGTCACTGCAGTCTGTAAGACTATTATATCAAGCAAGGATGCTGAAATATGGCACGTCTGAATTCGATTCGCGTGCTCTGTATGCTCTAGTAACAAGAGGGCATCAAATTTTAAGCTCTTCTTGTTAAGTCTGAATGTTTACTGAATTTTGGTTTAGGATTTCATCGCGAAACCAGTTAAGAAGGACGATGAAGAAATCGACTGGCTTACATGGCAATGTGGTAACTATTAAGCTCAATAAATTTTTCCATGTTGCTATTGAAGATTCCAGATTTTTCCCCCCCAATATGGAAAATTATTTTATATAGTAACAGCTAGGAGACTAACAGGAACAAACAATTAAATCATAATATTTGCCATTGTGCATTGGCTTAATTCAGCTATTTCATCTTTTGGCCTATTCCCAAAGCACCAAGGCATCAGCTGGAGTAACTGTCGGTGTAGGCTGGAGTCTGGGAGTTGTAATTAGATCTTATGGGATAGGATTCCATCCAGGGGGAACTAGAAGTACAGTTTTCACTTTTGTACTCCTAGTTACTAGATCAGTGATGGATCTTGGGGAGAGGCCCGAGGGTGCCCCCCCCTTCAGAAGGAAGAAAAGCCAGCAGGGCAAGCAACCCCCCCCCCCCCCCATTAGCTCAAGGTCTGGATCTGCCACTGTAGATGCTACTAAAATGGGGATAAGCTGTGGTGGCATGGGACACTTTGGCCCAATGTCAAAGTATGTTTACAATCACCAGATTGCTACTAACAGAAGCAATATGTCTTCTTTCATAGCTATCCCAGGACCTAAAAAGGTAGGTTACATATTTCAAATACATAACTTCAGGCATTTGTGGGTTAATTTTATTACCATAGCACAGTTATTGCCAGACAAATGCTGGTTTCCTCTCCTCTTTACTAGTGATCTCAAAATAGTTATTTTACTCTTAGAATTTGATTGTCTATTGATTTCTTTCTCCCCATTACCTAATATTACTCACTGGATTTTCTATGAGCTAAAGGTTTTGACATTGTACTTCTCTTTGTTTCAATCTTTTTATTTTCCTGTATGTATTAATTTCACTTAGACCATTTGGGAAGGAGGTATGTACAAGCTGGAGTTGTCATTTCCCCAAGATTACCCATTTTCACCTCCTAAATGTAAGTTTCCAGGGGCTCAAGCTATATTTTGTTATAACTACACAACTGTCATTAGCTGAAAACCTTGAAGAGCCTATTTTCAAGATCCGTCAGGTGGTGCCGAAGTTCATGTACATGTAAATAACCAACAAGTTCTTCACAAGTTCATGCCATGCACTGTTTTTTTTTTTCTTTTTTTTTTTTTTTCAATTTTACATGCATGTTTGTTCGTTATATGTCCTGGCTAAATGTAGCTCTGTGCTCTGTCCCTGATGTGTCAACTGTTATGTCATTAGTAAAATTTAATGAAGATAATTGTCTTATTTCTCTCAGGTGTGTTCAATCCTGTCATCTTACATCCAAATGTGTTTCCCTCCGGCAAAGTTTCCTTGTCACTGATCGACAAGAGTAAAGGCTGGAAGCCACAAATCACTGCTAAAGAGGTAATAATTAATTTTTGGACACACATAGTATGCTTTCAATGTTTGCTAAAATAATAATATTTTTTCAGGTACTCCTCGGTATTCAGCTGTTGTTAGGTGAACCTAATTTCCAGGACCCAGCTCAGGCAGAAGCTTATGTAGTTTATTGGTAAGGAAAATCATTTGTCTCCCATGAATATTACCGGTAATAACTCTACATACAAGACAGTCCACTGGAATTTGTCTCTTTATGTTCCATATGTAACTGGTGTTTACACCTTTATGGACACAGCATGTAAATTACCATAATCATTCATTTGAACTCAGCTAAGGAGATCTAGGGGAGTTTGGGGGGACATTACAACAAACTGACTTGGTCTCAGATTGCTGGAAATCCCTTCGCCGAGGATTTGCCGAGGACGATAAAAAAATTTCTGGGGGAGGATGACCCCAGACTCCCCTACAAGGGACTGCCTTTCCTGGTAAGTATCTCAAACCCCCTTTCTTTAAAATCCTGTTTCTGCCCCAGCTCAGGTTCCCATTTTTTTTTTACCACACTACCCAACCCCCTCCAGCCAACCAACTATGGAGTTGAAGGCTTCCTTTCCTGATTACATGTACTATCAACTCTCTTTAACTTGCAGCCAAAGCCGGATGGAATATGAAGAAAGAGTTAAGAAGCAAGCAAAAGAGATGGCTCCTAATGGACTAGGATAAAACTAACCACAATATTAAACATGTTAAAGAACAAGAGAAAATGATAATTATTAAGAAACTACTGTACGGGTAGAGGAAATAGCAGCAGCTGTTTCATGATCTGGCGGTGTTCTCTATAGGCTCAATTTCTGCCACTCCCTTCAGTCCCATCCTGTTCCTCCTCTGCTGGAGAGGATTGGGGAGTTCTTTTGCCAAACAGTGGCTGGCAATCATACCCATATACTCTAAGGCTACAAGACGTCCTGCTACTTTTAAATTTGTTTTAATGTTGGTTCTAGTAATGTGGTGTTACATCAACACAATGTGGTGATGTTATAAGAAAATAGATGCAATTAGATACACTGGTAAGGCCCAAACAAGAGTAAAATAGTCTAGTTCAGGCTGTCTCTGACTAAGTGTGAACAAGCACAAAAAGAGGGACTTATGTTGAAATTTGGATTGTACATGATGTATTAAAACTTTGTACTGAACAGTTACTTGTAAGAACTGTAAACACGTGTCAATAAGTACATTAATGAGATTCTCCCTTAAACAAAGAGTTACAAGACTTAACTGGGGAAATGGACTTGCTGTTCAAGTGAGTCTATGTTCACGTTGCATTCCTAATGCTGGGTTTTGTGTCTGCGTGGTTCAATTTCACCCATACCCCAGAACCAAGGACATTAGCAAATTGTTATGGCTAAAACTGAACCACAAACATTTACGTCAGATAATTTAGTTTAAACTGTACCTTTGTATTACTTGACATACTGGCCAAACTAAAAAAACTAGACAGTACTTTACAACTTTTTTTGCCAAAGAAAAAATTTGTGGAATGTACAAATGTACACTTACTGTAGTTTTCCCAGTCTCTATCAGTGATAATATTCATCAAATTATGTAAATGTCATGTTAAGTGCTATTCCTCTTTCTGATGAGATCATCTCAACTGAATTCTGCCATAGATGTAGCTCAGGTAACCAGTGAAAATTACTGCCAGGAATTTAGGCAACTGGTGCACTGCCTTCGTATTTGCTCTCCAGCTTTGTTTTTTGATTGCGTTAATTTGCTTCACTTGTTGCTGAGAATTGTTATTGACAAAAGGGTTTCTGTTTCACAAGGTGCTAAATCCAAAATCCACCAAAAGTGCTTTTAGAATCTGGCATTTTGTGAAGGGAAATCCAAAAGCCTTTGACTGGAAACTGTAGTTGATGACAAATCTTTCTGCTGCTTAAAAGTTTCTGATGACCTCAGCTCCAAAGACTGTTAATAAATCTAATAAATACTGTAACTATGTCTTCTGTTGGTGGGAACAACATAAATTATTTTCTTCTATTTGAGCAATCCAAAACTAACTTGTTTGATATTGGATCAGAATTCTTAAGCACAAGAAAAGAGGTCAACTTATGGCAAACTTCATATCAAACCATTCTCAAACTTGTAGATACAAATACTAAATGTTTTCAGGCTATTAAAAGTAGTCTGTATTATGCTATCACTGGTGATTGATCTTCAAGACCAACGTTGCCTGGTGAAACAATGTTCACGCCTGGGTCAACTCCCTCGGGGGAGAAACTGACAACAGGATCTTGGCCTTGTTGGGTTTGTTGAGAAGGCAAGCCATTTGGTTGGATCACAGATGTTCCTGGAGAGATCTCTGACATTGTAAGGGGCTGAAAGTTGATAAGAATAACAACAGGTGATATTAAAAGGTTTTTCTAGAAAACTGGTTAGTTTTATAAGTACACATTCAAAAACAACAAGCTACTTGACATTTTTTTGTGACCATTGTCCTGTCTGATATGGTATACTGTTAATACTATGGGTGACAAATTACTCCTTAATTTTGGTGAAAAATTTTTAGTGTTAATTTATAACTTCACATGTGAAATTACACAATTGCCATGGCAACATTTGGTGCAAAATTTCTTCATACAATAAACAAGTCAAAAGCACATGATTGTAAGTGTAATTTGTCATTGTACTCGTGAAGCTAGGAAATAACTTCACTTACATTTTGTCAAAATTCTATTAATTTCCCGAAATACATGTGAAATTATTTCCTTATTTCACTCATCGCCACTTGATAATTCATACTAATACTTGGAATTGGTCTTCGTTTCTCAGGAAATAAATGGGTTAAACCAACATTGAATCACTACAGATTATGTTTACTGTTGAATCAGATCTTTAATCCTGCCACACAGTGAAGGAATAGTAACTATTATAACAAACCCTTTTATCAACACAATAGCCTAGATCCAGATCTATTTAATGAAATGTATCTCAAGTAAGTGCCCAAAAACTTGGCAATGAAATCATGACATCCCTGAAGCAACATACAGTAACTAAAACTCACTTTCTCATCCTTTTTCTTCAACTGAAACTGGCAAGTTATCACATCGAACAAGAAGCCAATGAATGAATGCAGCATGCCTACAACACAAAGTTAACAGATATTAGATACTTGTTTAAAAGCGATACATTAAAGAACAGCAAATTATCAACAAGAATAAAATGTAGAGATTATCCTCTAAAGCATTTTATAGCAAGGCATCATACATGAGTGAATAAGTTTTAATAACTGAATTTTACCTGAAGTAGCAAACATTCCTCCCACGATGCCACACAGACGAACCAAGAAACCCCAGAATGATCTATGTTGACTTTCAACTCGTACCATTATTGACGACATGTCATACTTAAAGAAAATTCCTTAAAAAAATAACACAATTGTAATTACCAATTACTATCAATGCACTAACCCTGGCACTTCTAAAAAAAAAAAAACAAACTAGGTAAAATTCCAAGGGGTCAGAAACACGTAAAAATTCAAGCTGTCCCCGGGTAATGTGTTGACGAGAAAGTTAGTGTTAAGGTCAGGTACTTTCATTTTCTGCTTTCCCAGGGGTTTCACTAATGTTTTCAGTGGGAGGGCAACTGGTTTATACAGGCAGGCAAAACTATTAGAACTGAACTTCTTTGAAAGAAAACCTTTTCGCTAGATGATCAAAACAGCGTGCCAAATAATGTTCTCAAAGCCGGTCAATTTGCCCGGTGCCTACCCCTTAATGAAACCCCTGGCTTTCCACACTATCATGTAGATCACTTAGTATACTCTATACTTCTTCCTTACCAGAAATGCCATGGCTTCCAGCATTGTGGTCTATTTCTCGGATCTGACAAACAAAATTAGTTCCAATTTGACAAATTCTAATGCACTTGTTGCATGTGTTTTACAACAAATCATAATCAATTATCTAACAAATCAGTATATTGTTACTGCTGCTGAAAATAATGATATAATTATCACATTTTCACTAATAATTCAACATTTCTAGTTATTGGTGAAAAGAAATACACGTAATGGCCTTAAAAGAAATTATGAAAATTTGTCATGCAGTATATTGGTTAATTAAAAAAACTTGATTAGAAAACATCCTTACGCAAATATGTGTGCTGAATGGTTAAAAACCGTTTTTCTGTAACTCAAAACACAGAACTAGCAAGAGCTGTTGACGTAATGATGGCGCGAGCAAAGAGAATTTACATTTTGATAATCAAAGTTAATAAGTTGTGTTCCTTTTTTGTCATGGTGTTTCCTAAAAGAAATAGAAAACATGTTCTCCGTGTTTCTATCAAGTTATAGAAACACTCGTGAAAGTTTGGGAGAACTTTCCACAGCATTTCTCGTTCTCCCAAACTTCCACTCATATTTCTATACATGTAACTCGATAGAAACACAGGACATGTTTCCGATTTCTTAATTATTAACATTACAAGTTCATTGTGAAAAGTGGAGTATCATGATTGGCTGAGCAGCAGAAGATTACACTGGACCAGGCAGTAGCACAGACTGCTCATTATTCAACTGGACCAGGCAGTAGCACAGACTGCTGATGATTTAATTTCTCTCATGCCTAAATAACACATGGAACCATGTGTTATTTAGTTGTAACCAAAAACACACAAACATACATGACTGTACAAAGACAACACCAATGTTAACAATGTTCAGTTATTATTTGACCGACTGTATCATTGTTTGATCCCCAGTTGTGAGGCTCATAAACTTGAAGAAAAGCATAATTTGACCAATAATTGGACCCAAATCATTATACTGATACATAACATGTGATATTACAATTTAATTGAATGGTTACCAATTGCAGTCAGACTTACCCTTTGCGTGACTGAGTACTGGTTTGTTTTTGTTATGCGACCACTAAGTGATTTAATTGTTGTTGGTACTATCTGCAGAATCATTTGGAAAGTAAATATTTCAGATATTTCAGCAGTAGATACCAGCAGGTAGGAAATCAGTTATTATGATATGCAATTTTTACACAAAAACCAACCTGAATATAATACTGGTACATCTGCATGTCTGATAAGAAAATGAAAACAAGGTAATTATTTGAGCAGCAACTACTAGATAACCATAATACAAGCGTTTAAATGTGTCTTTCTCCCCAGGAGGATATTAGTTAAATTCTGTTGGTCTGCTTCAACCAGTGATCATTTGCACATACTGTAAGCTACTCAGGAAATGTCCACTGATCCGCATAATTATAAAATAAACAGGGCTCAAAGTAATTTTGCAGAAATAATATTATAATCATGTGAAAAGATCACCACATTAGCAAGGTGCACTTGTTAGGCTCTGAAGTGCACCACTCTGTACAGAACACTCTGCAGAGCTCATCCTATCACAAAACAGATTGTCTTCTTACGTTTATCAGTGGTAACAATGTCTCCATCAAGAGGATTGATATAGCCAGGTACCCAGTGACCAAAAGATAACACATCAATTCTGTGAGAATAGTTGAATACTGTGGACAGTAATGAGAGCACAGTAAACACAGCGCTGCATAATTTATGCATGAATCAGAGCAACAACTTAATGAGTGGGTTTGCATGCAGATTACTGAATCAAAATAAAGGAAAATAAACAAAAACATCTGAGGTCTTCCAAAAGAATTACAATATAACTAATAAAGAATTAATAACAACTTAATTAATAAATTATGGCATTTTTATATCTTCAATTGAATGATAAGTTATCTAGAATGTTTTCATGTAATAAGCTACAATGTATAAGCTATAATATTCTGAGTAACCTGTTTCTGTTTTAAATTAAAGGGTGCATTAAATGCACTTAACATTTCAATGTTAATAGACAGAGAGTATAACCTATGATACTACAATTATTTTTGGTCTCATCAGCAATGTTAAACAGTAATAGAAATGCTCAGTTCTTACTCTCAGATGGTACCAAAGCACTTAAATGGGCATGTCCTCTGGGATGATAGATAGACCTGAAGGTAACATCAAAAGAAAAAAAAAGGATTGGTTAATACACAATCAATGAGAAGACTGTATGAGGTGAATTTCACGCTCTGAAATTTTGGCGTCAATTTGGTAATAACATTCAGTGACACAAAAAAGTAATGAAAGGTAGGCACGAATGCCTGGCATTGTGACCTGTAAAGGAATCTAGACAAGATCTACAGTAGGTACGTGTTGTGGTGAGGCAAAGAGCGACGAGCAGATTGTGTCAACGTCGAACTACAGTAGACACCCTATGTTCCACTGGGACAAAGAGGAAGTCCCACATCCTTCAGTGAGCATGAAGCTGTACTTACTTGCCAGCAGTGATGTGAAAATTGCCAGCCACTTTGTTGACCTCAAAGGAGCCATGAACTCTACATGCATCATAAGGTTTATCTTTTGTTTCTTCATCTTGTCTGCATGGTACAAAAAATGACAAACATACATAATTAATATTGTTGTTGTCATTAAATCATGACATACTGTAATCTGGGAGTCATGTCTTCAACAGATGTAGAAAATCCTTCTGGTGAAACTAAAATTCCTATTAAACATTTCCAATCAGAACCGTCATACCTACTGCATCTAGCCGCCAGGAAAAAGTGATTTATTAATAATAAATATAACTGTACACCGTATTTTGAACCTGCTAAAACACAGATTTTAGTTTACTGACCTTTTAGGCATGTAGGTGGGTAAGTCACCTTTAAACTCCTCAAGGATCTTCAAAGCCCTATATCCTTCCATAAAAGCATGCATTCTTCTAAACATGCTGAAAACAGTAATATTACAATAAATGAAACAGTGCTTATAGGCAGCAGAATGCTTTTCATTATCCTTCTCATGGTGCCACTCATAAGTATTTTATGAATGGGTGTAAGGAATTGTCAGCAAACTTCCAACAAAATGTTAAAAGTGTGGCAAGGGGAAATTGAAAGTACAATTTATTTTAATTGTGCAATGCACAGTGGCTTGAAGAGAAGTACCGGTATGGCATAGTGCTATATGTATACTTGTCTAATATTACAGACTTCATCAAGTCCTAATAAGAGTATATTACACAGATTACTAAATGGACTAATTGCAAACCAAAAAAAAAAAACATATTCATGAATTTGACCCAAAATTTCAGATCATTGCATAACATATAGGTTGCACCAAATGCATCTTTATCAAGCTGATAGCAGAGTTTTTTCTGTGGACACAATCTTATCCACTGATTTGTGATTTATCCAGAGGATAGTAATATCCACTCTTTGAACAAGTTACAAGGAAATAATGTACTTACCTTAACCAAGAACTTTGATCAGCACTTAGCTCGAAATAGCTCTGTCAAATAAGATTAAATGATTGAATCAATCAACCAGTTACAGTGGCTAAAATTATATAAATTTGTCTAGACAAGTTTTGTGCTTAAATTAAGATTTTTGGATAAAATGAACTTACTGGCTCTAACTTCAGTTTATCTCCCAGTTCTAATGTGGAACCCGATAAGTCTAGGACATCTGCTCCAATATCTGAAAGATTTTTTAAGAACATTATTTATATGTAATATTTTTTTATTTGCCTTTAAAGAAAGATACAAAGAAATAACAATTATTACAATACAAAAACCAGAGAAAAAAATGGTGAGGGACCTAATAAAACCCACAGGGCTTGACAGTAAACTTAGGTTCCTCCCAAGAAATATTGTTGCTTGCATCTAAGCGTGAACACGTGATGCCGAAACATGCTCTAATTGGGTCTCAAACCTGGCATGATTTGTCATCAAACATTTGAAGTTAAGCAGACCGTAACACGAACTTTCGCACTCAGAAAGTCTCTGAAAGTTTTGCTCCTGCCAATATTTCATGGTTATACTAGAAGTAAAACCACTTTCGTGAAAGGTGTATGCATATTGGCACAGGTCAGGGTCAAGTTCTCCGAAGAAGTCTTCAATGTCCAATCTTTCTGCCATTTTGTGAGCTGAACTTCAAGTGCGAAAATTCTTGTCACAGTCAGCTAAACTTCACATGTTTGATGACCAATCATGCCACTTTTGACACCCAATAAGAGAATGTTTCGGCATCATGTGTTCATGCATAGATGCAAGCCACGGTACACGATGACTAAAACCATACATTATTAGCAAATGCAATAGATAATTAAACTAAAACTCATTTATTGAGTCAATAAATTGACCATACTTATTTTCAATATGTGATAGAGATTACATAATTTCAGTAAAAACTCATAAAATGTACTAAAAGTCAAAGATGTACAGTTGTACCAGTACAGTGCATATTAAACCTAAATTGACATGTATTTGAATAACAGAAACTTACTTTCACATTTCATTGCTACTGTAAGATCAACATTGATTTGAAGTTTACTGTCAATAGATAAATACATCAAATTGTGTTATTCACATGTGTACACTGCACAGTTTATTTTAATAGCATTTCTGACGTAAACTTTTCTCATTTGCATTACAATAAATCCAGCAGGTATGTCAGGCAATTTCAGCAGTTACGTAGTTTCAGTCCAAAATTGCCGCGCATCAACATTTGATTATATTGTAGTGCAAATGAGAAACGTCAACTGTGAAAAGGGGTATTATAAAGCCATATGCATCCACATTCCTTTTTAAATAATGTATTTTAATAAATTATAAAGTAAACCTGAGTATGTGCTAATTATATTACTGTAGTTTATGTCAAGGATCATCATTACAAGCAAAGAGTGTGTAGAGCACTCATGCGGATTTCTAGTTCTCTGTGAAAACCAAGAGGTTACAACCAGCCTAAATTCTTAAAAAAGTCACTTGATGTTGACAATCTCTTTTTCATCATCTGTTTGTTCAACTATGTGCTGAGAATGAAAGGGAATATTATATTTCGATCAGCCATGACTGGTACACACCTATCTGTGTCTGTGTCGACTTCATAATCATATTTGGTTTCCACTGCTCTGTAGTACCAGAACTCAGACACCACAAGAATTCCAATAAATAGAAAAATGAGGATGGAGACTGTTAAAAAGCAAGGGAAAAAACAGTTTAGAAACTTCGTAATAACAAAGTGAAGACAAAATGAAATTAATAGTATATAGTAATAAATGACATTGTCCACTTCACTGGCTCTCATTGTGTCCCAAGGGAAACACGATTTGTATTGTGAGAAGCCAAGGTGATAGATTTATTCTTTGAAGTGATTCTATACACACAAAAACTATTCACAGGAGTGCAAACATAACCTACAGCTTTTCAAAAGTATACATTAGAATATTATTAGTACCTTCTAATCTGAGGCCCTACAGCTTAAAATTATGGACAAGGTGAATTTAAGCTTAAGTCAACAATCATTTTAATATTCATCCTAACATATACTGCGTGTTAGAATTCTTCCTATTCAGTTAAAATTGCTACCAGAAAATTCGCAAACATATAAAACAAATAGTACAAACACAGGCCTCGCAATGCCAAAGTATGAAACAGCCAAGAGGCAAAAATTAAGCACTTGGTTTCATTTTAACAAATTGGTGATCAAATATTATTAGCATTATAACATGATAGAAAAATAGAAAGCAAGATTACGGAAGTATTTACTTACCAGACCCACCACTAGCAGAAGTTTGTTGATAATTTTCAGGGACTTTAGGGAAAGCATCAAGCTCTTTTAGAACTTTCAACGTCTGTTTCCGATTTCTTATGGCACCAACGCGCCGCATTTTGCATTTACAAGCTTGACCTATAAAACTATATTGATTTTCAATGCGATCGGCCTCAAAATGTTACCCTTAAAAAGAGGATTTGAGAACCAATTACGAGCCAAAACAACAATATTTTTTCGGACAATCACAAGACGCCATGTTGAAAATCCACGTGTGACCATGCGCAGGAGGAGAAGATCCATGATGCAAAGCACGCATTTTTTTTTGTAAAATCGGAATTGGCGAGAACTAGCAAAAGAAGAACGAGAACTAAGGTACGCCGGTGAAATTTGAAAACGCAGCTTTATTTCTACGGTTAGGCCTGCCGTCCACACTAATCCGTCACGAAAAGGGCGCTTTTCGGAAACGCTCCTCGAACAGGAGGATTTGGAAAACGCTGGCTTTGCGTTTTAGTGTGGGTGGAAAACATTGTGAAAACGGAGCTTTTCGAAAACGATGGCAGCACGGCAATAATGTGATTTCTCTGCCAGAGTTTTCCTTAACCGCAAATCCAAATCAATGAAATGACCGGTAATTGTTGTGTTTCCAGATTTTTCCGGCGTAGTATGGACGGACTGATCATTTGACGTTTTTTCAGGGTGAAACCCGCGCTTTCAAATTCCTCCGCTTAGCGTGGACGCGGCCTAAAAGAAGAACCATTCAGTTCCGCATGAGAACACACTGTCAACTTATTTCCGTAAAATTTGTTTTTTTCGCAAATTTAAGCAAGGTAAAATATCTTAGTGGTCGATTTTAAGCAACGGAGCTGCTAAGGAAATGATTTCGAAAGTCAGATTTTCCATACCGTATTTTTCAGGGGCACCCAGCGACCGTTTTCTCTCGACTGCTTTTAAACGCTGTTTTAGGCTATCTGTAGTACTTTTAAAGCTCTGTAGGTTAATTTTAGGTTGCGCTAAAAAGATTTTATCTGTTCGGTCATTCAAGAGGAACTTGAGTATTTTCGAATTTATTAGGGCTTTTTTGTCCATTTCCCAAAAACCTTAGATCTCATCGCCTTTCCGAAAATGATAGCTGAACTTTTTTCGGTACCCAAAACGACAACAGGGACAACAGGAACATTTGTGCTTCAAGATGTATCGAGTTTGGACGACCGTTAAAGAAGCTATCCTATATTCGAGACAAGCGTCTCGACATTCTCGAGACGTTCAAAAACAACAGCTACAAGTCCTTCAAGCCTACCATGAATTCAGAAACCACGTTATATATCATGGTAAACAACATGGACGTACTAGAGAAACACCTCCAAAGAAAGGGTGTCTGGAAAACCCGAATAGGGAATAGCGAATAGTCCCGAATAGTGCCCCCTGGAATAGTGCGAATAGTCTCGAATAGTGCGAATAGTGGCGAACAGTCGCGAAAAGTGGCGAATAATGACGAATAGTCGTCAATAGTCACCGCTTTAGATCTAATAATAATATCCTGCGTTAATTAATTATCCAAATAAGCAACAGAATTTCAGTGAATTTATTACATTTTCTTCTACGGACTCATTCCAGGGCTGTCCATCGCCGACATTAAGAAAACAGAAAACACAAGGATAACCTAATAAAGACGTATTTATGCTTTTGCAGCGGTTAAATCATAAGAAATTACATTTAGAAACACCTTTTGTCCTGATAAGCGTGCGCGCTTTTTAGCGCTAAAATCACATCCTACGTTGCTGCGAGATAATATCCTTATCGTGGATTTCCACGATGCACATTTATAACATGACTAAAGCAAAGCGCGCGCTCTGATTGGTTAATTTAGCGTCTACTATTTGCCCACGGGTGTACGCTGCTGACGTGTGTGCTAATGTTTACAAAGCAAATCTTTTGACAGACATTGTTTCCAAA
>Ga0126339_10000871_pt1 | contig 18790 bp, 8 predicted proteins | sample OrbTmetagenome_2_FD_92532 | JGI IMG/M metagenome (GOLD analysis project Ga0126339, IMG submission 92532) | Coral microbial communities from Petempiche,Puerto Morelos, Mexico - Orbicella T R C metagenome | ecosystem: Host-associated > Invertebrates > Cnidaria > Coral | place: Petempiche,Puerto...
AAATCCAAAATTCCTCCGGCGTATTGTGGACGGAAACATTTGATGCGTTTTCAGAGTGAAAACGCCGTTGTCAAATTTTTCCGGCATAGTGTGGACGGGCCCAGATAATAAGCTTTATGATTTCTCAAAAAGAGAAGTTCCTGCTCCTGAGTTCGCGGGCAATTGTAAAAATCGAACAAATGGAGACGCATCAACAGCTTTACTAAAAATTCAAGAAAAAGGAAATTGGTGAAAAGCGCAGGAAGCGTTGCGTGGGACACTAACGAGCGCAGTCGAACCCTCCGCGTCTGATTGGCTGAGTGAATGATTTGTTAGGAAGTAATGAAGACTTGTTGAAAACATTCAGTGGTCCAGCTGATCATCAGTGCAAACCAAAGTAACATTCGAATTTGTATTGAAAATGTGGAAACGGCTTGAATCAGTCCATTGTATGAGTTTCCGTAGTCAGGTGAATAGCATATTAACATACTTTTTGTTCAATTGTCGTTCTTTGACAGGTTCATCTTCCAGGACCACACGCTAAAACTTCAAGACAAGGCAAAGCAACATCTTTCCTTTGCAAGTCTCATCAGTCATTTTGAACATCTTGTAACTGGCCCCTCGGTCATTGCCGATGTAACAAAGAAAGAACTTTACAGTCGTTTTGCCGAAAGAGAATCGTTAATTAAGAGCGTCGAGTTCAGGACGTCCCCAGATACACTGGATTTGAATATTTGGGAAGACATTTCTGCTTTTCTTTCTATTTGACACAGACTACAGATATACGTTTTTGTGTGGGACAAGAAATGGAAACTGTTATTAGTCTTGTGTGTCCTGATCTCTGAGCGTAATTTTAATATGGCTAGCGTTTTATTTCCATATATATAATACGGCTAGTAAACGTCGGGTGAAAAGCGCCCTTTGTTGCTCTTTTTCTTTATTTAACTTAGAACCTGGTTTATCCAGGATATCAAATTTTGAATTAAGACAATAATAATACAAAACGTGAAGCCCATATTCTTTTGACTAGTCCCAAGGCGTCTGTTACGAAATTTCTTTCCAGTCGTCTTCTGCGCCTTTATACAATTGTATCGTAAAAGCAACAGTTCCGCATAGTGCCCCCCCCCCCTCCCCTCCCTTGTTCCCCTTTGTTCACTCAACGACCTGGCTTGTAGCTGTCTATTCCGTTAGTCATGCTCACTTGAATGCTTAGGTCCGTGAACTTTCATTTTCCAGTTATACTGCGCAACTTTAGTAATGATAATTCGCCACCATAACGTAGAATGTATAGCCGCTTTTACATCTCTCACTGCTACAGTTGGATTCGACAGGACAGAATCACATTTCTGTGCTAACCAGATTGGTTCAGATACCAGATCTACTGTCCCAAGCGTTAGCGTAGTATCTGCGACCCTCTCAAAACTCGATGTTATAATCAGAGAATTGAATCTCCGAAACCATTCTTCACTGACTAGAATTGCTAGAATGTATTCATTAATTGTGGGACGTTCAAGGAACTACTTCACGGTTTGCGCATTTTGAAAAGTTTAGACTAAATTGTTCAAGTTCGTCGCTTGTAATCCGTGTCAATCTTTTCCATCCTTGAATCTCTATGGTCTCTCATCATCTCTTTGGTGTTTTTCCATCTCAATAAATAACTATTTTCAGGTTTTTTCTATTTAAAGGTAATTCTGTACGCAGCCAAAATAACTCAAAATACCGTGACTGAGCTCCTTAAACAAGTGCGTGGTTAACAATGTAATGAATCGAAATGAATGTGAGCACTTGGTACCAACAACGTTATCAAAATACGATTTTCACCATCGGTTTGTATAAAAACGTAAGTTTCAAGAATGAAGTTCGTTCGTGTTGAAAGTGAAATAAAAGCTTTGTTACTTATTTAACCGGAAGTGACGTAAGGTTACCATGGTAACAATCATGCAGTGCCCCCTTATTTTTACAGATGGCACGTGCTTTACGGAGCATGCTGGGATAGGTTAAAGAAGAAGGCTTGGCCGCCCAGGGTGGCGCGAAAAGAGAGAAAAACGACTGTCATGTTAGTGATCGTAAAATAGAAACCTTTACCTTTTGAAAGACTCGGAAAATGCCCGATGAAGAAAAAGTGAGGACAAAAAGGTTAGTATTGCTTGCTTCTTTTTTTTCACTGTAGGTATCGTGTTTGTGGTAACTGGTAGTTTATGTCTATATGTCGTGACATTCGAAGTTCAATTTTTGCCGCCATCGATTCAATCTTGTTTTTCCCTGCAGACGAAAGCTCGACTCCATAATCATTAAACTGCATAAGGCGACCCCTTTGGAAAAAGAAAGTTTGCAAGACGGAGAAAATCAGGTAAAATGTTTGTTCTAACCGCTATTGCGTGAATTTTTTCGGCTTTATTTGTGTGCTCACATGTGTGATGGTGGGTTGATTTTGTGACAATTGTCTTATGCAGGCCGGCAATTTACATATAAGGCATGTATTTACCCTCGCTTAATTTCACGGTTAATACCCTAGCAAGGGAACTTTGATCGTTGTGACGTTGACTTAATTGCGTTATTTCATCCGATTGTGAACCCGGTGTGACTAAGGTTAACATTTGCTCTATTTGTACTGTATGCATGTACTCGGCGAACTTTTGAACATTCTGTTCCAATTCAATATGTGTTGTGTCTAGTTCGTGTATTTTCATGAATGGGAAAAGCGCTTAGGTTGCAGGTGTATGGTATCTTTTGTGCTATCACTTTTAATTCAAAAATAAACACAGGAAGAGATCTATTAACTAGCTTACCTTTTAGGTGGAATACTCAAAGCTTTATAGTTTACCAACCAGAATTTTTTTGTTACTTGTCATTTTCTTAACTTTGTTCTACAATACTCGTTTTGAGTACATGGCAAAATCTGGCAAATAACTGTATGATTTAGTCTTGATTAAGACATAAGTACTGTTGATCTCATTTTTAATTTTTGAGCATTCTGGTATGTTCCTCTCCTTGGTGGTGTAACTTAAAAAAAGAAGATAATGTTGCAGGTTGCCTGAACACAAAATAACTGGTCATTGGTAAGACCATAAATTTCAAAATAATAAAACTGAACAGCTTTAATTATGAACTTTTTTTTTTCCTAGATCAAGGCATTTGATTCCATGTAAGGTGACATGTATTACTGTTTCCAATCGTATAGACTGCGACACCCGAGAATTTTTCACAGTGCTAATTAAAATGAAATCACTAGGGACATTTGGCTGTGCCACGTTATCAACATTTTATACATCACATGATTTGGTAGACTAGCATAGTTTTCTGACAAAAGTTCTTTAGATCAATGCTCCTCCCAACATCACATAGAAAATTATAGTTTTCTCTTAGAACTTTTAGGAATTTAATTGACAAGGAGCTGTCATAGCATTGCTATCAAAATGGGTACTGATCATTCAAACTTTCTTGACTTAAGTGCTGACAGAATATGTGCTAGTTAACAAAAAAACTGTGACACTGTATTTTCTATGCAATAGGCCATAAAACATGGCTGAAATTGTAAGTCCGCCAGAAAATACCTTCTCCCACACCAATCATAAAATGCAAAATCTTTCTAATGAAGCTCCTTACAGATGGTTTTACATGACATCATCAAGTTCAAAAATCCAAATAACTGAAAGGATTCCCTAGTTAAAGTTTTTATCCTCAAACGTAAAAATGTTAAATTTATATCCTAAGACCTTTCAGATCAATAGCCTCTTTTGTTTGGCTGCTTTTATTAAATGAAGTATATGGTTTCATCTAATTAATTCTGTGAATTTGCCATTTATATGTGGTTATATGGTGGATGTTTAACAAGGTATGCAAGTATCTTTGAAATGCTATATCTAAGTTGCCGAAATATCTTGGTTTTCATGATATGAGAGAAAGTCCTGCTACTGAGGAAATACGTGGAGTACTTATCAACAGTCTTATCTAACTTTATAATATAGATAGGTCCCTGCGTGCCCTCTGATTGATGTTTTATTGTTTTTTGCCACATTACCTCTAGTCAACATTTTTGTTAGAGATGGTGAAAAACATTTTCTTTGAAGAAATTTGTTGTGGAGTTCTCTGTGAAGCAGCAGAAAGTTTTGACAAAGCATATAGCACTTTAGTGGTATTAAATTGCGTCAGTTCATCAATCTGTGTGCTTTTTTGTTTCTACTCACGGCTTGTACAATCTATATCACAAAGCAAATGAAGAAGCCTAAGCCATACATTACACTGTGATAAAACACTCCGGCCATTTGAGAACACTCTAGAAATGTAGAAAGCGCTCGCCTGCAGCTCGTGTTTTCTACATTTCCCATGTGTTTTCAAATGTCTGTTGTGTTTTATCACAGTGTAATACATGGCTTAGGCTTCTTTATTTTTTAAACAATCAACGATTGATCAGTTTGGACAACCTGATTATTTCTGATGATTTGGTACAAAATCTCAATTGGCTCCCAGCTCTAATCTATGTTTCTAGAATTTTTTAAGAAGTTTTAAGACTTTAACTCAATTACAAAGGTACAAGCCCTAGCATTTTGAAATGCAAAATCCCCCTTCCCTACCCCCTTCCTCCTGAAAAAAAAAACCTGTTGAAAAAGGCTTTCAAAGACCCAGGTGTGTCATTCTCAATGCCTACAAATTGACTTCCCTCACATAAATGAATAACTGCCTTGAATGTACAGTAGCTTATCCTATTAATGTACTGTTACATCTAAATACAGTAGATTTAAAGTATCAAGCATATATTTGGTCCACATACTCCTTCAAAGGATCTACATCACGGTTTGCACATATTGAAAAGTTAAGCCTCAATTTTTCAAATTGGTCGTTTGTTATCTGTGTCAATCTTCTCCATCCTTAGCCATCCTTGTTCCATCATGGTTTATTATCTCTGGTGTTTTTCTATCTTATTAAACTGTTATTTTCAGGTTTCCTACCATTTGAAGGTAACTTTGTCTGTGGCCAAAATAACTCAAAATACCGTGACTGAGCTCATTTAATTCTTTGTGTAATTACCACTTGCAGAAGGAGGCAGAAAAAGAAAATGTCACAGCTGATGAAAAACCCGAGTCACTTCCAGGGTCATCAAGACGGTAAGGAGACAGCACAATCTGGAATACCCTCATCCAAAATGAAAAGACTTTTGTCAAAGCAGGAGCAATCTTAGAACCTGAAATTGTTATCTAAATACACATCTAAATACACATGTCTTAACTGTAATACCTACAATTAAATTCAGGTGCTCTTTAAGGACATAAAGTACTTGAAACAAGGAGTGGGTAGTGCTTGGAATACCTGATGAGCGATGAGTCCAGTCTAAGTTCTTCCCAATGCTGGCGTCCTTCTTTTTGACAGAAAATAAGGCTTGAGGGGCCAAAATGACATGAGCTGTATGCTTCTTTCATTGTGGGTTAACGCATACAGAATTCCTATTAAGTTATGGTAACCTTATAGTTAGTGCACTGGACTCCCATTCCCATTGCGGTGACCCCTGGCTTGGGTCACTGCAATGCATTCATAGTGCAGGCTTTTAGCCAGATAAGTGTCCAGGCGCCCTGTGGATGACCACTTTCTATAGAAAATTATTTCATTTTTCATATGTTGCCTCATAAATTGCTCATTTAAGCAGGCCCTATGTAGCATATTTTGGACGGCCACTTTTCAAATTCTGGCTAAAAGGCTGTCATTGGGCCTATCTCTATACATGTGTGCAAGCTAATTGTGGTGAAAAGATTCTGGGAGGTCTCCTGCATGTCCTAACATTCCAACAAGGAGAGAGTAGAAGCACATATACTCCTAGTTACTTCAGGCAAGCAAAGGAAATAAACTTGTGCCAACCTGATTGACCCACTTGCACAAGTGAAGTCGTTTTACATGTACTTTTCCACGTTTTTAGTTTGGCCCTATCCTTGAAGAGAAATCTTGATTTATGTCCACCAGCAGTTGCCAAGCTTTATTATTAATTTTCAATACAGTTGTGTTTAAACTTATAATTAGTAATTTCTAAGTTGACGCAGACTTGTTGGTATTACAGGAAATTGCACAGGAAAGTAAAACAGAAGTCAACATTAAAAGGCTCTGACAATGAAGCAGATCCCCAAGCAACACGCGAAGGAGTAGACACAGTTGGTGAAACGTGTACCACTGAGAATGGTATGGTAGTGGATGATGAACAAGAAGTGTCTTGTAATGGAGAGGGTTGCAACAGCAAGGAGGTGCCATCAGACTCTGTACCACTGGTGAAGCAAGAACCGGGAGAAAACTATGAGAATTCCTTAGAAGGACTTCAAAAGATGCTTGGCTACAACATCAGTGAGGAGGTGGAGAAACAGACAGAGGAAAGCAGTAATACGAAAAAGAAGAAGCTCCTTTCTGAAAGTTCAGATGCTGATGGTAAGATAGTGGGGGTTACATAATTATTATTCAAACATATTGTCTCCACTCTGGAGAGTCAGTGAGATGTTACAGTAATCTTAACACTACACCACTCTTGAGAGTCGATGAGGTTTGTGAAGGGGTCCGAGGGTGGGGTACTTGGTAGAAGTAAGCAGAACAACCATCTTTGTAACTCCTGGTCACATTATCGATGGTCGTTAAGTCACTATTAGTAGACTGTACAGAAACTCTAACAAAAAGAGATGAGCTGTAGGGTCCACAAGCTACTGAGGGTGTATGAATTATATTGAGACTATTAAAATAGAAGCAAATCAATAAATGAACACACCGGAGGCAAAGTGATGTAAATTCAAACCAACAGAAAGATAAAAGATTTTAAAACAGTTCCTATACAATTCTATCATATAATCTGGGCTATCATTAAGGTTTGATCTATCAGTAGCCTTGATCTTCACCCCTGCAACAAACTTATCTTTTTGGGTTGTTATTGTATCAACTACAGGTAAATTGACCCATAACAACAAGGGCACATCAAGCATGCTCAGCTGTAACAGGTGCTATGGTTTACGGCCCTTATTGACAGCCCTGATTATCATAATATACAAGTACATTACTGTACCTTTGCCTTTAGCATTGGCAAATAATAATATTGATTGCCAGCTACATGTATTAACAAATCACAATACTTTTTTTACATGTACCCCTGTCCAATAATTTCAATTCAATTCAGTTCAATTCAGTTTCAATTTATTGTGCACTATTTACAGAATTTTAAAATTTACATCTATTCAGTATTGTAAAATAAAGATGGGAAAAAAAATGTTGCATTTCACTTGTAGAATTGCCAAGAAGAATACAGTGCACAGCTTGTGGAAGAAATGTGAATCCTGCACATGGAACTATCTGCACACACCCGAATTTGAATGTCTTGATCTGTAAAGTAAGTGTCTGTGCATTGTAATCTAGATTGTTGTTAAAATTGTCAAAATTCAGTATTCTCCTGGTCCAGGTTGTTCAAAGTCCAGTTGAGCTAACTTGGGATTAGCAAGAATTTTGATTTCAGTCTTGTAACTTTTTGGTGAGGTTTTCTGTTTACATTGTTTGCCCTTCAGTTTTGAGTTTGAATAATTTCAAACTATGCAAACATAAGCATTAATATACAGCTGTACAAGAAAAATTATACCTCAAGTTTTAATCCTGGGTTTGATTATGTTCTTATTGAAGTTAAGGAAGCATGACAGCTTAATCCCATTTAAAGCAAGCTAGGCTTGAGATCTGACCAGAGTGGTTGGTTTATAGTTTTAGGCAAAATTCTGCACTCTCACAGGGCGCCTTAGAAACATAACAGAAATGTTTAAGGGCAGGGGAGGTGTGGTATAGGAGAAGAGAAGATGGAACCTATTTTGACTAGCATCATGACATTGATGGGAAGTCGTTGTAACATTCTTAGCTGCCTTTTTATGCTAGAGAAACCAGCATTAAGCCTTGTCTGTTGGCAATATGTTAGTGTGTAAATTATTTTGTTCTTCAGTATCTCTTCTCAAATGGTGGCCTCAAATGGCTTTCCTGTACTTTTTTAAGCCATAAGGGAAGGCTGTGATAACACCTTGACCTCTTAAAGTATGGTACTTTGTAATTAATTTGGAATTTCTTGGACTTAATTTGTTGAATTTTGTTTTATTTTTTGTTTGTTTCCATTGTTTATGTAGAAATGCAGTCAGTATTACAATTCCGGCCCTTTTACCCGTGATGAACTTGGAGTAGAAGAACAGTGCCGGTGGTGTGGGGACGGAGGATCACTTCTCTGCTGTGACAACTGTGAGAAGGCATTTTGTAAACCTTGTATAAAGCGTAACTTTGGCAAGTCAGTGCTCAAGGAAATTGTGAATGCACCAGGTGACACAGAATGGCTATGCTTCTGTTGTAATTCCAAACCTTTATCAAAGCTCATAAAAGCAAACAATCGAATTATGAACATTCTGGAAACGCGCAAAGCTCAAAAGACGCTTTTCAAAACCAAAAAGGGACCTTCTCTTGTGGAGACTCCAAGCCAAAAGGAACGGCGCAACAGACTTAGTAGTTTAACTGAAAATATAGGCGTGAACTCTGATGGAGCTTTATCGCCTGCTGAGAGTCCATCCAAGAAGACTTTGCCAGAGGTTGTTGAAAGTGATTCTAACGTTGAAGATGACAACTCAGATCAGAAAAATGAAAAGAAGTCGAAGACCAAAGGTTCTAAGGGAAAAAATGGCAAGAAAAGTGGTTCTATAAAAGAGGTTGTTTTAGTGATTGACGATGACAGTGATAGTGATGATACACAAGTTAGCAAACCCTCTAAAGGGAAAGGTAAGCAAAAGAAGCGACAAGTGAATGATGGAACTAAAATAAAAATTCAATTCAGTAGTGAAGGGAAGAAAGGCCAAGGAAAGAAGAAAAGAACTAGTAAAGATTCGTCAAGTGGGTCAGATTTTGAAGGTGAAGATAAAAACACCAAGTTAAGCTCAAAAACTGCCAGAAAATCAAGGAGCAAGGATGAACATGTTGATCAGAATTCAGAGAATTCTGATTCTGATTCAAATTTTGCAAACTTTATTTCTATGGTGAAAGGAAAAGGCAGTCAGGCAAAGAGAGAGGTAAAGAAGCTGAAAAGGGGCAAAGGAAAGAAAAAAGCTCTTTCAGAGTCTGAAGAACAGTCTGCGGAGGAGAGTGATAAAGCAGCAAGGAAGACACGCTCGAGAAAGGTGAACATTATTCAGAAACAAACCAGAAAACGTCCTCGCAAGGTAACTTCCTCAGAGGATGAATCAAAATCAACAGAGGAAAACTCTGACAGTGATGTCCCTGCCAAAAAGAAAAAGAAGCGACAAAACAAAAAGGAAAAGGTGGAATCAGGAAATGATGACGATTCAGAAGAAGAGATAGGCAGGAAAAAGAGAGGCAGATTAAGACGTAGAGCTGAAAAGACTGGCTCTGAATCGGATGATAACAAAACAAAGAAGAAACAGAAGGCAAAAGGTAAACAGAAAAGACAGAAGAAACATTTTATCGAGAAAGATAGTGATGAATCGGAAAAAAATGATGATGATGAGGATGAGGAAGAGGTTGAGGAAGATGGAGAAGAGGACGTAAGTCCATCAAAACGGAAAGGTCGCAAGAAAATCCGCAAACTTCTTGAAGATGGTAAGCTTGCAGAGGAAACACGAAAAGCAAGAAGACTTGAGGAGGAGAGACGAAAACGCCTTTTAGAAAGGACTCGTAATAACGAACTGGATGACATGCCTGGTGAATCTGCCAAGGTGAGCAAGCTTGTGCTGGAGTCTGACTCAAGCACTAAGGAGCCCCTTGTGGAGGTAAAGGAGGACCTTCTACAGCACCTCAAACCACACCAGTGTAAAGGAATTCAATTCATGTATGACTGTGTGATTGAGTCACTCAGTTCATGGAAGAAGGAGGAACCTGGTGGTGGATGTATACTGGCGCACTGTATGGGACTTGGCAAGACACTACAGGTACAGTGTATTCCTAGTTACAGTAGCTTCCTTTTATGCAAGAGCTAGCCCTCCCAACTCTTTTATACACATGTGCAAAATTCCTAATAGTTAGTAAGCTCACATGCACTTCTTATGAAACATTCTGGCCCCAGTTGTTCGAAGACTGGATAATGATGTCCACTAGCTAAATCACTATCCAGTGGGTAAGAGTTAACAAAATGCACCGCATTATCAGCTGGATGGTCATTTATACAGTGGATAGCATTATCCACCTTTCAACAACTGGTGTTGTTGAAAACTGGTGTTGTTCAAATACCAGGAACTTTTCAAGTTCCTGGTATTTGAGAACTTTTAAAAATTTATCCTCAGAAACTTGTTATGCTCATTCAATGACTGTGGAACTGGTCTATGACTTGTATTTTTTATCATGACTGTTTTAATGGTTAACCTTGTGACATTAACTGAAAAATTTTAGATGCCACGTCCCTTTCAAATGCAAATTTGAACATATTTTTTCACTTTGCAATGTAACGTTCTCACTGACACATTTGATACTTTCTTTGTATGTTTGAAACAAGCATGTCTTTTTCAGGTCGTTGCTCTCGTCCACACCCTCATGACACACAAGGATATCAACATGCGGTGTGTGCTTGTTGTAGCTCCACTCAACACTGTTCTAAACTGGCAAGTGGAGTTTGAAAAGTGGCTTGCTGTGGATGACAGGCTGGAGGTAAAACTAAGTTGTTTTGACATTCATGCTGTAAGCTGTGCAATATATTTTCACTTTTTCCTCAAGATCAGCCTTATGAATTAAACTAGATTGCATTAGATCTCTGCATTGTACATTCCTCTGAATGTGGGTCAGTACTTTTGCACTAGTGAAGATCATGCTGACAGCAAGACTTTGAGGATAAGCTGTGTTTTTGGCTCATAAGATTTCATGATCAAGAGGGAGAATTACCATGTAATTACCTCCTGACTAAAGAAGTATATAAAATTACACCCCTACTCCTGGCCTTTAAAAACCTCTTTAATAAACTCCCTGCATACCTCTCTCCAGAGCTTGATGTTGCAACCACTGGGGTCACCAATATGACCACATTTGTTCACTGGCGACTAATTTTTCACCCTTTCACTGAAATACTTGCGTAAGTGGCTAAATCTGAAAACTAGGGGCCAGCTGGGTCCAAGGTTTTTTCCTGAAAGTCTAGCCCTGCTCTCCGATTGTTTCAAACATAAACAAGGATTTGTAAACAGAGAAATTGTTGTTTTGAAGAAACTTCATGTTTTTATTTATTCCTTAGTTACAATTATTTCTAAAATAATGTTAATTGCTTTAGAGATGTAGGATTTAACATGAGTGGTGTTGAACGGTTTCCTACATGCAGGGTTTTCATGAACGTTGTCAGCAGGAGCAATTTTGTGAGTAAGATTGTCCTCTGGATGGTCAAACCAGGCAGGCAAAATCATCCCCACAGCCAGTCAATTTGCCTGATGCCTGGCCCTTAAATATGAAAAAACACCTGCCTACACGTACATGTAAAGTACATCTTTACTGATTTTCTCTTGCTGATTTCCCCATCCTTTCCCACCCCTTTATAGGTCCTAAAAAGAATCATGTTTCCCAGCTAAGCAGCTGAATAGAATTCTTAACGCTACTGACGATCCAAGGTTGTTTTCAAATCTTCTTATGCTCACTCCACAGGTCTATATCCTCCAGGAAGCTGGTGCTAACAACTGGCGGCGGTCAGACATGCTCAAACATTGGCTGCGGTATGGTGGTGTGATGGTCATGGGTTATTCATTGTACCGTAATCTGTCACAATGCTATCGAGTCAGAAGTAAAACTCAGAAGAAAATATTCCAGGAAGCTCTTGTTGATCCAGGTAGAGATAATTTCAGTCTAAAAGAGTTTTGCAAAATCAATGAAAGTTACAGATTTAAGTGCTGTAAAGGGGAAACAATGAAAATTTGAGTCGCAATTTGATATTTATGTTGCCAGAAAAATTTGATACATTTGCAATGTGTGTCACCTGGCGCTCTAGATCTCAAGGGAGGAGAGGATTTTGACTGAAAAACTGTTCCTGATTCTGTGTCCTTCCCGCTACCCCCAATTACTTTCTTTTTGTTTTTGTAACTCACAAAAGTGGTCTCAACTTTAGCCTGAAGTTACATCTTACAATTGCCTGGAAAGAACTACTTCAGTTGATGCTGTACAGTTCTCATCTCTTGACGTACTAGATTCTCATTAATAATTCATCAAGTTTAAATAAGAGAAATCATGTCCGTGACGGTAATTGGATATTCTGATCTTAATTAGCATAGATTTTTACAATTTTATTTCTCCGTTTTCTCCTTAGTTTTAGTTTTGATTGAGCAGATATACCAAGTAGGCAAGACAGTGTTTGACCACATTTCCAAACACCTCAAAGTTCGTCAAAAATACTCCGCTGTGCGTCATATTTTCAACTCACCTCTCGTTGTTTAGAAATGTGGTCAAACACGGTCTTTCATGTTTGATATATTGCATCAATCATCAACATTAGTGGTGAAAGTACCTCAACTGAAATTCAGGTATCAGCAATTTATAGATTTATACTAGAGTGGTTTTCAAATGAATGTCGTAAAACGAAAACCTTTACCAATTACTTATAAAGTAGTCTACTCAGCCAATCTTAAACCGTAGTAAAACCAAGACCAAAACCAAAGTGATTGCCCGATTGCTTTCAACACTCAATTGAAAACCGATCTACACCATTACTAAAATGATGTTTTGCTATCATAACATGATAGGTCCTGATTTAGTGATCTGTGACGAAGGCCATATCCTGCGCAATGATGGCAGTGCTATTTCCAAAGCACTCAATGGCATCAAGACTAAAAGACGTATTGCATTGACTGGTACTCCTTTACAGAACAATCTAATTGAATGTATGTATCTCAGGGTTAAAATATTCTGTTATTTCAGAAAATGAATCCTTTTGTCTTTCTTCATGCTAGGTGCGGTTGATTTCTGCACCTCCTCGAGTCTGGTCTTGCCAGGTTGTTCAAAGTCGATTAAGCTAACCCAGGATTAGCGAGAATTTTGATTTCAGTTATGTAACTTCTCGTTGACGTTTTCTTTTTGTATTGTTTGTCCTTCACTTTTGAGTTCAAATAATCTCAAACTACACAAAACATTGCAGTGGAAAACATGTTTATACAAAAGAAATTAATTCTCCAATTAACTTTAATCCTGGGTTAGCGTACACTGCTTTTGAGCAACTCGACTGCCGGCTCCTTTCTCAAACAGTGGCGGGTAATCAAGCATATTCTACATTTACCTTTCCTTCAAGGTGCACACAAAGCCCCCTTACCCCCTACACTCGTGTCATGTTGATATAGATTTTACTTTGTACACTTGCAGATCACTGTATGGTGAGTTTTGTGAAACCGAATCTCCTTGGTACACGCAAAGAGTTTACCAACACGTTTGTGAATCCAATCCAAAACGGCCAATGTGCTGACTCAACCGAACTTGATGTTCAGCTGATGAAGCAGCGATGTCATGTGCTTCACAAGATGCTGGCGGGGTGTGTTCAGGTGAGTAGCAGATCAGTGAAAAACAAAAGAAAAGACCTCCATTCCTCCAGTTCACGGTGCAGACCTCCAAACTTTTATGTTAGTGCCGCTGTTAAAGTGCTCATACGTTTTATCTACAAATAAACTACAGGAATTAAGCGGGGTTTTGGGAGCTTTGAACAAAAGAATAGTTTATTTTTGCGTTGCTAATAATTAGTTTATTGAAAAGGCTGACAAGCTCGCTTGGCCTAGACTTGAGTTGTCACTGCGTGTTATAGTGTACAAGAAAGAAGAAAGGAAAGTAAAAAGTGTCAGTATTTTGTTATCACTATGACGCATCTTTCTGGCTCTAATCCGAGTTTGTTGCAAAATTCGAAGGAATTTCTCACGCTTTGCTTGAATATAGTCACAACTTTTTTGTTATGACGAAAAACTGCAAGAATACTAAGGCGCATGGTGAGCTTAAATGGCTGCAAATCTGAATGGTTTTAAAAGAAAAAAAACTTAGAGTTTTGTTTTGTGAAAATCGAATGTTTTTTTCGCGGAAGTCCTTGATGAGGTGATATTATCTGTTCGCTCGGCCGTATGTCCGTCAGTTTGGGTGTCTAGATGATCCCTCGACCAATGATTCAGTCAGTCTGTCAGTTTTACTCGCTTATTAGGTTTTTGGTCTATTGTTTTTTTGTGTTCTTAACCCACGTGACCACGCCACACACTGTTATTACACAGAAGGAAAAAAATGCATATCTTTACATAAGAACAGAAATGTAAAAGATATACAAAAATGTAGTACATGATATTAGACAAGAACTCTACCAGTTTTGATGTATATTTTGACTTTTGTACTGACTTGACCTTTGTCATTATGTTGACAGAGAAAAGATTACTCAGCACTGGTACCTTTTCTTCCTCGTAAACACGAGTACGTGATCAAAGTTCGACTGTCAGCATCACAGAGGAAACTGTACGAACATTACCTCAAGACGTTTGTGTTCCCAGAAGGAGACGTCTGCAAGAGGGGTGAGGAAAATTAGTTCAGAAAGGGATGTTCTTTTCTCAGAAAAACACGATTGTTTGATATATTTGTAAGGAAGTTTGGAAAAGTATAGGAACAATGGAAATTTCACAGGTCTCTAAAAACTGATAAGGTTATGAAGTAAACATGTGGGGTTTCAAAAACCCAAGGCTGTGGTCTGAGAAAAATTAAAAGGAGCCCTAAGGTTGCTAACCATGAAGTCCTGGGTGCCCAGAACTTTTAAAGCTTATATGAAAAAGTTTAGCTTTTCCAGTCGCCCAAAGGCAAAAGTTAGTCGCTTTGTTACCCAGGCGTTTCTAAAGCACAGCCCGGGTTTTGTTTGAGGGCTTTTGGATCAACAATTGGGACGATAGGACGTGAATTGAGCACGAAAGGTGAACTCTCTCCGATCAGTCAAAGCATTTTAACCCTAAAGTAGGTCGTAAGGGAACATTTCTTACAAGAGTTCATCACTGACGCGATGTAACGGCTGATTTGATTTGTCTTCCATTCAGGTGTTTCACTTTTCTCGGATTACCAAGCTCTAATGCGCATTTGGACTCATCCCTGGTGCCTGAAGCTTGAAGCCCTCAGACGACCAGAGAAGTTCGTCGACTCTGACAGCATGGACGACTTTGTGGTGCACACCGACGAGGAGGAAGAAGAAGACGAGGAAGAGGAAAGCTTGAAATCAACTTCATCAGAGGAGGACGAGGAGGAGGATCAGTCGTCATCGGAAAGTGAGAAGGAAAGAAGAAGGAAGAAGCATGGCGGCAGAAGAGGGAAGAGAGACTCGAGTTCAGATGAGGACAACAGTGATGATGATGAGGAGGATGAGGAGAGCGAGGATGAAGTTCTCCCGCAGTCTTCCAGGAGGAAGACATCCGCCGCACGAAATGCAGATTCGGCATCAAACAAGGCCAGCTCCTCCACAGTGAATATTGATGGCGAGGACATCACCGTGGTGACCATCAACGATGGTGCTAGTACCTCTCGACAAGACGACCGCGAGCAGCCTCACTCTAGCAAGCACAACAACAAGAAGGATGCCATAGTGATAAATGATGCTAAAGCGTCTACAAGCAAGGGCAACAGCGAAACGAACGGCAGTGTGTACGGTAGCACACGTTCCGGGACATCATTCAAGGATGGCTCTGACGTGGAGATCGAGGAGGAGAAAGAGTGGTACGACGAGTTTATGCAAGAAGACGACGAGTACAACGTGGAGCTTAGCGGCAAGCTTGTGCTCCTGATGGAAGTCCTGGCTGACGCTGAAGCTGTGCATGATAAGGTGTTAGTGTTCAGCCAGAGTCTTGTCACGCTTGATCTGATAGAGAAGATGCTGGGTGGCGGGGAAATTGGTGGCGATAGAGAGAACTGGTGCCGAGGCTGTGACTACTTTCGTATGGATGGCTCCACAAGTGTGAACATGAGGCAGCGATGGGCCGACATCTTTAACGACGAGGACAACAAAACGTGAGTACTGCCTTGATGTTTTTACAGGTAGCGACAAGTTCATTTGGTGATCTGGTATGTTTCACACACAATTTAGTGTCTACGTATTGTCATTTCCAGTTAGCGATTTCCTCGATTTTAGTCGATTTTTGGCTTAGTAACGTCCTCTGAGTGAAACGTGTAAGCGATTTTTAGGTTAGCGAGTACTGACTTTATAAACTGAACAGAAAATTGGTAAGTGCAAAGCACGTTTGTACTGCATTAAATAACCGCATTCAGTTTGTCACCAGCATTGCACATTAAAACAGATACTTACATTGTAGTCAAATGTCTTCCGTTTCTGAAATGTTGGTCAAGAGGAAAGTGTTCATAAAAAGATTTTTTATTTCATTTGGGATCGTGTTTCTGTTTTGAAATATAATAGAACGTCTTGTTGGAGAACTGAAACAAAATGGAAAACTGTGTTAAATAACTGTATTTGGTCTCTAACCAACATGTTTAGAAAAAGAGAGTTGTTTATCTAAGTGTTTTCCGTTTATGAAATGACGATCGCGAGGAAAGTATGTAGGAAAACCGATGAAAGCTGAGGTAATGCCAAGGTGTTTTTATCACTTGACTTGTGTTTGGTTTCTTTCAGTGCTCGTTTGTTTCTCATCTCGACTAAGGCTGGTGGCCTGGGGATCAATCTTGTGGCAGCCAATCGAGTGGTTGTGTTTGACGTGTCTTGGAACCCTTCTCATGATGTACAGTCCATCTTCAGAGTCTATCGCTTTGGACAGACTAAAGCTGTGTACGTGTACAGACTTATCGCACAGGTAAGCAACGTGATCACTAAACATCAACTTCAGTAACAACGAGTCAATATTCATCTATTTGTTGCCCAGTCTTCTCTGTGCAATCGTCTGGCTGATAAGTCAATGTCAAAGCATAAAGGAGCTTCGTCAAGGTTTGCACATCTCGAAAAATTTAGCCTAAATTCAAGTTCGTCGTTTGCAATCTGTGTCAATGTTCTCCATCCTTAACCATCCTTGTTCCTTAATAGTTTATTACTATCTCTTTGGTAGTTTTATGTCTTAGTAAAATACTATTTTTAGGTTTTACTTTTGTACGTGGCCAAAATCAGTACCGTGGCTGAGCACCTTTAACAACCCTCATTGTAGGTCAAAAGTATTTTCAATACTTTCCTGCATTCCGTTTCTGCTATTTCAGTTTTATATAGCAGAATTAGAGAATTCGATATATTAAAATTCATACTTAGCTCTGAGGCTTAGGGGAATAAAACAAAAAATATATTTTTCATCGCCTGAGCCTCGGAGCCACATTAGAATTTTAAAATATTGAAACTGGCCTATGAGAGGGATGGAGAACTTCATTGTGAATGCGTTACTCCAGCAGGTTGCTTTTACTTGAATATTGCCTGTATTTGATAAAATTCAGTACCCACCAACTAGTAAGTTGATCGACATTATTTTTTTTTTTCCTGTTTGTCAACAGGGAACAATGGAGGAGAAAATCTATGATAGACAGGTTAGTAGTTAACTAAGTGTATGGACTCCACAACATTAGTATCAGTCTGTGGAAATTGAATAAGTAATTTTATTATATGGCTTGTATTTGTAGCCGATATAACACGCGCTCTGATTGGCTAATTCTAGGGCATTATTTTCCCATAATTCCCCCGGGCCGATTACGGGCCTGCAAAAACAAAGCAAAAAGCCATATAATAAACAACTTATGAACCTCGAACGTTCGGTCTTTACGAGAAAATCTTGCTGTATTGACCTCGCTATCGCTCGGTCAATACGGCAAGGTCTCGAGAATTCCCCGTTAAGACCTCACTCTCGGTTAATAAGTAGTGTTTAGCGATTGTAGTACAGGCAGACGGACCAAAACGAACAAACGTTATTCCTCATATGACAATGATTCAATTTATTCATTCGGTGTAGAGTTCGTCTGTTTTTTAGTATGGTTTGTTCGCTATTCATTTTGATCGACAGGGTGTCTTGAGTTTTATGTACCAGTGTTTGTGTGTTGATGTGCAAATACTACCGCTACAGGTGACAAAGCTCTCCATGTCAGGCCGTGTGGTGGATCAACAGCAGATTGAGCGGCACTTCACGGCAGCGGATCTCCGTGAACTGTACTCGTTTACTCCTGATGTACTTGAGGAGGAGGAAAAAGAAGGAGAAGGCGAGAAAGACCAGGACAGCGATAAGAACAAGGAAGGCGAGAATGAGAAGGAAGGGGAAAATGAAAATGAAGGTGAGAAAGACAAGGAGCGCGAGAACGAAAATCAAGGCGAAAAAGCAAAGGAAGGAGAGAGTGAAAGTCAAAGTGAACAAGCAAAGGAAGGCGACAAAGCAACGGAAGGCAAAACAGATAAAGAAGGCAAGAAAACGAAGGAGCGGCCGGTTTTGCCTCTGCCTAAGGTACGTTTCGCTGAAACAGTTTCTTAATGGTACACTGACTTGCTATCATTTTCATGTAACTGTGAAGTTGCCAGTCTTAATTTAGTTGTTGATGGATTCATGTCACTGACGGATGAGATCTAGAACCGCTGACCAAAGACTGGTTTTCACTGTCGCCATAAGCATAATCATAAGCCGACTTACGCTGGCGCAACTTAAGATGTTGATAATTAGCGCTCTTTGTTGGGAAAATTCCAAACAAACGTTGCTAATTATCGACATATTTACTCATGCTCTCTTTTTTTCATACAACGTAACCTCGACCATTATTATTATTATTATTATTACTATCACTATTACTGTTACTGTTACTGTTACTGTTACTGTTACTGTTACTGTTACTGTTACTGTTACTGTTACTGTTACTGTTACTGTTACTGTTACTGTTACTGTTACTGTTACTGTTACTGTTA
>Ga0126339_10000873_pt1 | contig 18762 bp, 9 predicted proteins | sample OrbTmetagenome_2_FD_92532 | JGI IMG/M metagenome (GOLD analysis project Ga0126339, IMG submission 92532) | Coral microbial communities from Petempiche,Puerto Morelos, Mexico - Orbicella T R C metagenome | ecosystem: Host-associated > Invertebrates > Cnidaria > Coral | place: Petempiche,Puerto...
AGTTAAAGAAAAAAGAATAATTTTAACCTTGGGTTTTTTTTTTTTTTTTTGTTTTTTTTTTTTTTTCAGCATTTATGGGAACGTGCAATCCCACTCATTTTACACCAGAAAACGTTGTAAATGAAACGCCTATACCCATGAAGATTCTTGTTCATTTGTAAATTTGCTGCGTTGGCCACTGCGCATTAACGTTTTCAATCAACTGACAGCCTATCCAATCGGAATTTGCGCTGGCTTTGTTGCTTTCATTAGTTGCAACCAGCGGATGCCACTGAAATTTATTCCCTGGTTTGTTTATAAATACGCACGGTCTGAAGTCCGCATTGAACTATCCTACTTACAAGCAAGTTCACACCAGCCCACCTCACTCTCTCAAAGGAAAACCCACACACAGTTATGCAAAAGCCCCCCTGAAATCAAAAACGCTCAAAACTGGTCATAGCGGCCTGACAATCAATTCAAAATCTCGCGCTATCATGGTATATGGGAAATTATACCATGCTCATGGGGGGCTTTTTTATTTTTATTTTACTTTAGATTTCTTTATTTTGTGGGACGTTTTCATTTAGGCAATTTTTCATTATTATTTATCTTCTTGGACGCAGCTGATAAGTTCGCGCCACTTCGCGCAAAGAAATCAAATACACATATCAGAAAAACTGAAAGTCGACTGGACGCTTTCTAGCGCGATGCACATGCACATTCCGACAGTAAAAGGTTTAAAAGAAGATGATCCCCTTAAAAGAACTCATATTTGTGTCATTTCCAGTTCTAGCTTGTTTTAATTCTTATTCTTTTTCATGACATAATTCATTTCCATACAACTCATTATCTTCTCTCTTTGAAAACAAGATATCTGTGTGTGAGGCTTCTCAACTGCAAACTGAGCTAATGGGGTCTTCCCTTTCCGCCCTCCACTCCTCCCACCGTTAGTTTTAAAATAGGTAGTAGCCTTCTAGTCATATCATTAAATGACCTCAATTAGTAAAGGGGTGTCCCCCTCGGCTAGCTAAACTTTGGCACATTAAAGTTGTTGAATGATTAATTGACTGACTGACCGAGCGACCGAGCGACCGGCCGAGTGACCGACCGACTGACCGACCGACTCACGGACTGACTTACGGACTGACTGATTGATTGATTGACTGACTGACTGACTGACTGACTGACTGACTGACAGACTGACTGTTTGACTGACTGACGGACTGACGGACGGACGGACGGACGGATGGATGGATGGATGGATGGATTGATTGATTGATCCAATGAATATTCTGTGCATCTTGGAATATCCACTTGTTGTGAGTTATTGCACGTTTTATCTTTTCAGCCATGACCCTAGAGGTCGTATTAGCCCCGGGTATTAGGCCGCGATGACACATGGTTGCATTCTTAGCATGTTTTGTTTCTTCACTTTCTGCTACATCCTCAGTCTGATTTTCTAGGCTCTCTCTAACTATTACATGTCTTCAAAGGGCATGTAATATGTATTTTTAACAACAAAGAAGAAGTTGGAGAATCAACAGCGCCAGAAGCTAGAAACACATTGGACAGACTACAGTTACGTGGCCGGAACTCTTGGTTTTTGCGTGATTTCTGAGAAACCAGACCATAATTACCAAACGTTTGTTTGCCGTTTGTTTGGCAAGTTACATAGTATTGAAAAGGGAACCTTATGGAGGTACGTTATAACAACAGGTGACATCATTACTCGCTTAGCTAAAGAATAAGTTTCTGTTTAAATAATTTATGATCGATCACGATACAGTGTCGGGCGGACGCGGTAGACCGAGGAAAGTTCGTCTTTGAACGGTTCGAAGTAGAGCAGAATCGCTCTGGAGATAATAATCACAAACCATCTTTGCCATATACCCTACAGCTAGTGCACAGAGAGAGCTTTTGCATGTCACTTTGGCAGTACTTGTATAAGGGCATTGTGGTTTTTACTGGTGCGGGAACACGCAATAAAAACCAAATTCTTATGTTCAGCAGCGATCCTTTCGATTGCATTTCTGAGAAACAGTAAAGTAAACAATAAGAGTTCAAGCCTGAATTGCGTAAAAACATTGGTTCCTTAAGGCTTAACCGGCAGCATATACAGCGAAATATATCCGATCCTCCAGGTTCATATCTTTAATACTTGGAACTAGAAGGATCTGTGAAAGATAGTACGATTTTCTTGATTATTTCCGCATAAACCCGGACTTTTGTTATTCTTAATTTTGCATACAAGATTTCGCTTTTGTGTGACAGTTTTGTGCGACAGAAACATCGGTACTGCAACCACGCAGGTTTGACGCTTAAAAATTCTTGTTAGAATATTATCGGGTGATCATATAGCATGTGCATCCTGACGAAGAAAGGAAAGAACGAAGTAACAAAGTTGCGATCGAACGAGCGACCGAGCGAGCAATCCAACCGTCCATCAATGCATATGGGGGTTGACGGTTGGAAATATAGGTTTATAACGACGGAGGGTTAAAATTTTGGTTCTATGGAGAGGGAACAGGCGAAAATTTCGTCAACGAATTAGACCTTCAGCATTTTTACCGTAGTCTCTTTGAGTTTGTTTAGAGGTGTCAGCCTCATGGATAAACGGGTATAATAGACGAATACCCAAAAGACTGCTTCGGCGATGTCACACAATGTCAACAATGTTTCGTATTTTTCATTTTAAAGTGTTTATGACATGAAAAATAATTTCTGCTTACTGGAAAGGCCTTTCAAAATACAAAAGAATGGCGTTTTTCTTTTTGAAATATCTTTCTTCGCTTTAGAGATATTGACGTTTTTCAATTATGCAAATTAGATTAGTGATGACGTCATATTGTTTGCAACTAAAAATGGTAAAATACTGAATATACAATATCTCTAGGAATATTGAAGCAGTGCTCTTGAAACTTGGCAGCACAAATGTGCATCACAAATTAATAGAAACAAAAAGACACCCTTAGTGTTGTTGCCATAGCAACTCTTTCGACTCCAGTGTCTTTCTGTCAAAAAAACAAATATCCCCATTTGCAACCTCTAAAGTGAGACAAAAGGTCCTACTTGGAACAGACGTAGTTCCCATATTGACTTAACTCCCATCATTAGATTGGGTGGGGTAGCTAGATGGTTCTTGGTTTAAGACAAAAACTGAGAATTTCAGTTTTTATTAAGACAGTACCAGTGGCAAAACTGTTGTCATGGCAACAGCACTAAGGGTGTCATTTTGTTTCTTTTGTGATGCTCATTTGTGGTACCAAGTTTCAAGAACACTGCTTCAATATTTCCAGAGATATCGTTCATTCAGTATTTTACCACTTCTTAGTTGCAAACCTTATGACGTCATCGCTGATTTAATTTGCATAATAGAAAAACGTCAATATCTCTAAAACGGAAAAAGGTATTTCAAAAAGAAAAACGCCATTTTTCTGTATTTTGAAAGGCCTTTCAAATAAGCAGAAATTATCTTTCATGTCTTATACACTTAAACAAAAAACCGCCTCCACAGATCAATTGTGACCTCTCACGCAAAAACGTTCCTAACGGTTAACCGTTCTTAAACGGATAGCCGTTTGGAATCCGTTCATTAACCGTTCGAACGGGCTGAGATACCGTTCGAACGGCTCATGTTGTCCGTTCATAAAAGGTTGTCATCCGTTTGAGCGGCTCGAGCTATCCGTTCAAAAAATATTGTCATCCGTTCGAACGGCTCGAGCTACCCGTTCAGAAAATGTTGCCATCCGTTCAAACGGTTCGAGCTATCCGTTCAAAAAACTTCGATATTCGTTCGAACGGCTCGAGCTATCCGTTCAAAAAACATCGATATTCGTTCGAACGGCTCGAGCTATCCGTTCAAAAAACATTGATATTCGTTCGAACGGCTCGAGCTATCCGTTTGAAAAACATTGCCATCCGTTCGGAACGGCCGGGCTATACATACATTTAAAAAATTTTGTTATCCGTTCGAACGGCTCGAGCTATCTGTTTACAACGATACATTGTCATCCGTCAACAAAATTGGTCAACCGTTCTAACGAACAACTTGCCAAACGTCACGAACTTTGTAAACATAAGTTGTCTACATTTAACATCTCATGAATAGTGACGGTTCTTTCCCTGCTCCTTGGTCATCTTTGCTTTTATAGCATTCGGTTATCGATGCACAGTTTTTTATTCAAAAAGGCTTAAGCTATTCCACAAGTTTCCCAAAAATGTTTTGGTCTCTGACAGTATGCAAATATCAAGGCTCTTTATTTATTTTATCTATTTATTCATTTATTCATTTATTTATTTATTTATTTATTTATTTTATTTATTATTATTTTTTTTTTTTTTGAGGTTTAAAAGATGATATCTCTCGTGGGAATACGCTGTCGGCTTGTTCGTAGCCTGCGCCGGAAAAAAATACCCTTGGGGTTCACAATTCTGAGTTTACTACACGTCAGTGACGTATACGGGGTCTGATGGAGGTTCTCGCATTTGCTAAAATTGAGCTGTGAGGTTTGTTTTTGTTCGAATAAAACAACCGGAAATGGGGCAACCCTGATACCCGGAAACCGGAAACCGGAATCCGGAATCCACAAATCAAAGAAAACAAGTTCTTCAAACACGTGAAAATTATTTGCATAGCTTTTGTCTGTAAAAAATAAGGGGCCAAGTAAAAAAGACCTCAAACATAGCCTTTTTTGAAACAAAAATCGCCCGTCTGGTCCCCGTCTGAAATTCTTGTAACCGTTATTTCTAGTGAGGGCTATGATTATGAGATTCTAAGCAACGTGCGTCGCAATATGTTTCCAAGCACCCTGAGAGCGTCTAAAATAAGCTTGCTGGTAATTGCCATTTTGTTTAATAGGTGATCTGCATTCTACGGGAACCGGAGGTATAAATTTCGCCTTTATGTTTAGTAGATACTGAACAAAGTAGAAAATGTCATAAAGAACAGGGTCTCCGTCAGTGGCAGCCTCCTGTAAATTGACGGTAACCCTCCCCCACCCTCAACCCCCTACTTTCGATGTCCGAAGGCTAACCTGGCTCGTCTGAATAAATTTGTTTTTCCCAACAGATACGAGACTAATTTCAGATCAACACTATATTTCCACTCTGATTCTGTTACAAATCACCACTACATATTCTTGCCGGCCATCGTATCAAAACAGTTTATAGAAATGTTGCACACTTACTTCCGTCTGCTTCTCGCTTGCGAACGGATTGTTAAAAGATGCTAAAAGACTACCAGAAACTCACCGCATTAGCTTGTTGCTATTGTGCTACTCACTAGTCTTCTCAGACCAATTTGATCTAGACAAGAACCGCGCTCTCACCAGGCCCCAGTTGAACAAAAGAGGGTAACTTAGCCTGCGTGCCTGCTCGCAGGCACTCGTGTTTGGGCTGGGGGCACTCGCTCACATACCAATGCAAAGAGACACTAGACACTAGACACTAGAGCCTGATCAGACACTAGAGACAGACACAAGAGCCTGCTCGCAGGCTATGGGTAACTATATCCGCCTGAAAAGTCACTAACTGTGACTGGATAGTGATTTACACAATGGATAGCGTCGTCCAGCTTTTGAACAACCGCGCCAGATGTATAGCTAAGGGATGTTCAGAACTAGTCAAGAATTTTTTAACAATTACAATTTGTGATTGGAGTAAAGCAAAGCAAAAAAAAAACAACAAAACAATTTTTCCCTTTATTTATTTATTGGACATTGCTGAAGTGAATTATTTCAATCTATCGTCATTCACAATATCGGGATTCCGGATTCTGGTTTCCTGTTCCGGATTCCGGTTTCCGGATCCCGTGTTTAAGGGTTGCTCCCGAAAGAGCGTTACATGTCGAAGTTGTCCATTTTGAATGAGGAGGAGTGCATAGATCAATAGTATGGTGAACTGAATATAATTATAGTGGCTTGTCAGACAGGACAGAATTCTGTTCAATTAATGCCATAATTGATTAACGCGAGTTTGCAAGCGCAAGAGTTTCCAGAGAAAAGTCCGCTCTTCTAGTAGAGCAATTGCGAGGCGTCGGAGGAGTTTGGCTAAATATCGATGCCTGAAGCAAAGACAGAGGAACGCGGAAAGCTAAGATAAACCGACATTTCGTATGCCGGTGCACTCTTGAACCCAGTGAACTTCCGTTTCTTTACTGCAATTCCCTTTTGTAGTTATATTCCCTGCTTGTTTTGTTTAAATTGGAATAGTTCGTCCACATCTCAATAACTTTTATTGCATGAAAACGCTTTTACCACCGTGTTCAGTTAAAATGATAACTGTGTTAGTAATTTTTTTTCTATCTTCTACTTCCAGAAGTGAGATGGCATCTCCGATCGAGAAAAAATTGGCAAAACACCTTGAGTGTCCCATTTGCTTGGAAAAATTCACGGAACCTAAAGTGCTCTCGTGCCAGCACTCGTACTGTAGAAAGTGCCTCGACAGACTTGTGAGAGGACTGGGACGAGAGGATTACGAGGTCACGTGCCCTGAATGCAGAAAGAGTTCTAAGGTGAGTCTGAAAGGTTATGTCGTTGTACAATTTAGGGTCTGGTAGCTGTTCTCGCAAGGTCTCACAAGAATGGCTTGATATTCATTGAAAGAACAATAGAGAAAATAACAGACAGATTCCCCTAGCCCCAAAACAATAACAGTTGCTACACTCCGACGATAAATAAAGTTACGAGAGATGCTACAGTTCAGTCAAGCAACATTATAGAGGAAACAATTCCTCACCAATTTTTCACTGTCTTTGCATAAACAACTTGCTAGAACATAATTATGTCGATCTTTCTCGCCAGGTTCCTGGTGGTGACATCAATAGTCTTCCCTCAAACTTCCTGATAAATAATCTTTTGTCACTACACGATGACAACGAACCTCGCAAGACGGAAGCGACCTGTACAAAGCATGATGGAGAGACGCTGAAACTCTTCTGCCAAACCTGCGAAGAGCCTATATGCCGTGATTGCACCATTTTTGATCATCATGGCCACAGGTACTCATTTATAAAAGATTTATTTGTTGCCGAGAAAGATAAAACTTTAAAACTTGTGCAAGAGTCGAGAGCAAAAATTTCTGCTTTGGAATCGACTGTAGAGTCAGTCGATGTACAAGAAGGCAAACTAGAAGAAAACTCACGAAAAGTTCAACAGTGCATCGACAGTTTCATAAACGCACAGATTGAAATTCTGAAGGTCCGAGGGGAACATTTGAAAAATGAACTACAAAAACCACTTTTAAATCAGGAAAAGATTTTTCAGACCCACAAGGATTCTCTATTCCTGTCTCTTGGTTGTTTGAAGAGCAGCGTGGAGTTCATCGAGGAAGCACTTGCTGGAGGAAATGAAGTAGCCGTTTTAACAGCCAAAAGTCAATTGTCTAAGCAGCTAAATCAAGCCACAGCCTTAGCGGAAGTAAAACCACGTGATACAATTTCCTATACTCTTGTACTCAATGCACCCCTCAATAATGAGACTGTTAACAATTTGGCGCACATCAGTGAACACCATGAAGAATACAAACTCAGCATGTGCGGAGGAAACTTTGGTCAACTAAATGAGACGTATGTAAACAAAGTTTGTTTTTTCGTTATCGCCAAAGAAAAAGTCTCTATAACCGATCATAGAGAATTTTTTTCAGAAACCCCAAAAAGAAGTATGAATTCTCTTGACTTCGCTCCATCGATACTCAAAAATTGTGGTCAGGTAAGAATTATGTCACCACTCTCGATGAATCTTCATTCATTTGACATCGTGGCCAAAAAGGGAAGATTTTTCTTCAGTTTTTTCCCAGAAGAGATAGGAACCTACACAGTTGAGATCATTATAAACGGACGGTACATCCAGGGATGCCCGTTTGCTTGGACTGTGAAAGGATTTGTAACTTCTCGGAAGTACACAAAGATGGAAGATGAATCTGACTGAATAGTACAGTTTCAAGTTAACCAAGACCACTGAACTATAATCGAAATATCTGTACAGGCCAGCACCATACAGATGAGTCGTAAGTCTTTTTATTCAGCGGTCTGGGCTAATTCGAAACTGGACTATTGATGGACAAGTAAATTAAATGTTCAATCGTTCAGCAATCTTGGGAAGCACGGATTAACAGATTATGTGGCTTTTAAAACTGCAGTGTCGTCGTTTTCTGTCCAACATTTTGATTTTGATGTTCCACTGTTGAAACAGACTTACTGACTGACAGTTCGTGCCACGTGGCACAAGGGCCGCAACTGTTGAAAGATACTGCTATAAAATTGTTAGGAAAATAATCAAAAAGATTTTTATGTATGAATTAATTGCGAAATAGGTACCTAACGTTTTAGAACCCAAAAAATGAACTCACTAATTTGTTTTGATACCAGAGTTAAGATGTCGAATTCAAAACACTATGTTATAAACCCTAACGCTTATTCTCAGCTGCTAACTCAGCTCTGAAGTTTAAGGCAATTAGTTCTCGAATGCATTATAATTCCTCAACTTTAAAGGAAGGAAATCGTGACCCTGAAGGTGTCTTCATATCTTATCTAATTAGCGTAGATTTTCAAGGTTATTATTATGTATACGGTTTTCCTTACAGTTTTATTTTCAATTGGGAATAGATAATGTTTTACCACATTTCCAAGCACCTCGAAATCCATCAAAAATACTCCGCTATGCATCGTATTTTGATCTCTCCTCCCTAAGTTTAAAAAAACACCGTCTCTCATGTGCATGATATTCTTCTTCAAACATAGCTGTAAACGGATATCAGCTTATCTTCAGTGGCCGTCGATTGTGCAAATAGGTTTAATCAAGCTAATGTAGCTTTTAAGCTTCTTGTTATCATTATATAGTCGTTGATTGTAAACAAAAGTTAATTGAAAATACTGATTGTATTAAGTTGTTCTCAAGTTATCTTTTTATCGTTATGTAGTCGTTCGTTGATTGATTAGGTTTAATAAACCTAATTGTTGTGAACTTTTTTCAAGATATGTTTTATGATTATGTAGTTGTTCATTGATTGGTGTTTGCTTCTGAGTATCATTCCTTGAAGTATTGCCTGAATAAACAAAAAATCATACAGTTTGAACTCTGAGCAACTTTACAGTAAAGGTGATGTTTCCCCTTGAATTCAGGTTTTTTTTCTGTAATGCTTTCCAATCAAAGGAAACTTTATTAACATAATGTTAATAACGTGAGAAAAACTGACAAGAAACAAGGACAGCCAGGAATAAGGGAACTTTCTATGAAATGCAAGAGGCAAATTAATTTGAAAATTTTGGACTAACATTTTCAATATGTAGCAGACGGGACATTTATAAGCATAAATATTTGTAAGTAAAGATGATGTTATATCGCAGGCTCAGTCATCCCAGAATACGCATGCGTGAACAATCGTACCCTGAAAACGAAATAGTAATAGTTGGATAGCAGTCCTAGACTCCATGGCCACCCCCATGCCTTCTTAACGTGTTTCTACACTTCCCAAGGATCTGTGAAGCGTAAATTGATTATGCAACGGTACAAGATGGCACAAGTCTGTTTTTGTTTGCTTGTTTGTTATCTTCAAGTTTTTTTTTTTCTTTTTTTCTTTTTCTTTTTTTTTCCGAAAAGTGAACACACATCTATTCGTGTTTTGACAGAGATAAAGAAACAGGAACTGATGTTTGGGAGAACGAGAAATGCAGTGTAAACATAAATTTGTGGTAACAGTTTCAAGCCATTCATTTGCGCTGTATTAATTTGATACTAAAAGCGCAGTTGAAGAATAAACTTTCACTTCAATATTTCCTCAAATAAATGGCAAACAGTACACAGCATTAATTTTCGTGCTTACAGTTTATTAGTAAAATCACCAATTAATGTAAATTTATGAACAAGGGGCAAATTTGCCCACCTTAGTCTCCTAACTTCAGGAGAGTGCTACTATAGCACTCGCATCTCCTTGAAGGTAATCTAAGAAACTACCAGATTACGAACATTTGTAACAAAGCTGCAAATCATGTTAATGGCCAATACAATATTGCGGTAAAGAGTAGTGCCATTGAGAAATCTGATTGTCTAAAAATTTTGGGTGTGACTAGAGACAGTAGCCTTCACCTGTCATATCGTATTCGTAGCATTTGTGTGAAAGCCAGTCAGGGGATTGGCGTAATAAAGAGGCTAAGAAATTTCATCCTTGATAAGGCAAAGCTACCACTATATATCTATATAAGTCAGCCATTCTTCCCTGTCTAACGAACTGCCATTTAGCCTGGCATTTTGGTAAAGCCGGTGACACTAGAAAGCTGGAAAAGTTGCAAGAGGGCAACAATCAAGCTATATCCACAGTTATTGGAACGTAATAGCCTACCCACTCGACTTAGCTTAACAGAAGACTTCTGGATATATCTATTTTAATATGAAAAAGTAAGAACAATTCATGCCCCAAGAGAATCAGCTGCTTATTTAAAAACCGAACTCCTAATTACAATTTATGCAATTCTGGCTTTGTTTTGCACAATTATTGTAACTTTTGGCAAAAACTCACTTAGACACCTAGATATAAACTTATGCAACAGGCTCCCCGGCAGATTAAGGACAACTAGCTTTCTTAGCATTTTAAAAGCAAACATACGTAAAATCAATCTGGAAATTCTACTGTATAAGGATGCCGGAGCTGCAGTCTGTGCAGTAATTAATTAGGTTTTAAATACTTTTATCTTTTATAATGTTTATTATTTTATGAAATTTGTAAATAGACCATTCTTAGGTTTTGTAATTATTATTATTTTTTTTTTATGTAGGTGTCCTTTATTGGCAGAGGGTTCTCCCCCGGCTTAAGGAACTCTTTTCCATACATTAGCAAAGTTATTATTATTACTACTACAATTATTGATCAAAAGAATACCCTTCAAAGAAAGAGTATTTTTTCATCATGCCGTACACTGTGTTCTTTTGCTCAGTGGTCCATTCTATAAAATTACGTGTTATGGAGGGGACCGGGTCCACAGTGGCTGCGCAGTCCTGAAGATATTGCTCTGCGCACGTGATTTCCAGGAACTGACAGATTCTTCTCAGGGTTTCCGCAGGATTCTTGACTATCTCCATGCTTGGGATATCAATGACGCTGCCTGGGAAAGCCTCTCGTGCTTTATTACTTCCCTCGGCCATAGTAAAATAATTCCTAATATTAGATTCAAGTTCTTCAGGGGCATTTACCTGCTGACGCAAATTATTAATTTCAAACAGTTAACTAAATTACCGAACTAATCTTAATTTGATAACTACCATCTTAAAGAGCTGCACGAGCCAGATTCAATAGCGAGTGGGAGCAATGCAATAAACACTCAATTCCTGTATCTGGAAAACAATGAACAGACATACTTCTTACCAACCGAGTTTGAGGGCCGTACTGTAAGTTACGGAGCCAGTTTTTTTTATTTTTTCCCATCGATTTTTAGCCCAAGCGCGAAGCGCGCGGGCTATAATTCGAGGGGGAAAAACGACGATCCGTATCTTACAGTACAGACCGAGAAGACGAGGTTGGTAAGATATTTATTATATCTCTACTGTGGGTCTGACGCGTTCGGGAATGATTTCTATTCACGCGGAACGGCTTCAAATTCCTGACGCACGTCGAAAGCAAAACGAAAACGAAATCGTTGTTAAGTGACCGCCTTAAGTTGTTAGCAGGTTTTACAACACAATTTTAGAAATAAAAGAATGTTTTAAACTTTTACTTGATATAAAAGTTAAGAACACTGGGCGATAAATCACAAACATTTGTTGGATACAAAAACAGCTTTAAATTTTAGCGGGCCGTACAGTTGAATACGGCCCACTAAATTGACCAATCACAGCTCGCGTACTCACGGAGAGAACGATATGATAAATCTTATCATCAAGCAACAAAATATTGAATTATTTTATTTAATTTCCAAGCGACTACCGAGGGAGTACTGGTTTTTGCACAGGCAAATAGTCATTTCAGACGTTAGGAATATGGCTATCCCTCTTGAACAGAATACGACGGAAATGGTCTAAAATAACAACCACCTAAAAATAAGGACAAAAGTTCAGGGCAGCGACACTCCGAAAAAAAAGTGTTCAGCCGAAAGTACAGTGCTCAAACGCAACTTGACATGTAATGAACATAAATTTTGAAAAATAGTGCAAGAAACTTATGTGTACTAAATTAATCAAAGGCTTGTGTCTTATATTTGAGCTTCATTTCAAACTTAAGACATATCTCTCTTCTGATGTAGCAAAACTCTCCCAAGTTTTATCCTTTTGTTCTTGATAGACACAAAAATCTTTAACGCCCCGCCAACACTACATCTATTCGTGCGTTTTTTACTGAGTTTTAGTTTCGATTGAGAAGATATATTAAACCTCAAGACAGTGTTTGACCAGATTTCCAAGCACTTCGAAGTTCATCAAGAGTACTCCGCTACGCGCATCGTATATAGACTATTTTCAGTTATCTTCTCAGTCAGTTTGGAAATGTGGTCAAAAATGTATCATTTTTCTTCGGGTTTTCCGTTTTTCCTCTTTCCATAAAAACCAACACTCTTCAAATTCCAATTCGACCAGGATGGAGCACCCGCATGGAAACCAGCTAAGGTATGGGGTTGATGTGGTTTCCTAGGCAACTATTGTAATTTAAGATCGGAACTTAAGATGATCCGTGCTATGTTCCATTATCTCGCGTGCATAGCGAGTATATCTATTTCTTCATTTATTATACCTTTACACTGCGGTCTTTTTCTCGTCTAGCTCTTAGCCGCTGCAGGACCATTGTCGCAATGTTGTCAAATGGATTTCTAACAACATGAATAAACTTCACCTTAGCTTCCGCAGTTTTCTCTAAAAGGTGAACAGCGTCGAAAGCGCCATATTTGTGCATCGCCCTCGCTGTGTAGGCGCCTGCCTTATCTCCAATAACCTGTTGATATAATATATAGATTAAGGCCAGCCTAAAAGAGTAGCTCCTGAGCCGGGTTGTTCAGAGCCAAATTAAGCTAACCAAGGAAAAGGTAAAATTTTGATTTGAGTTTGGTAACTCTGCGTTGAGGTTTTCTGCATATTGTTTGAACTTCTGTTTTGAGTTATAATAATCACTATATACACAAAACGAAGCAGCAAAAAACATTTGTATAGAAGAAAAAGTTATAATTCGGTTAACTTTTAATCCTGGGTTAGCGTTAACCGACTTCCGAGCAATCCTGCCCTGTTTTCAACAAGTTAACCTGAGATGAGCCCGCGATCCTATCGAAAACCAGCACTTGGACAGCGGTCAACTTTAAAACAAACACGAGACCTCGATGAGCCGTAAACTTGAGCCCGCGATATGGTTACGTATTACTGGTCAGCAGATACCTTGTTTTGACAGGTGTCAATTGATCGTAACTTGAATGTCCAGTATCAAAGAAGTACACGGTAAACCGAGGCTGCGTGTCTAAGTCAACCTATTATTTGGAGTATGGCCGCCATCTTGCGCGACTCCGTCATCGTCGTCGCCGTCGTCGTCGCCGTCGTGCGTACGCGCCCACGAGCAATATCGCTAACCATGATAACCATGAGAAAATCAACTCATGGATTTCCTTTTCTTTCCTATATGAGTATGGGGCTAGGCTTGGCGGCCCTTCGGGCCGCCGGAGCTCCACTATTAAATAGACGAAGTTCCCAGGTTTTAATAATTACTATAAAAAAAGTTTTTGGAGAACATAGAGAACCAGGGAACTGTTTTTAAAAAATGTCATATTTATGTAAATTTAAGTGGAGAACACAACTGCCAGCTTAGCATTACCTTGGGATAGAGTAGTTTTTGTAATGATTGCAAGGCGTAAAATGAGACGCGGTTTAAATTTATCTGCTCGATCAAACCATGGACGCCAGAAGAGGCCGAAAGAAGGGGTAGACCCAAGAAAACATGGAGGAAGACAGCGGAGAAGGAAGGGGAACGAACTGGATGGAGGACCTAAGACGACGTATGCTTTGCAGCAGCCCACAGAGCTGGTTGGCGGCAGAATGTAGAGGCCTTATATGTCACAACATGAAGTGGAAAGTTGATTGTGAAGTGTCTAATCAAAACAACCCAAAGAAGCAAATTAGATATGCCTCCAACGCTTTGAAGAGGAAAATTACTTATAACGTTCCTCCTTTGTTTGAGTTACGGCAACTTTTCATTTCGCAAGGATCACATTGTCTTTTTAGTACAAAAAAAAAAGGTGCTTTTAGAAAAATCGCTTTCTACATTTTTCCTTTTTATCATACGACATTGGGCAGAGAAGGCATCATGCATGCTGAGTACTAGTTGACATCAAACATTTGAAGAGCTTGTGAATCTTAGTAAAGGGTAACATTTTTGGCTTTCTGGGTGTAATGTTCAAGGGGAAATTAGCTTTTGAATGCTGTGAAATTTCTGGGTGGCGAAAGCACTGATGAGTTTTTAAACATGCGTCGCACAAAAAGTATTAAATACATCGGTCTAAATTTCCTTGGGGCAGTTATCTGTGGTATGCCCTTTCAATATTTAGAACTGATAGTTTTCCAGCTTGATCAGAAATTGAATCGCATTGTTGATGAAGTAAATGTTGTAAACAAAGACTCCCCTGAACATATTTGTAAAAATATTTGTGTAGCAAAATAATAAAGTGAAACTGAAACACTATATTCCCGGAGCATACATAGCGCCTGATGCTTGAGATACCCCACCGAATCCTTTTATTATAGCAAGCGTAACGCACCAGTTTCTGCTCACCTCAATGTACCGATCAAAGCTTCCTTGCCATTGGTTGGGAACGAAATATTTAAATCTAGAAGTCGCGTTCACCACACTTCCTTCAAATACTTGAGACCTTTTTCCTTTAGTGACGTCACGCTGCGATGTTTGGACCATTATGTCGTAAAATGAGTATATGGAACTGTTCATCCATTTGTTTTGATTTGATCTCCACTTGCCAAAAGCCATTGACTCGTCAGATACGACCATGTGTGGATGAGCATCCAGTAAAGCACCAAGAAGGCTGTGACGGCTACGCTCGTAGCCAATGAAAAACAAGATGGTTCGCACGTGACTATAAGCTTTATATAAACTGCTCTGTGAGTTTGGCTCGCCTGTATCAGAAACAGAAAATAAAAGTTAAGCACCTCCATTACGAGTACGTAAAATCTCTTAGTTGTAGTAACCAAATTAGCAATTAGCCAATAAGAAACCTTGTTTTCTGTCTCGATATTTTGTGGTATCAAGTCAATGACGGTCAAATGGTTGAATTTGAATACAGTAAATACCCCACCATATCTTTTTGGTAAGCTTCGGCGACGTATTAAGTTAATTTGGTCTCGTTAGCGATGCTTTGGCTCAACGGCGTCTCGACAAAATACAAAACATGACTTGTCCTGTCTCATTTGACAAGTTACCAAGTGGTGCCGAAAAGATGCGATCAGATATGGTAATAGGAATTGCATGCACATGATGTAAAGAAAAAAAATATCATCAAACGAAATTAGAGCGATTTTCAAGCGAGTGTCGTAAACCAAAACAAGTAATCATCTGGCAAATCACAGAAGACACTGCAGCCATCTAGACAGCCGGAAGCGTGGGATAAAGTATGTAAGCGACCCACAACATGGTTTTAGTTTTACTGCTGATTGGACGACAAAGTGGCGCAACCTTTTGTAAGCCAGTCGCGTCGCGTAATAATGCAAAACCAAAACAAACGCAAGATACTTTTCACATTCAAGCTTGCCTTGCTGCATGACGTAAGGAGAATTTAGAAGGTGACATCTGATTTATAAAACGATGAATTTAAATTTTAGCTGACTGGGAATGGTTTACATAGTTAATTCCTCAATAGAATATTAGGGAATTAAAAGTGATTAAAATTAACTAAAAATCAAATTACCTGAAGAAATGACGTCTTCGTTAAAAACAGCTTTATCAGTTAAAGTGCTTTGTTTAGTTTCATTGGTAAAAGTATCAGCTGGTTTATTAAATACAAAAGTAGGTTCCAGCAAATCTTCGCCTACAAGGAAGGAAAAAAATTGGCATGTCATTATGTTAGGCATAAAGGAAGATTTAAACTGCTGCAGTAGATATGGTTTACATAATTGATTCTTCGATAAATAGACAATATCACCCTGGACGAATATTAGCGAATTAATGAAGTGATTAAAATTAACTAAATATCAAATTACCTGAAGGAATGACGTCTTCATTAAGTACAGCTTTATCAGTAAAAGCGCGTTGTTCATTTTCCCTTGTAAAAGAATCAGCTGGTCTATCAGATACAAAAGAAGGATCCGGGAAATCTTTTCCTACAAGAAAAGAAAACTTGCTATGTCATTACATGTATGTTACGCATAAAGGGAGATTTAGACTGTTGCAATAGATAAATAAAACGATAAATTTGAATTTTTGTTGACTGGGAATGGTTCACATTACTGATTCCCCAGTAGATCGATAATATGACCCTAGACAAATATTGGCGAATTAAAAGTGATTAAAACTAACCAAACATCAAATTACCTGAAGAAATGACGCTTCGGTCACTTTCTTGTGTATCAGAATCATCTTTATCTTCTTGCTCTGGGAAATCTGTCGCAATAAATAGATATATAGATACTTCATTTATCCTCAAGCAATTGGGGCTTGTTAGGTCTCTAGTTTCAACAGCTAATGAGTCAAGTCAAGCTGCAAAGCTTAAAGGACCATTGTCACGATAAAGCGCATGTGCGGTCTTGATTGAAACCAATTTGCTTTTTTAACCACTAGAAATCGCATTACTATCACGTGTGCCACGTATTCGCCCCAAGTCAGCTTGAAGTTTCACGTGCCTGTCCAAAATCTTTTTTTTCCGCCGCCTTTAGAGCTTTTGTTTCGAAACAATATTTATCATGTTTATGTTTTGTGGCCCTGTCCGTTGAATACAAGCACATACGTTTTACTTTCTTCCATCTTGCAACCATATCTGCAGCTATATAAAGTGTCCGATGTTCGTCCTCTCATCTTTTCTTTGTTTTGTTTTGTTTTTGTTTTCCTTTTTTTTTCGCAACAAGACGGCTTCGGGGCGAAAAAAGCTCTCGTCTGTAGCCGCTTCGAAAACCCCATCTCGAGGACAGCGTATTTCTCGACGGTATTCAACTCAAAACACAAAATATGCCGTTTAAATCTATCATGCATGACTAAATAGTTCTTCAATATCGGTATTACTATTTTCACACACCTCGTAAGGTCGATGGCGAAGGATTTCTCTCACAAATATCAACTCTGCAGCTGATCGAAGACGCGAACGGTGACGGTAGCGAAATGTGGCGAGCCATAAAGCAAGTGCTCCCTGATGCGAAAAAATCTTCAGTGTTTGCCATCTTCGAGAAAGGAAAGTGGCACACTGAAAACTTATCTATCGCCAATATCATGAACCACTACTTCGTATCTGTTGGTAAAGTGCTGGCGAAACCATTTCGAAATATTCCTACTTTTCCTATTACAGGCACTCCACCTTGTGAATTCCATCTAAACAGTGTCCTGTGAACAAAATGCCCTTAGATTTCTAAAAACGAATAAAGCTGTTGGCCTCGACAAACTAAGTGCTGGCCTACTAAAGGATGCCTCCGATGTCATCGCACCAGTTCTGACTGAACTGATAAATAAATCTTTTGCGGATGGAGAATTTCCTAAAGTATGGAAGTCAGCTAAAGTCTTTGCTTTATTCAAAGGTGGAGATAAATCACAGAACGATAGCTACCGACCGATATCAATCTTACCTACCATGAGCAAGATTATAGAGAGATTAGCGCATGTTCAGCTTTCATGGTACCTACTGAGAACAGAACGAACTGTTATCGCACTCACAGTTTGGTTTCCGCCAGAAGCGCTCAACATCTACCACCCTAATTGAATTTACAGATCAAATCCTAGTGAGCATGGACAAGGGTTGAGTGGCTGGAAAGAGCTTGGCGTGGTTCCGCTCATGTCTCTCTGGTCGATTCCAACAAACGATCTGTAATGATGCATTCTCCCCCCAAGCTAATATCACTATGGGGGTACCTCAGGGCAGTATTCTTGAGCCACTGCTTTTCTTAGTGTACATAAACGATATTCAATCTGTCTTAAAACATTCAAAGATGACTATGTTCGCTGATGATATGGCGTTTCATTGCCATGAGAGCTGCCCAATCAAAACTGAATGCGGACTTGGCAGCGATTATATCCTGGCTAAATGTCAACAAGTTGACATTAAATGTTGCAAAGTCGATGTTCGTGATCATTGGTAGCAACTCCAAACTAAGTCACTTTAACAATATAAACCGTAGAAATGACATCATCACTGTACGAGGACAAGACTATCATAGCTATAACACCTGCTCTAAGGAAATCATTCGAACCGCAAAATCTGTTACCAACTGGGGACTTCTTAGATCCTTTAACAGTGTTTTAGCTCACTGGAATGACCTGTCGCCAACAACAAAAAAATTATCTTTAAGAGACTTTAAGAATGTCCTTCGCAAAACATTAATGTAAATATTAGGTACATATAAGCTAGATAGTTGTATTAACCGTAAATGACTAATTGTATTTTATATTTTACTACGAGTTTCAATGTTTCAACTTTATATATCTTTAGTTATATATTTTTTAGCTTTTAGAGGTTTTTTATCAGCGCTGTAATAATTTTGGTTTCATTCAATTTTTTAATCGCCATCATTTTTATTTCAGGACCTGCCTGAAAACCACATTAGTGAGTGGAGCCTCCTGTATAAAGATTATTATTATTGTTATTATTATTATTATTATTATTATTATTATTATTAT
>Ga0126339_10000874_pt1 | contig 18761 bp, 12 predicted proteins | sample OrbTmetagenome_2_FD_92532 | JGI IMG/M metagenome (GOLD analysis project Ga0126339, IMG submission 92532) | Coral microbial communities from Petempiche,Puerto Morelos, Mexico - Orbicella T R C metagenome | ecosystem: Host-associated > Invertebrates > Cnidaria > Coral | place: Petempiche,Puerto...
AAGTTTCAGAACACATTTTGATTCTTTAAAACGTGCTGATGACTTACGGGTTTATCAAGACTTTATGATGCCTCTCAACCACCAGGCAGGCATGCAAGGTACTTTAAAACAATGCTTAAGATAAAAGTTGACAAAGCTCTAATGCGGCACATCTCTTTTTTGTTCGATGTATTTCATTTGACACTTGATCGATTCACGTGTTGTGTTCACGTCACAAGAACCGATGTAAACAATCTGTTCCCAGAGTTCTGCTCTATATATGCTGAGATTTGATTTTGACCTCATACACTATTAACAGTCTGCCTGTTTGCTACTCAACAAATAAACTCCTGAAGACATGGCTAGGAAAAGCCAAGTATTTTTGCATACGTTTTAACTGGAAAACGAAGCAAAAACCAGTGACAAAAATACAGGGCCACGTTTTTCTATTACATTGAAGACCACATGCAAAAATTCAAGCCCTTGAGTGAAAATTTTTTTTTTCACCCAAATCATCACTTAGCATGGTTTTGCACTCACCCCTTCAATTGTTGTTAGGTAATTTAAATTTGGTGATATCACATGTGAATTTAGGTCAAATGATTTCAAGATTATCGCATAATTTGTAAAAGTGTTTTATTGAGTAGAAAACAAATAATTTTAAGTCTCATCAAAGTTTTTAAATAAGTCTTACATGTGATAACTACAGCGAAGAAGCAAGTAGTATATTGTTGTAAATGCCTAAGTGAATTTCAAGTTCGAGTTAAGATTAAATCAATAAAAAAAACTGTGAAGATTCAACCATGGTTTTGGTTGTGATTTTTTTTTTAAAGTGGTCAAAACTAGGGTGTGTATTATACATGGGTGCGCATTATACACGGGTAAATACAGTATTGAAGTTGATGAGAAATATTACGATAACATTGTCAAAATAGTCAACAGGTCCAATACCACAATGCAGTCCATCAGCAATAAAAAGACCGATCATAAAAGAAATGACATCAAGTATTTGTATTTATAACACTGTCCAAGGTTACAGCATACCTGTTTTGACAAGTCATCATAGATGATCAGAGCATGTTTTCCATTGTCCCTGAAGAATTCTCCCATGGCACAGCCAGAGTATGGAGCCAAGTACTGCAGAGGGGCAGCATCAGATGCAGTGGCACTCACCACAATGGTGTACTTCATTGCATCTACACAGAAAATTGACAGCAGTCAAGCAAACCTGAACTTCATTGGCCCTACAAAGCTTTTGTCATCTAACCAAATTTGTTGAACACCCTGTCCAATGAAACTATTGCAAAATGGTGGACAATGTTATCAGTACTGGCCATGAAGGTTTTCGTGGCTGTCCTGGTCAATTCAAGGATGTTAACAAGCTCCACTTCTACAGGTAGACCCTTTAAATTATGACGTAGGTTTTCCTATACAAATGTACAAACTTGACAGAGAATCACTCATTCTTGTAAAGGGCAACCTTGACTTATCCTTACCAGCATCTGTCAATCTCTTCACCAGCTGAGCAACAGTACTCCTCTTTTGTCCAATAGCAACATAAATGCAATAGAGCTTCTTTTCTGAAAAATATAGAGAAGGGAACATTATCATTATTATTATTAACATGTCCAGTTCACAGCTCAAAATAAGAATGCTTCTTACTGGTAACTTCCATTCATTCCATTGAATATTAATTGTGAGAATTCTGCCATACAATAATCACTTACTTTCATCTGTTCCCTCGTTAAATTTCTTCTGGTTGATGATGGTATCAATTGCAATGGCAGTTTTACTAAAATCAAACAAAGTTCATTTAATTAAAAATGGCACATAAAACAACAGACTTACATTTAAACAGGTAAATTAGGAACAGAACTTTACGCAGTAAAGGATGTACAATCGTGAAACAACAACAACTTCCCACCTTCTTCAACTGACCCCACTAAGACCACTAGCAGAGCTTACATTTTTTGTGCTAGCTTAGCCTATTTACCCTATTTAAGGTAGAAATTGAACTGACCCAGTCTGTCTGTCTCCAATGATAAGTTCTCGCTGTCCTCGTCCAATAGGAACTAAGCTATCCACAGCCTTGATGCCAGTCAACATAGGTTCATTCACAGATGTACGAGGGATGATACCGGGAGCCTTGATTCCTACACGAGCACGCTTTGTGTTTTCCAGTGTTCCCTTGCCATCGATGGGGTTACCTAAGGCATCTACCACTCTTCCCAACATTCCTTCTCCTACAGGGACATCTACAATGGCTCCTGTCCTCTTGACAACATCTCCTTCTTTGATAAGCTTGTCATTACCAAACACTACCACACCAACATTATCAGGCTCCAAGTTCAGGGCCATACCCTGCAAACAAGCACATGACCTTATTCACTTGCCACAGCTAACTAAAAATAAATTAAAACAGTTTTACGATATCATCATAATCGACTTAAAGAAAGTTTCAAAATTGGAACCTTGTTATATAACCAGATTTAGATACCTACATCTATTAGTGCTCATATAAAATAAAATTAATTTCTTTTTTTCCCACCAGGAAAGTGGCGAAAATTTAAGACGACCATGACAGAGTTCCACTGAACTTTCTACTGATATCATCATAATCGACTTAAAGAAAGTTTCAAAATTGGAACCTTGTTATATAACCAGATTTAGATACCTACATCTATTAGTGCTCATATAAAATAAAATTAATTTCTTTTTTTCCCACCACGAAAGTGGCAAAAATTTAAGACGACCATGACAGAGTTCCACTGAACTTTCTACAACAAAGAAGTTTCATTGGGCACCCAAGAGTCTACTTACACAAAATTGCTTCTCATGTTCATCGCTGTATTTCTCACAGAACAATTTAGACATGCAGCATATAAAGGCAACACCATACTGAAACTGCGATATTAAGGCCAATAAATTGATGACAAGCGTCATGAATTTTCTTGACATTCTGACAGTGATGTGAGGACCTTCTGATACTGGCACATGAAAAGGTATGTAATTCCAACACGAAATATACCCAACCTCCCCCCCCCCCCCCTCTCCCCCCAAAAATTGACAGCCCCATTGATTTCCAGATGTTTCAGTAGAGATTAAAAAGACACAGTAGCCTGTCAGTGTTACCTTGAGACCACTTGAAAACTCCACCATCTCTTCAGCCTGGATATTTTTAAGGCCATAGACACGGGCAATTCCATCACCAATAGACAGCACACGGCCAGTTTCTTCTAGTTCAGCTTTTGGAGCAGATCCTAAAATTCTTTGTTCCAGTATAGAGGAAACCTCAGCAGTCCCTATAATGCAAAATATACTGTCATGTAAACAACACAAAATATCCTTGTTATAAACAAAAACATTGATTACCACCAAACCTAATGGCTTGTAAACTTACAAAGTTACAGCTATTCAAGAAAGTATGATCATAAGAACCTACTTAACTACTACAAATCTTGTTTCATACTTCATTCCCCCAAATAATCATTCTTTCAAAAAAGAAATTTATCATAAATTAAAAACCTGTTCAGCAAATATGAACTTATTGTTAGGTATGTTCTCTATTTGATTTCTCACAAAATTACTGGTTAAAAAACTGAACAAAATTATTTGTTGCTAGGTACAGTTATTCCCTGGCATAAAGCATTGAGAGTACATGTTACTCATGAAAACAACACAACTTACCAGCACTTGCAAAGTTTGGACTCGAAGATACTATATTTCTTACAGCAACTGTAACAGCACCAAGAGATCCTTGATAGATCTGGGTGGAAGATATACACATTACCCTTTAAACTTTTATTCCAAATTCCCCAATTACACCTCAGCAACGTTCAAATTTACTCAAAAACTTGGCAAAGTCAACTTTGATCAGTGAATGATTACAACTGCAGAATCTTCTTCCCATCTATAGTGGTACTTTTACCAAATATTAGGAATAAATTTACCTCAACTTTCTAATAGGCATCTACAAGCCCTTGTGTTAAGGTCTGGTTTCTTTGTGATTGCCTACACAGGGTGAGAGGTGGGAGGGTCCCCTACCCCTAACAGAATTGTGGAGCCATTTTCCCCTCATCTCTGCCAAAGGTCAGTGGACTGGCTGGGCCACCAAGTCAAAACGAGGAAGCCTGGGTATGACTCACAAACAGAGGGATAAAATCCATTCATGGATACCACTGGAATGTTCATCAACGTTTATGTTATGGAAAAACAAACTTGAAACCTGAAAATCTTCATTACTGATTTCATTATGCGAAGGAAAATGCGCCATATAGCCGGGATAACATCCATGTACGTCGCTCATGATAACCGGTACACCCCTCGATATTGAAATATGTTGGCGTTCTTATGCATTAATAAACCAAAAAATCAAACTGAAAACAACAACGTGGCTTTCTCAATTCCAACTTCTTTAACCGCACGCAATTTTTAAACGATATCTCCAAAACATCTTTCCGCTTTCTTCAAGAAACTTTAGAACTAATCAGCCGCTTCAATGGTGCAACCTGGCCGCCTTATTATACAAGCTAGATTTGTACATTGCAATATGAATGCGGACAGTATATAACCGTAAGAAAACTTGACTAGCTTACCTGGGGTGTTCTCCTCGCTAGAGTTCTTGTTAAGACGGACGTCAGTCGTGAAGAAAGCATGATTAGTTCGTATATCTTTCCGGCGACTGTCCACGCTGCTCCCACCGCTACAGAGAGAAGATCGTATCACGTGATACAGAAAATGGACCAAAGGGCATCCTGGGTAATTTGTTGTTAGTATCCGCTGGTATCAGTGTCCGTCGTTTCGAAGTTTTGACCGAGTACGGTGAGTTGCCTTGTTTATTTGTCTTTTACCGGGTATTGCGTTAAGTTTATATGTTTTAAAGTATCTTAGCTGTGCTTTCAAAACACGCAACGTTTAAGTGTAGTTTTCGGCCAACTGTTACATTTTTCTTTGTTTTCAATCAAATCGCGGCGAATTGTCTGTTTACACGTGCGATCGAACGTGGATTGAAACTCAGCGCAAGCAACTCAGATGAATTTTCGATATTCAGTTCTTGGTTACTGAAGGACGAACGATTTAGAAACTTAGAGAAAACAGATTTGCAACTGAAGGTTCCTGCAGAACACTACATATACCACGAGGGAAAAAATATGCAAATTAGTTTGAGGGTAAATTGAATTCGAGGGGGTGGAGGTGGGAATACAAAGGGAAAGGTGACTGAGAAGTGTGAATGAGGACGTAATCTGATGCCTCCCCCCCCCCCCACCACAATGCCCTGAGGGGCCCTCCTGGCTCTTCAGTTCCCATTATTTGAAACACTTCAGTACCTCCCTGGGGATTTATCCATAATAGCACTTGCCCCATCTAGGGACCACTAGTGTGGCTAGACTTAGTGAGAGCTGATAGAACTGAAAGTTTCTTCCTAAAAAGTAGCTCCCTGGGGATTTATCCATAATAGCACTTGTCTCCTCTAGAGACCACTAGTGCAGCTAGACTTAGTGAGAGCTGATAGAACTGAAAGTTTCTTCCTAAAAATATTCAGGTCTCACTTGGGTTATGAACCTATGGATGGAGCTCGACAGGAGTTGCAAAAAAAAGTCTTGTTTCCCCTCCCATCTCTACAACAACCCCTCCAATCCTCACACTTCCACTTTCTCCATGCGTTCTTGCTTATACATGTTTTGCATCCCACCTATTTACAAGCATGCCTACTTATTACAGTCCACTAATCTCATCAGCTGAAATATCACGTCATCACCTTATTTTACTTTCCTTTTAGTGTCTTGGTTTCTCTTTGCACTGAACACCAAATTACAAGAAAGCTTCAAATATGCCCGAAGTAACAGTCCTTGATTATGGAGCAGGGAATATCCGAAGCCTTGTCAATGCTTTGAAACTCCTTGGGTATAGTGTAACCTTTGTAAAAGAAGCTGGAGATATTCTAAGAGCTGAAGGACTAATTTTCCCAGGTGTTGGAGCATTTGGAAGTGCTATGGCTCTCCTTGAACGCAGTGGTTTTGTTGAACCACTCAAGACCTACATTCAACAAGACAGGCCTTACTTAGGAATTTGTCTTGGTCTTCAGACCTTATGTAAGGGAAGTGAAGAGTCCCCTGGAACAGAAGGCTTATCTCTAATACCTGCAACTGTATCACACTTCAACAAGGCAAAAGGTCTTGCTGTTCCTCATATGGGATGGAATGGACTTAAAATTCACAAGGGATCTGATCTTTTTCCGACTGGTTTCTCCAGTGAAGAAAAGGTATACTTTGTTCACTCTTATGCTTTACATTTAGAAAGCAAAGAGCTGGATGATTGGGTTCTTGCCACTACTGACTACGGAGAGGAGTTTGTCAGCATTGTGCAGAAAGGAAACATTGTTGCCACTCAGTTTCACCCTGAAAAAAGTGGCAGTTTGGGAATAAAAATAATTAAGAACTTCTTGAATAACTTTCCCATCGGTAACAAGCCTGTTACCATTCCATGTGAACTGCCAGTTGTCAATGAATTCACTCAGCTTGGTTGTCGTGTAATTGCTTGTCTTGATGTCCGAAACAATGACCAAGGTGACCTGGTAGTGACTAAAGGCGAACAGTATGATGTGAGAGAACAGTTTATCATGGAGAGTAATCAACCTGCCGCTAAACCAAAAGGTGCTGTGAGAAACCTGGGCAAACCTGTTGAGCTGGCACGCCGGTACTACAAGGAAGGAGCAGATGAAATAGTGTTTTTGAATATCACAAGCTTCAAAAACTGTCCACTTAACGATCTTCCAATGTTAGAGGTTCTTCGTCAAGCGTCTGAGAATATTTTTGTTCCCTTGACTGTTGGAGGTGGAATTCGTGACATGCAGGTGCCGGGCAATAACAGTGACCCCTCCACAATAAAGCATCACACTGCTGTTGAAGTAGCAGCTGAATACTTCAAATCTGGTAATTTGAACTTGTTTTAATCATGAGACTATGTAACTAAATCTTAGTTATTTACAAAATACATAACAAATTGACAGCTCTAATTTTCAACTTATGGCCAATTGCATTACCACACAATTGGCCATTAACTAGCTAACAATAACATTATTGCCATTTTGTGCCACGTGGGAACTTTTATTCCCTGACAAAAAAACAATGATGACTACATTAAAAGTTCTAAAGCACTCAGGCTTATAGGTCAGTGGGTCATTGCACAATGGTTCTTGAAAGCATATGAACCATTTCTTAGGGTGCATTTCTTCAGGAAAATCCAAGATTGGATTCTTAAATCCAAACATAAATTTTGCGATTCTTTATGAAACAGATTTATCTAAGATCACATGAATCATGTCACATCAAAGGAACTGAAGAATCCTTGACACACCATGATCTGAGTGATCTTGGATTAATCTGTTCAGTAAAGAAATGCAAAATCTGTTTTGGGATTTAAGATTACTTTAGACCTTCAAGGGCCTATTTTGTACCAAATTCAAGACTTCTACTTTATCTGAATTTTGTAAAAAAATTATTTTAAAAACTTAAAACGCAAACGAGTTATCCACAATTTCGTAAAAATTTAAAACAAGTCAATGAACCTCAAACTGTGATAAGCCAATTAAAATGTGTCAGCCTTTGAGTTGCGGCAACTGATCTCGTCCGCGGAGTCTTATTTCGCTTCTTTTGTTTATCCCTTACATCGTGCAATTTCTCGCACAGAAATCTGCACTTTTGTGGATTGTTTTCATCTCTTAAGTGATAGACTAGGCAATTTTGCACGGTCTTCACGTTCCCACATTTGAACGGAAGCACAAATCGCAAGGATACGCAAGCGAATGTTTTGTCAATTGGTTTAGCGAAGTTGATTGCCGCAGAATTACCGACAAATTTAATCGCTGATATCTAACAAAACAGCTTCTCTTAATGCTCCTTTCCTCTGCTTCGAAGAGTGTTTTTCCATATTCTAGTAAAACAAACAGGCCAATGAAATATGCGTTTAGAATTTTTTAAAAACGTGTAAATATCCTCACTCGACTCGGTAGGCCTGTTTTAGGCTATTCCGGTATCATTCCTCATTTTTCCCTTGTCCTTCTTTACCATTTATCTGCTGATTCGTTTTATAAGCTGCTGAATGTTTTCACGGCAGACTTCGTTACTCCCGATGTAAGATATAAAGATGTACTGTAGATGTAAACATTGCACATTCATTCCTGGGAAGCATCACTGTAGCCCACCGGGGAGTTTAAAGCTGCGTTTCACTGGTTGGTAGCATGGCCACATTCACAACCGCTTCAGTGAGGCGCAAAAACTGTGAATTTCTTTCAAGGCTGAAAACTCAAGGGTTATTTTTGCGTGAATTACCTTTATTCAAATGAATTAACAGGGTATGTAGATTTATCGGATTTAAACAAAACTTGGCCAAAATCTTTGTCAGATATTAGCGCACCAAACGGTGTGAGGCTTTTGCAAAAATCGAAATATTTTTCCTGTGACGTCCCATTGAGTAACAGCAGTCAGAAAATTTTCTATTGTCCAACTTTAAAAGGGATTTCCTAAGCAACCAATAGAAATATCAAAAAAGCCTGACACACTTTGTTAGCCCATCAACTTCTGATTGATAATGTCCAGTCAGTTTGGATGTCCGCGGTAACACAAAGACTGGTAATTTGGTTTAGCAAGTATGGTCATTTTTGCATTTAAAGGCTTGCGTGTGCCTATCAAAACAAAAGTAGAAAAACATATTGCTATTTGTGGAATCTACAGTTTCTTAGCTTTACAATGATACATAGTTTACTGTGGTTTTCTTTAAAGCAGCATGTAAAGAAAGCATTTTCTGGAAGGCACCCCTGAAGGTCTACAGTAACCTTAAGAATCCAACCTTAGATTTTCCTAACAAAAAGCACTGCAGCATTAGCAGCCATGCTTCATAGATTAGTATTTACCATTCTTAAAACCGTTTTGTGTTATTCCACATTGGCGGCTGCAAAGGAGACTAGACAGTATGAATGGAGTATAGTCAAACCTACTTTTGGAATGCCCCATTATTACAGGCAGTGTTTCAGGCTCTTACTTGCCAACATACATTTTCTCTTAAGTTACCCTGGTACTTCTGTCTGTTTACATATTATTAGTGTTGTATGAGAAATGAATGGAGACCAGTAATTAGAATTTGGATGTTGACATCCAACTATTAAATTATTCCCACAGGAGCAGACAAGGTATCCATTGGCAGTGATGCAGTGTATGCAGCAGAGAACCACATTTCATCTGGTGGGGTCATGACAGGCAAAACTTCCATTGAAACAATAGCTTCTGCATATGGTCAGCAAGCAGTAGTGATCTCTGTGGACCCAAAGAGAGTGTATGTTACATCCCCTGATGCTGTGCAGCATCATGTCATCAAAACAAAATACCCTGGTCCAGGAGGTGAGGAATTCTGTTGGTACCAATGTACAGTGAAAGGCGGGCGGGAGACACGAGATATTGGAGTGTATGAAATGGTGCAGGCATGTGAAGCTCTTGGTGCTGGAGAGATTATGCTCAACAGTATCGACAAAGATGGGTAAGGGCTTGATACAGCATTTAGTTTGTCACTTTGTGGTAAACGTACTCTTAATCAATTATAATCCTAACTTACTGTTCAAACCATGAATTGAGAAATTGCAACACACACAATAATCATTTAGTAAACAACTTATTGCCCTTCGAGTTCAATATGTACCCCAATTTTGTTTCCTTTAAACTTGTTCTTTGTGCTAGCAGATTTTTCAGCCAATAAGAATTGAAAGATAAAAAGTATTGTCAATGGACATTTCGATGCGTCAAGCATCATTCTCAAGACTGAGGTCATTAATGCTAATGTCAAAGTTGTTGTCTAGGAGTCGAGTTTGAAATGTATGGCACTACTGTTTTAACAAGCAACTCATTATCCTAATAAGAACTGAGAATTGTCATTAATACAGATGACTAATAATAATTTAATCTCTCTATATTAGGACCAATAATGGATATGACCTTGAATTGGTTTCCATGGTGAAGGCAGCTGTTGGTATCCCTGTGATTGCCTCTAGTGGTGCTGGTCATGTTACTCACTTTTCCGAGGTGTTCCAGACTGCCCATGCAGATGCTGTGCTTGCTGCTGGAATATTCCATCGAAATACTGTTTCTATCACTGATGTTAAAAAGCACTTACTAAGTGAAGGAATTCCAGTCAGGATGGATACAGAAAATTGAAAACCTTCCACCAGTATATGGTTGCATTCTCGTGTACAGAAGTAATGCACTCATAGTTCCAGATCAGTTTTAAAGGGAAGGTGTCAAGGATTTCTGGGTTCTTGTAGTCAAACTTATCAGGTTCACCCGAGACCCCTTTCCTATTTGGAATTCTGATATGTAAAAGAAAAATTCTTGGTAAAACTAGTTATTATTTAATTAATAATAAGCTTATCTGTAACAAAATTCTTCATCTTGATTGGTTCTCTGCGTGCCTAGGTGCACAGTGACATGGGTGTCCAATTACAGGTATTCAATTTCAACTTTTTGTAATATTTGGATACCTGTAATTGGATTCCTATGCCATTCAAACGTCAATTACATGAGTTTAATAGCTTCCCTCTTAATGTTGCCTATAGTTTTTAGAACTTACAGAAAACACAACTGACTTTTTCACTCAAAAGGAGTTCTCAAAGGCAATAATCTCAAAATTTGATATTGATATGAGTAATTACAAACTGAACCTGATGTTGTACAATTCAGGGAGAAATTGTAGATAGTCATTTTGAGAGACATTGCTTTAAAATGTGAAACTGAAAAGCTTCCAACACGTATCAATTCTCAAATGTCATAGGTATGCCTCTGAACTATAGCTTATTTAGCAGGTCTTAGTACGTAGTTTGATGTGAAACAAGTCTTGCATTCCATGTGCATCTCAAAAAAGAAATTGGAAAATAATGGGGGCGGTCAACCATGCCTTAGATAGAAGGGGGTCACAATTTTGTGCCTTCAATGAGCAGATCTTTAGAAGGCAATTTTTGTGGCAAAAATTCATAGAAATCTCTCAAATATTCACAAAGTTATGACATTGTGTGCCAAATGGTAAACCAGACACTGCAGTAAGATTTTCAAGATCCAGGTGATTGAGATCTCCTCCACCCACTATCAGGCCTTCAGGATTTAGTTCCAAAATATCACCATGATATCAGTCAAATAATCAGTTAGCTCATTCTCTGCATGGGTAGTTTTTGGCAGGTGATAAACACCACACATAAGCATTTTATGGCCAGAAGGAAGATCAATGTGAAGTTTCTGTACTGTACCCGAGACCTTCACATTTTATGCAATGCTATGACAATAGCATCTTGTATGTTAATATTTATGAACAGAAGTTCCAGGTGTTTTAGTATCTAAAAACCTTACCTCTAAAATGTTACCTCTGAATTATATTTACCTTGTCACCCTTTTAGAAAAGGAAGAAGCTATACTTAAGAAATACAGTTCAAACATGTGGAAGTCAAGATATAGCTGTTTTTAATTCTTCCAAAATGTATCCTAGTTTCTAGCTAGCTTCTGAAACCAACTACAATTACATAGTTACATAGAAAATGATAGGACTCATAGACATTCATATTAAATAAAGTAATACCGGTATGTAATATAATTACAGTTATTCATCACCACAATAATTAAATGCTGAATAAAATATCCTTGTAAATTATATTTCTGTGTGAAAGTGGGTTGATTGCTTTTTGGAGATAGGACTTAAAGCAACTTTCCTTTTGTTTATACATATGCCTCCGATTGCTCAAGCTTCACTCTCTCAAACTCATTAATAATTCATTAACTTGAAGTTAAAACAAAGAAAATCACAACCATGACGGAAGTTTGGATACTCGGTCTTAATTAGCATAGATTTTGACGATTTCACTTCTCCATGTACTCCTTAGTTTTTGTTTCAATTGAGAAGACATCAAACACTTGAGACAGTGTTTCATCGGCTATCCAAACACCTTGAATTTCATCAAAAATACTCTGCTGCACATCGTATTTTCAACTCTCTTCTCAGTGTTTGGATATCCCAATGAAACACTGTCTCCCATGTTTGATGTATTACTTGCACAACTTCTGGAAGAGGAATTGGTTGACATCATTCCTGAGTCAACCCCTAGCCTTGTAATTGTTGTTTTATTGTGTTCCTAATGGAACAAACAAACCAGGAAAAAATCTTGGAGAAATATTGTTCCCCTACACTGTAAGTATTTCCCCATTTCGGTTCATATGGAACACTTTCATTGCAGAAGCAAATATTATTTCCAAGAAAAAATTATTTCTGAATTTTTTGCTTGTTATGCTCACAAGATAGGGAGATAGAGTTAGTCCGTCAATTCCTCAAGGAACTAAACACTCCTAGTCAGAGCTCAACATTGCAACCCCTGGGGTTGCCAATGTGACCGATTCTTTTCACTGGCGACTAACTTTTCATGCTTTTCACTGAAATACTTTTGCTGGCGACTCAATCTGAAAACTTAGTGGCCACCTGGCCCCAAGGTTTTTTCCAGAAAGTTGAGCCCTGCTGGTAGTTCTTTAGGAAATAATAATGATCATGGGTAACTTGTGAAGGACTAAGCTAGACAGCTAGTCTGAAGCACTGCTTACACTGAAGAGCTGCCAGACATGTAGTACTATTTCCAAGACATGTTCTATTAGAAAAACCTAATATACAAAAATTTTTACATTATCTTTTTCTTTGAAAGCACTCTCACACATAAACACAGAAATCAACTTTTTTTTCTGACATATCAGAAAACAAGTTACATCATGGGCAACCACTCCAGGAACCCAAGAAGTCCTGTTTACTTGTTCAACTGGGAAATGCCTAAAGCAAACAGTAATTTCCACATTATCCACATTCCATTAACGTAACATAAATATAATTAATTTTGCTCCATCTTTAAGCATTAGTATTCGCTGCAAATTTACATCCTTCAAAAGTCAAGAAATTTAACTGGAACATTTAATTCTTCAAAGGCAAACTGGATTTCTGTCATCTGCCTCTGTTTACAATCAGTAGAAAATTAATGGTTTTAAGCATTGATAAAATTGAAAATATGAAAATAAATTTATTATGTCACAACATGCAAAAAAATGCCACATACAATAACATAAGTTGGTGTTCCTTCTTCAGCCAAGGAAGCAATGTTTTATGTCCAGAACAGTTCCATGCCTGCATGTGAAAGTGGTTTCTACATTTGTCTAAGAATTTTATTAATTTTTCTTTACTGTGAAACTCAGAAAACAATGAACACCAGAAATATTTATGGAATTTTACTGACTAACAAGGAAAAAGCCAACTAAAGGTGAGAAAAAAATCCAAACAACCTGTAGTAATTAGTTCGTGGTTTTGAGGTTTGTTTGGGTGTCCTGAACTTTATCGTGATTGGTCAGTGTACAATTGACCTGGCAGAATCAAATCAAAGTGTTCACAGTTTTCTGAGTTTCACAGTATCAGGATATGCCATTTTATATTAAAAATTATCAGTCTACTTGTCAAAATAAAGTTAAGAAATTTATCATTTTATGCTGTTGGCTGCATTACAGACTTCACAACTTTAACTTGACTGTTTCTTGTATTTTATACATGTATACTAAGTTATTTTAATTGTTAATATGTCATCAGCTAATTGTTTGGTTGTGTAACTTTTTCAGGTGATTTGCAGCTCTCTGAGTTATGTTTAATGCTGCATGAATTGCATTTAAGCCAGGTTCCTCCATCAGTGATAAGCCACAGAGTCCAAAATATGTGTGCAGGGCATCTGAAAACAAATAAAACAAAAATATGGAACATCCGTGGACTTGCTTGACAAAAAAAAACTTTTAAGTACCCTCAACCCCTGTGTTACAACATTTATCATGATCACCTTTGTCGTACCCAAAATTGAATCAGGTAACATCATTCTGTCAAGATCAAACTACAAAACGAAAATTTCTGTGTTGGAGTATGTCGAATCCTTTTCCATTTTGCCAAAATCTACTGAAAAAGAAATGCTCATTTTCATACAAAAATGGAAAAGCTGATTGCTCTGTCTCAAGATAAATGCTGAAAATATTGGCAAGTTTCACACTGATAACACAGCCAGCGCTAAAGAGACCTTGCATATTAATGTCTTTGAATGGCTGTTATATACATTTTACTACAGGAAATCATAATTATACAGCTAACTATCACTTGTGATGAATGGAAACCAGCATGCGACAATTTCTCTAACAAATTTCATCTGTGGAATATGTTTACCTGGGTGGTTACCAGGCCACTTGCTAAAGCCACCTGTCACTGTTGCTTGGGTTGACATGAGATAATCCCGATTGGCTGGGAAATCCACACACGAGAATGCACCAAGCAGCTAAATAAAGACAAATTATCAATCATTGTATAACAACATGCATCTTGTTGAGAATCTGTTAGAAGGATAGAAAACAGATCCTCACTTTGATGTTATTAGCACAACATTTTCACCAACATGGAGCTAGTCTATCAAAGATTACCTTGTGACATTTTGTTCTATATTATCTCCAACACCCATTTACACACCTGGTAAATGGACTAAATGTTGTTTTGAGATCTGGCTTGCAACAGGCATCTATTCAATCTCAAGACCGATTTATAGCGTACACTAACAAAATAATACAACTGTATAGCATCATTTTACAAATTCAAAATTTAGATATGCAGCTTTTTTTTTCCACATGATAGCCGGATTTGGCTAACATGTTGTTGCCACTCAATTCGGATCATGTCATGATTCATTTGGGAGGTTGCAATTGTCCTGTTTCTACAGACTTCCATGCAATCAGTTGCATTTGACTTATTATACAATTGTAACCTCCCAAATGAATCATCACATGATCTGAATTGGGTGACAGCAAGGATTTAAACATGTTAGGCAAATTCGTCAATTCAAATCAACGTCAACAGCCTTGAAAAAATACAAACAAATGCAGGAAAAAGGGTTGGCTTTCTAAATCCTCATAAAATTAGTAAATTCAGCAAGATGTTCAGTTTTTGCAATAAACACGTCTACACTGTTTACATCCCTTACTTCTAATGAAGCTCCTAGCCAAAATGAGTAACAGGTATCAACTGGCTTGTTAGGACGCCCTTGAAAACCAGACTTCTGACGAAACAGACACCACTTTTTTATTTGTTCCAGTTCATTTGCCTCAAAGCAAGATTCCAGACGATTCATCAAGACAAGTGACGCTAATGCACAGAATGTTGATCCACCTTAAATAGAAAAGAGAGCAAGATATCATCAAAAACAAGAAGCATGAAGGTGCCTTGCACACTAAAACAAGGCCTTAAAGTTTATAACTGTTTAATCTTAATTTGTGAAAGCAGTCACACACCTCAGACGTCTGGTTTTGTATAATTCAAAGCCAACTATGTAAGAACTTCCCCACAACAAAATGTCTCGATTTAGTCTTGCATGAATCGCCAATTCAGTGAACTTTGCTAATTATCTTGTGGTTGCAGTTATCCTTAGTCTGTTTCATGTTATGTTACTACATAAAGTACAGTTTATTTGGATTTAAAATAAATTACTGTCATGCAGTGACAATCAGGCCTCCTACTAATTATAAGATGTCATTGATAGTACTGTGGTTATGTTATGTAGAACAACATTCTTGGCAAGGTTTCCAACGTTTTTCTTGGGTAAATGATGAGTAGGTTCTTAGCTGAATCAGTAACGGGAACAAGTAAAAACATAGGGTGAATCACCACCCACCCTACCCCATTAAAAAATGCTTGCAGAGTACAAACCAGGTTCGGTTGTGACCAATTAAAATAAAACTAACCATGAGCTTCCAAGCTTGGTCCTTGGCCAAATCCTGAGTCATATGACTAACAAGAAGAAAACAAGTGATAAGTTAATAAAGATGGTAAATTTTAAGCTCGGTAATGAAATGTGAAGGTGAATTAATCAACATGACACGAGCGTGGGACAAAGAAATATTCTGAGTCCCCGACAGGAATCGAACCCATGACCTCCCGAACACTGGGCGGGCGCTTTAGAACCATAATAATATTGACAAGTCAAGACACATACAGCTGTACCTAATATACATGTTGTGACTCAAAATCCCTTGGTACAATTTGGTATGTTTTGCTGTTTGTTCTGGTAATAAATTACAATACACCATAACAATGCAACATACCAAATTGTACCAGGTAAAATTGAACCACAACATATATCTGGCAACTCTCATGCCTTAGAGGCATGTATCATGCCTGCAGGTCAAGAACTTTGATCTCATGCCCACTCATGCCAGCTACCAACCAAAATCTTTTCCATGCAGCTGAAATATTTGAGCTGTTTACAGCCCTAATCAACCCACTTTTGAAAAATATTTCAATGCCAAGCAATGGGAAAAAAAGAAAAAAATCCATGTACATGGGACAATGCACTTCCCAATTCTTTAATTTTCAAGGGAAAACTTAGTCTCCTTCGCAGTTGTTATTAGGGTTATCACACAATGCTTCTCCCCAACCTTAATAGTACCTACAAGGGAGACTAGGGACAACTCTGACAACAGCATTATGTTGGGTGAAAAACATCCTGGGACTGGGACTGAATAATGATCAAAACAACCTAGGAAATCTTCAGAACATTCTTGGAATGCATAATGAACTAAAAAAAGAGTTTATTACCCTACTTTTCTTGATGTACTGAACAACACGAGGAATATCCACACCACTCCAGTCATTTAAAATGTAGCTAATACAACAAGCACAGTAGATAAACCGCATATCATTCTCACTGCCATCTGTAGTGGGTTGGAAGCTGTAAAACAGTAACAATGCGTTGTCAATGAGATACATGCTCATGACCATAAAACTGATCTGAGATATAGGTTGTTGGTTGGGTGATACACATGAAAAATCATTCCAATTTCATATAAAATGATGCAGAAGGCAAGCTCATATTCTCTCACTGGATAACACTATCCACTGGATAAATCACTATCCACTGGATAACTGTTAACAAAACAAACCACACTATCTGCTGGATAGTGATTTATCTGGTGGATAGTGTTATCCAGCTTTTGAACAACTGGGACCTGCCATTTTCACATGGGGTGCCCACCCCAGGCCATCTCCTAAATCCTAGCTGACGATATAAAAACAGGTCAAAGATGATTTTTACCCTAAAAACCCAAATTGCTTTACAGGACTACCAGCAGCTGCCAGGGATTTGATATGGCATGTATGTCTGATAGCACACTCAAATTGTTCCGACAACTTCTTCAAATTCTGACCTGCCATCAGGAAGCTGTAATGTCTTTAAGGCTTCAATAATAGCTGGTCTGTTGACTCGTGATAAATCATCTCCTAAGATAAGCAGGCTGGCTAAAGCTGTGTATGTCATGGCGATATGGCTGCAGTCATACTCACATGCACCCTTTAAAGAAAAACAACTTTAACGGTTACATTAAACCTTCAGCTCCAAGCAAAAAACTTAATGAAATAGAAGGAATTCAGTCTATGAAAGAGAGATGCTGCAGACGCTTGTTGACATATAATGGGAAAAGCAAGCACTCTGAGAGAATACAAAGGAACCAAATGTGATGATTCCAGGCCATAAAAAAATAGCATTTTTTTAAATGACCAGAAACCAGAAAATGGTCAGAAAAACATGAAGGATTACTTTTTATTTTGGCTATCATCAATTCAAACCAAATGCTAAAAAGAGTATTCCACAGGTTTGAAGAACACTGTAATATCACAATATAAGATTAGAATTACCTAAAAATACAGTATGAAAAATTGGCCAATACCGCAATGATGCAAACCCCAACATCCCCTCCATTGTAAAGTTACAACATTGCAATTTAAATTTCACTCAAAATAAGTTGGCACTTGTTAAATACTGCATAATTATAGATTTGTCATCTACCTGTAAAAGTTGCCTGTTACGGGCTGTTGTGGATGATCCACGGAACCCACATCTTAGCATACTTGCATTATCTGAAATAAGTAACAGATTTGGAGCTCTTATTTTCAAAATAATTCCACAGTCCTGTAATATATATCAGACCTAAGTTTAACAAATTACATTGAACTACTTACTAGATTTGTCTGGAAGCTTTTGGTTGGAGTAAAACCATTCAATAATATCTTTTTTGTCTTTTTCTACTAAGTGAAGTGAATTTAAAATATCAAGACCAGAGAGTGCAAAAAATGCCACAGTCACCCTGTAATAAGACACAAAAAAATCACACATTTAAACCTGAATAGATTATGAAATTACATCAGCCTTCAGGTGATTTCGTAATTTCCTATAGGATGTAAGGCCCTTTTAGGCCTGGGGGGATGGGGTACTCCTTATAATGGTCTATACAGTGAGGCTGCACCCGAAAGGGCTACCTGTTTCAGGCTCCAGGTATATAAAAGGGAAGGGATTTCACAATTTGAGGTATATGAAAGGGTAGGGAAATCTGTCATTTAGTTATCTTAAACGGCCTTTTATTAAAATATTTTGAACAGACACAAATTACAGCTGTATCATTTCATTTATTAGACACTACATGAAAATATGAGGCACAGTGGCCTCATGGTTAGTCTGCTCATCTCCGGATCGAGCAGTCTGGGTTTGAGCCCTGGCCGGGGACATTACATTGTGTTCTTTATAAAGATTATAATTATTGTTTAATTTATACATTTGTAGATATTTTTGCTTGTATACAACCGAGTAGAATTTACCATATAAATAAAGTGATCTATCTATCTGTCTGTCTGTCTGTCTGTCTGTCTGTCTGTCT
>Ga0126339_10000875_pt1 | contig 18751 bp, 12 predicted proteins | sample OrbTmetagenome_2_FD_92532 | JGI IMG/M metagenome (GOLD analysis project Ga0126339, IMG submission 92532) | Coral microbial communities from Petempiche,Puerto Morelos, Mexico - Orbicella T R C metagenome | ecosystem: Host-associated > Invertebrates > Cnidaria > Coral | place: Petempiche,Puerto...
TACAAAGAAATATTTCTGGTCACAACATCAAGATTAACATAAACAAGACTCAGTTCTTTCCGTACTTCAGGATACTTAGCAAAGGAAGAGCAAGGCAAGTCCAGATCCCTCCACCCATGAATGGAGAGTGCAGAAGCTGTTTGAAGGCAAAATCAGCAGGCACAGGAGTCCTACTCTCGGGATCCACCATACGTAACAGAATTAGTCCTGTTGCAATCACACCTGTATTCATTCCAAAGTCAGCGATTGCTCTCTCAAACCTGTCAACAAAAAGAAATTCAGAGTAACTGCCAAGACAAACAGTTGCCAGTCCTGTCACTTGATTTGAGTTTGGCAAAATTGTCATGGTCATAATGTACTGATCAAAACAGATTACTCTCTTTTGTTGCCCAGGGTAGAGAGAGGGAAAACTCCTCATTTTCACAGACTTAATAGACACAGGAATATGAGGGTATATGTGGTTGGGATAGGGGTGTATGTGCACACGCTTGTCCTTTAAGACACCAATGACAAGGAAATGCTGCAGAGCAAGACAAACAGCATTATTGGTTTTCCTCTAACATACCAGTGATTGGGTAAGAGAAGTCTTGACAAACAGCCTAACATGATGAAGTTCCAGATAAAACCACACACGCACAGGATTAGGAGAGGAGCAATGTCGACAGCAACAGCAGAGACATCTACCGTAGCCACAGCTGAAGTTATGAGGAAATCTAATGAAGAGGATGCTATCCTTTCCATAAGAGATGCATCAATCAATTCATTAATGCTCTGGATTCTCTCAATGATAAGCTGAAAGGGAAGACATTCACTAAGATTAAAAGACTATCTACAGTCATAGCTACCGAAAAAGGTAAAGGTAGAGTCTGCATACAAGCCAAGTGGTGCTTATCTCTGGTTTCCACAGCATGAAGCAACTAGGGATATTTCTACTCCCCCCCTGGATGGGATGCTAGTCCATTGCAGGGTTACCCCCAGCATTAAATTCACCGGTACCCATTTACACACCTGGGTGGAGAGAGGCACTGTGAGAGTAAAGCGTCTTGCCCAGCACCACAACACAATGACCCCAGCCAGGGCTTGAACCCGGACCACTCAGTCCAGAGAGGAGTACACTAACCATGAAGCCACTGTGCCTTGACAAAGCTACAGAACTGATGTAAAAATTTTACTGATTGATTGGTTGGTCGGTTGTTTCAGTTTGATGGTAAAACAATGTAAACTCATCTCCTAACCTGAATAATAATACCTCCAGCCATACACAGTGGAAACAGGGGTATGCCAGAGAGAAAGTTAAGATCCTTGAGCTTCTGTGAAGTGCTTTCAATTGCAATCAGTCCCTGCTTTAATCCATAACCAATCAACATAGCTATTCCCAGTACTGCCAGGTGAAATGCCAGCACGTCTATAGAACTTGCTCTAACTGTTTGAACTCCAGCTGAGGGCCGACTGCCAACTGCATATACACCCCTTGGAAAATGTGAAAGAAGACTTAGGTAAGGCAGACAAGTATACGACTGGGTGGAAAATTAGTTATAACCTAGTTGTACAGTAGAACTCTGAAAAAAAACAAAGTGCCTTGAAGGTGCTGGGGAAGTATGAATATTTAATAGCAACCAGGCTTTTAGCCAGTATTTGAAAAGTGGGCGTCCAAAATGTGCTAATATTATGTTCTGCTCAAACGAACAATTATTTATTATGAAAAATAAAACAATTTTCTTTAATAAGTGGCTGTCCACAGGATACCTGCACACCCATCTGGCTAAAAGCCTGATAGCAATGGGGGCTTATTTGTTCTGGGGGCCCATGCAGTCATGGAGACACACTTGTGTGTTAGAGTTTAAAGAAAAGGATGTTATCTATACCAACCTAATGGATATCTTGACCTCCTGAGCTGTGTCAATCCTCTCCCTCTTCACCCATCCCCTGTGAGTGGCAATGTTAACTAACATTACACCACAAATGACTGAAAAAACAAGTCCCAGAGTTGCACTGGCCAAACCAAAGTCTCCGCCATTAGGAAATCCAAGCTGTGGAACAAAACAATCTAGTGTGAGATCTGATCAGTGGATAACTGAGTGTTCTTGGACATCATTCTGTTCTGGGAAGTGAACAAATTTCCGAGAACATAGCTCAAGGAAAACTGTGAGCTTTAAGGAACAGATAATGTTGAAGGACAAATATCCAAGCACTTTTCCTGCCAAATGGAGGCCATTATGAACACTATCCTTCAAATATTTTTTGCAACACATGCAGTTTGGAAAATTAGGGAAAATCACTTGGCTATACTCCCCAGTTTTTGCTGGGGCATATTCAGTCACATGATGTGTTTAGACCAATTGCACACAAGCGCAAACATTTGATGGATGATAAAGTTAATTATCTCATCATGGTAACTTACTGCTTTGTATGTTGGCGTGAGTCCTCCAGCAGTCCCATGACCACCTGCAAACCCCACAGGAAGAACAGTAGCGAATAAAGGACTGACACCAAAAGCAGGAATCTGCAAACAATGGGACCTGGTAACTAATTCATCCAATGGTGCAATACAAGAAGAATGTGGCTAAAATTACCATTGGTGCACTTTATCAATCAATGCATTTTTTATTCCTTTTCATTGACAGAAAGCCCACCACATGACCTGCAAATAACTGCCTACAAATAATGGTCTGCTCTTGCAAAATACCATCCAAATGTGGTTTGTTGCAAAAAATATCCAGTGCTCATGTGCATTGTAACCATGCTCTTGTGTGAAAAATGACAGATCACTTCCCTGAGCTGTCAGAGAATTATTTAAATATGAAAACAAACTTGGTGAATGAATGATAAAACAATTATTGGACTCAGTTTCTGCACAATATTGTCATTTGTCAGTGTCTCATAGATTAATTATTTGCCTCAATCAGCCTTCAGCTTCAGCAAATAATTGATCCACTAGCCACTGACAAATCACAATATTTTGCTCAGCCTTGTCCAACAATTATTGTTAAGTATGCATGCTTTCTCAGTATAGAACAACTGGCTATTCCAAAAAGTTCATTATACAAGTAGGGAAATTATCATAGGAGAAATGTGGTGATGACCACTAGGGTAGCAAGGAGTCCTTACCAACAGAGCACCAGTCACAACAAGTGCGACAATCCATTGTCCCCAGGCAATAAGCATGCCATACATAAGCTGTGGTCCTGCCTGCTTCCATATCACTGCCACATTAGGAATCTGGGTACCAAGAAACAATGATGAGAACACAATATTGATGAGGAATCCTGCCAGGTTGTACCTAGGGAGAAAGAAAGAGAAATATAGCTCATGTTGGCCAGCTACTGCAACCTTGGATAGAATGTGTTCGAAAATGCGCAAAAACATGAAATTATAAGTGTAATACCTACAGACTACATGAGAATAAGTGTCAGCACCCCATTCCTCCTTTCAATGTTGGAAAACGGTAAAATGCAAGCTTGCGTTAGATGCAAGTGTTTTGTCAACATTGCACAGGGGAGGGTAGGGGCAAAAGACATAAAGAATTAATTTTTCCGACCCTGTTGACCAAGAAGGCCTTGATCTGAGACAGTGCAAGGCACTTTGTGTACTATGCACACTGAGAATCAGCAACAAAGTGATGGGGGCAGAAGAATGGGGTTACCAAACCTCATGTTTACACCATTATATGTAAGGCCCATAAGCAGTCAACTCTCATCCCTCTCTCAGCCAGCAGAAATCAAGAGACAGTGGGCTCTGGCAACTGGTCTGAATTTCAATCTTTTAAAAGAAAAGTATATTATTTCAGGCCATAAAGGAAAGTAATTATTAGGGTCCCTTGCATGTGATGTACTTCTAGCCTTACTTTTTCCACAAATTAAAATCAAGGTGCACGAGTACTTCAAAGCGCATGACAGCGAAAAACATCTGTTGATAGGCAATTTCACGACAAGAAAAAACAATCTGGAAATTGTGTAATTAATGTTCGTGGAACGATTAAATTTTGAAATTTAAATCTTAACTTAAATGTCTTATTATCCTGATTTTCGTCGTGACAAGGTAGTAAAAACCTTAGCTTAATGGCAGTACTTCGCAATTTCCGCCCAAGAATTCCCGATTGAAAAGCTGAATTGCGATTTCATCACTGGGTTTCTCTATGTAAATGTTCACCAAAACCAGTATTTAGGGGGTGTTATGTCTTTATTTACATACACTTAAGCTTACACATCTCGCTTCTTAGCTAATACACACAACAAAAAAATACATACCATCCTCTGGTGAAATTTAATGCGATAAATTTAGAAACATCTTTGTTGAGGCTGGCTACTTGCAGTACAATCAAACCCAGAATCCCGCCAATGACGGAGGCAGGTAGGTAAAGCTTCTGGAAGATCCATACGTACAGGCGAAGGAACTTCCCCAAAACAAGAAGAAAGCACAGCCAACAAAAAGATGCCACCGCTGAATAGGCCATAGGTATTTTTGGCTCCTCACAAAGCCCGGCATCGTTAAAAACATAGCCTGCACTGCAAAAACAAGAACTTGCATTCGCGGTCCCAGTGCAGACACCTCCTGGTCCGCATGAATTCGTCACAGACGCATTGCAGGTCATGGTGTCAAGAAAGTAGTTTGACTTGTAAAATAAAAAATAATTTAAGGAAGAGAGCACCAAACGATTCTCGGACAAATACCGTCAAAAGATCAACAAACGCTTCCCATATCTTGTTTATTCTCGTCCCGTTAGAGGACGAAAGCGCTGCGAGGTACCAACCGGGCCGCCAAGCGTGGCACAGGTCAATATTTTGATTGACGGGCTAATCTGTTGATAAGATTGAAGTGAGTGGGTTTCGAAAAGGGACTTTAATATGCATATTAAAGAAAAACAATAAAAGCTTCTATGGACGTCTGTTTTTGAAAATCAAACAAAATTAGCGTTGTAAGAGTGAAATAATTCATCTGCTTGAACCTCGTCATGGAAACGCATGCGAGTCAGATTAAAAAGAGACTTAATGAAGGTCTTAGGACGGGAAGTGGGAGTTGGGGGATGGGGAGCAGTGCGGGTATTATAGCTCATAAGTGGCAAGCTCGTGTCTGAAGAAAGTCGAAGAATTATTTTAACATTTTTTTTAGTTTATCTTATTCTGTCCCAGCTTGAATCTAGAGGCTTAGCTGGAATTCAGAATAGGAGAGAATAAGATGAGTGACAAACTTTTTATTTAGACATCGACCTTTGCTAAAGTCGGAATAAAAACAAATTAAAAGCTATGTTTAATTTTGTCAAAAATAGCTAAATTTGCACTTTTGAACTATTTAATTTTACTTAATTCAGTATAGCTCTTGAGCGTTCAAAAATGAACACGAGCGACTCCATTCACTTCCCTCAAATGTTTTAGCGCGCGCTCCTAGCAGCCCCGCAACGACAGGGAATTGGTTGGCGTGTTTTGGCGAATACTACAATTATTCCACGAGCGCGCGGAGAGCGCGCGTTAGATACGAGATGGTAGATAGCCAACGACGCGCTTATCGCCGAGTTGGCTATAATCATCTCATATCCAACAAGCGTGAGTGGAATAACTGTTTTATTAAAAACGCCCCCAAAATTATAGAGAACTAGACTGAAATAAAAACGCCCCAGAGATTCACGCGTACGCTTACCATATTTGTAGAGCATGGTATAATTAAACAATTATTCACCGAAGTGGAGGTAAATATCCATCACTTTCACCGACATTGAGGTAAATAGTTGTTTTAGTATATAACACACAAGCTGAATAATTAGCGGACCAAAACTGACGTTATTTTATGTGTGGCAAGCGGTCGCAAATTTTAAAATCTCTCGCGCCGGCTGCTTGGAGGTGAATAGCACTTGCTAATCACCTCGAAGTTAACCAGAGCGCGCGAAAAGCACTATTCACTTGTGTGGTATATACTAATTGCTCATAACCCATGATGGCTAAGCCAAAGAAAACTCTCGAATTGCATTATCCAATGATCCAGTTTTTAATAAACACATTTATACCGACGGAAAAAGGGAAGGTCAACCTCAATACCCAGCTACCTCGGCGAGGGAATTTGAAATAATCGTACATAAATAACAGCGAACTGTCTTTCTAAGAAATGACAAAGTTGGCTCGGGGCTGAGGAAGGTAGGCAGACACTGGGTCCGAGCTGACTTTCTTAAACTTTCGATAGTTGACTCACCTACCATATCATGCGCATTCTTCAAAAGATGGCACGTGAGAGGGCAACCTCCGAACATGGACAACTTTTATCCATATAAACAGGCCCTCAATTGGTACTTAAAAACAGTCCAGTCAGCAAGTATTAACAGAAAATTTATTCTTTGACACAACAAACAGACCAAACCCAAACCCAGCTGCAAAGTGATGGCAAATAAATCCAATCCGAACGAAGCGCCTTTTCTTGCGACCAAGCTCTATTCGAGTTCGTTAACAGCGCGCTTGATGTAGCGCGCCTTGTAACACTGCGTCGCTGCGACGTAACGAAACGTTATGCAACAAGCGTAACTCAAGCCGCTCAGGCGGGAACGTTAGCTTTACCACAGGTACACCAGTGATAAAACCTACAGTGAAGAACTACCTGCCGAGGGTAAAAACTAGGAAGAAATGGTGTTCAGGTTCTATGTGAACCATCCTGACTATCGACAAATACCGGACAAATTAATAGCTGGGTTACCTGGGGTTGCTCAGGAGAAAGAAAATAAGAACTGGAGTAAAGACAAGGACCAAAATCTGGACGATATCCCAAAATCACATAGTTTCTACTTAACTTGGACGAGAAATGGCTACATAAAGACTAAAACTCTAAATATTTTAACTACAATACGTAATTCCGGGAAGAGAGCAAGATCTAACCTATATTACCAACCAAACAATATTCTACACAAGTTTAAAAAAAATATTGAAAATTTCTTTTAACTCTGCAATTCAGTAGAAAAGAAAGAAGCTAGAACACTTCCAGGTCAATTTTGATTGCACTCACTAACCCTTCCCAGCATTCTCTCTTAGCCGACCTGATCCAGACTCGTACCCAGTCTTTATTTATTTGGTTCTAGGGTGTGTGAACTCTGCCAGGTGTGACTGCTGATTTCTCTCTTTGCAGGCTCTCCGTAGCACTGTGTCTCAGTATGGAATTTCGCGATGAATTTCGCGATTTCGAGAGGGGACGAATATTAGGCTGATTTAGCAAGAGAACGGGAACGTCACTTGACAACGGCGCGCGCAGTACAAATACCCAAATATGGTCAAATTAGAACAGAATCCAGGTTATTCCGCGCGCCCTGCAGTCGTCATCTGACGTTCCCGTCCTGTTGCTAAATCAGCCTATTAAGTGTGAAGAAAAACGTCTCATCATCCGTGCTACCCCAGATCTCACCTCAACCGACAAATAAATAAAGACTGCCTTACTCATGTAACTGTTGCGTGACAAAACTTAGTCATTAGACTACTACAACAATGAGGCTTAGTGGAGACTACATGAGAACATCTCGCGCGAGACTTGGGTGATTGAAAGGTTCGCACCCTAAGTTCTCTTCTGTTCCAGTTATCCTCACACTCTGCCGTGTGGCTGCCTTCCTTACAGCGCCAGCTACACTTGGACAGTTTATCGTGCTGAAGTTTACAATGAGGACATGACCTGTCACTTGTAGTCTCTCTTCCGTTACTAAACGACCTTGGCGCGGGTACGCGTTTGGAATTTGAATCTACATCTGCGTCGGTTTTACCTTGATCGTGTTCTTCAGAATCGTTGTTTTGACTGTTTGCTCTTGTTCTCGGTGATCTAGGGGACCTCGGTTCTTTTCGGCCAGGAGATCTTCGCCGTACGTAGTCCGTTATTCGCGCCTGTTTATTTCTAGTGTTATCTTCCATTGCTGATGTGCTTTTAGAGCGTTTCCGTTTGACGGTCTTTCCAGTCTCCTCAAGTTCAACCACGTTTTCTGGTCTGAGCGGGTCGTTTTCTTTTCGACTCTCATCGTCAACTTCCGGTTTCACCGTTGGGTCGTCTTCACCTCCGGTCTCAGCTGTTTCCGGTTTCTTGCTGGCCTTCACTGACCGAGAGAATCGCCCGCGCGTTTCACGCGACACTGCGTCAGAATTCTGCCACTCTTCTTCAGAATTCCCAACTGTTTCTTTATCGCTTTCCTCTTTCGATTCCTTCACAGCATTTGGAAATGAAAAGTGTCGCCTCCGGCGTCTCTGTGGTTTCTCAGAGGCGCTTTGCTGATGACTGTCATGTCCCACAGTAGTTTCTTCCAACTCAGTTATCGTGTTCCGCAGTACACGCTTGGGCGCGGTGGCGCTTGTTTCACTAAAGCTTAGAGTCTTAGTCCGAGTTCGTTTTCTTCTCGTGGTTTCATTATCACTATTCGTTATGCTTTCCAGTTCTTTACTAGAGCCAGCTGCTGAATCTGCCGACTGGCTGGACGAGGAAGATTGTGTCACAAGGTGGCTGTTTCTGCGAGTTCTCCTCGCTGGTGACGAGACTAGGACCTCTTCTACAATGTTGACTACTTCATCAACAGCCCTACCCCTGCTATCAGGGTCACCATGCCCTCCCTCTGAATTGTGCTCTGTACTGGAACAGTCTCCTGAACTGCTGGAAGTACTGGAAGACTCCATCGTACTGCTTATTCTAGAGGAGAGCGACTCCGCCACGCTACCGCAGCCGCCGCCTTCACCGGCGGCAGGCAAGCTGCCGTCGCCACTGAAGTTGTCTTTACACATGGCGAGTACCCAGTGAACTGCCTCCTCGTCCATGTCGCATGACTCGTCTGTCATCACCGCGTGCTCCTGCCAGAAGACTTCCTCACGAGCCCGGTATAACTCACGGCGCATCTTTTCTCGCTTGGTAACCATGTAGCACAGGTTACGTAACTGCAAAGTGGAAAGTGTGTCTAAGTACAATACGTGCAAATATTAAACCAATAAAAGTGCAGGGTCTTGTGGGCTAAATGACCTGTTTTTCCGAATTCTTCCGGGAACAGGGCGCAAATTTAGCTGAAAAATTCTCTAGGGGGGAATCTCTAGGGGATCGAAACGTGCGGTGGTGTAGTTACTAAAATGAAACAGCAACTGTGCAAGAATTCAGTCCACAGAAAGTTCTAGCATTAATTCGTTATAATCAAAGGAACTGAAATACATTGATCAACGTATTCTATAATTTTTTAAGTGTCCCCAATTAGTAAAGAGTCTTTACCCTCGGCTATAGATTCTGACAAAGTCATTGACTGACTGACCGACTGATTGATTGATCTAGAAGTCTCACCTTCTCCAGGTTACACCTCAGTTTCACGATTCGCTCTAGCTGAGCCTGAAGATTGCTGGAAGAATTTACAGCACCCTGAAAATAACACAATAAACAATGTAACAAGTGTCCATTCAACAGGAATGAGCGGTCTCGAAGTAGTCATTTCAGAGTTTTCTTCCATCAAGCTCTAAGATTTCCACAATTTAAGGAGGCACTCATATTACGATAATTTAATTTAAATTTGATTTGAGGTTTTTATCTAAGTACGAGTATATTAGGGCACAACACCAACTATAACCAATCAAAGACCGCCAATTAGAATTCATAGTTGCACGGACCTACCTAAAATACTGTGACCTAGCACCCTTTGATAACTTCACCCACCTGTTTTCCTGACAGCTTCTCCTGTTGTTGAAGAGTTGGTGGAAGCAGAGGGACATCATCCTGAGCCTAACAGAAACAAAAGTTTGGTTTTTCTTTTTAACTCTGGTGATACGGAGGAGCAAGTGGACGCAATTTTGCAATACAGTTGAATCTCGCTATTTCGAATTCTCAGGGGAAACGAAAAAATAGTTCGAAATAGCCCCTAGGAAATAGTCGATAGAAAATGACTTAAGGGCAAATCCAGGGGAAATAGTTTTTGAGTTCGAGATAACGGGGAATTCGTAATAACCGAGTTCGAATTAGTGGGGTCCAACTGTATAAAACTTGAGTAGACTTCCTTTGGATGGCCAAAAGAACTCGCTTCTTTATCTGCAAGTGTACTAGGGTTGCCAAAACAGCCAAGCTCTAGCCTAGCGAAATACGATTGAGAACAAGGCTACAGAAACTTTCGTTAAATGGCAAACTAGTGTAAACTGAGCCCCCACTGGCGTAAAAAATTGATCTGATCGAAGCAGGTGCAATTCATTGCAAGTCAAGTGATTGCATGTAAATAATGACCAGATGAAGCCACAAGCCGACACAAGTGGCGAACTTTTATCTATTTTGCGATTAACTGGGATATACAATACCTTTCTCTTAAGCGCCCAAAACTTGTGGATCTTGGTGGCAAGTTCTTTGGGAAGGTTCAGATCTTTGACAATCTCAGCAGGGCTGACAAACTTGTAGAACTCTTCCTCCATCTGTTTCAATCTACAAAGAGCAAATGAAAAAAATACAATTTAAAATTCCGTCTGTTCGGCAAGTATTTTAAGAACTTAAAAGGGCTACATCACAGTTTGTGCATCTTGAAAAGTTAAGCCTAAATTTTTCAAGTTCGTCGTTTGTAATCCGTGTTAATCTTCTCCATCCTTAATCATCCTTGTTCCTCTATGGTTTATTTTTACCTGTTTGGAGTTTTTCTATCTTTGTAAACTACTAAGTTCAGGTTTCCTTCAATTTAAAGGTAAGTGTGTACATGGCAAAAACAACTCAAAATACCGTGACTGAGCTCCTTTTTAGTCTGACGTTTTCAAGTTTTTTCATACGGTAATCCATTTCCATCCATGACATCATTAGTTATCCTCACTTTCTACTGTGGTCCTGTCATTTGTCGAGCCCTATTCTACAAAATCAAACCATTATTGTTGGGCTCTCTGTTATCTAGCTATGATTTCTGCCTCCATTTTTAAGTTTGTCCATATTGCAATCCATTTCCATCCTAGCCATTGTTAGTCATCCTCACTTCCTACTGTAGTCCTATCATTTGTCAAGTCCTTTTCTAAAACATCAAACCATCACTGGTAGCTTTTCTTAGATCCAGCTACATTTTAGAGGTTACCTCTTTTGTCGTAAATTCTCTGCATCTTCAGCAGAAGTTGTTCCTTTATCCTCTTCCTTAGTTTTCTTACTGGGCGATCTGGACTTGTGACTATGCTTGGTACAATAACTCTGCATAAGAATAATAATGAAGTGAGTTAACAAGCCACTGAGCAAGTGCATGTTGAAAGAGAATACTTACAATGTGCCTAACACCATCTGTGGCATTATCATCCAAAACAGTCCTCATTTCAAGGCCATGTTTAAACCCACATGTTACGTGGAAAGCTGTAACACAACTTTTGACCTTCAAAGCAAAAAGCACAGAAAGAAAATGCGTTAATGTTTAGAAGAAAATTCACGGGTTATCTCCAACATATTACTACAGAGTAAATTCTTTGATTTATGGCTTGTCTCATATAAGGACTGCATGGTCCTACATCGCATTGCAAAGCTATCCTAACAAGTATGAATTGAGCAGGTGATGGGGGTTATGTCTACTCATGCTAAATGGAGGGCACATTGAAATACAGTCAAACCTCTGTAAGCAACCAGCCAAAATGTCAAGCCTAGGTGGTCGCTTACAGAAGGTGGTCGCCTACAAGAGTTTAGACATATTGGGTCCAAATTTTGCCTCATTAGAATATGATAATTGCAGACACTTGCCCTATGCACCATTCATGTGAAAAGTCAATTTCAAGAAAAAAAAAAAACACTCCGGTCCTCCCCACTAAGAAATTTGTCTGTTGTACTACCCAGGAATACAGTACTGTTACACCTTATGATTCAATTTCCTCTTTATTATCTGTCAAGTGGTTGCTAACAGGACGTTAAACACAAAAGAAAATTTCAAACTTTTAGTTCTAAAAGTGGTCGTGGTTGCTCACGTGAGGTGGTCGCTTATAAGAGATTCCAAATATAGTGATTTGACTGGGAAACTCTTGGTATTCTGCTAAACTGGTCGCTGAGGAGAGGTGGTCACTTACAAGAGGTGGTTGCAACCGGAGGTTCAACTGTAGTTGCAATATTTATAAGAAATACTTGGTGTAAACTAGACAATTTTCAAGGAAGGTATAAGGAGCTCAGCAATCACTCTGTCAGTCAGTCATTGGTTTGTACTCACTGTGCATTGGATACAGGCTCCAACCTTCTCACGGCATAATGAGCACACCAGATTCCACCTGCTGGCCTGTTAATAAACAGTGAGATGAAACAAATTTAGCCTTTACAAGACAGGGATAAGTTAGAAATCATCAAAAGGAATATTTCCTCAATCAAAGGTAATGTTTTTAACTTACAGGAATATTTTCAATCCTTGTGACAGGTTCCATCTTGGGAACATTTCCAAATCCAACTTCAGGAATCCACAGAGCACAACTGACATGAACCCAGCCCTTGCCATTTCTAAACACATTTTGACCAAAAGTTAATCAGGGTATAAACAAAGATGATACACATACTCAAATGATACAGAGGAACTCAATGGAAGATAATGGTATCCCAAGTTTTCAAACCACCAATGGAAATGAACATTGGTTAGAAAAAGCAGGTAGATTGGTATAACAAGGGTAAAATTACAGTGTTTGACTAAGGGAGGGAATCGACTTTTGGTTCAAGTTACCAGGAGGTTTGAAAAATCAGGATTTCTTAGCAGGGCTGTGCTATAGAAGTCACCAGGTACCACAGGCGACTGACTTTTGCCTTTGGGCGACTGGAAAAACTCGTAATTTTTCTTACAGAGTACATCACAGCCTTGCTTTGTACGGTCTAGTTAACAGTCCAATTGGACTCAGTATAAAATTTCCCATTCCTGTCTCTGTAAACAGGCTTTCTTTTGATCAACCACATGGTTTTCCTACACAAGTTAACTGAGAGTTTTTTTTGAAGGCTAATGTTCCTGTTAGTGAGCAAACACATGAGCTACAGCAGTAAAACATGAGCATTAGCGGCATGAAAATCAAACCCCGGACTTAAAAAGCAACAGATAATACAAAACTGGCTTTGAATACATACAATCTTCACAACTTACTTAGTCCTTTTCATTGCACCACCAGAAAGAGGGCATAGAACACAGGGAGAATTTTTGATGCCCTTACGACATGGATGACAAAGCCAGCTACCAGCTGGAATGTTCTGGATGCCATAACAGGCCTGGTGAACACAGATGTCACAGGCATCACAGAACACCATCTCATTGGTTTCCTCGCTATCAGGCTGTAAAAACAGAGAACACATACATGGAGCAGTTGTTTTAAAAATCTTGATTAAAGAACTCATAGAGCACAGGGAATCAGGATCACTATTATACAGTGCTAAAGATTTTAGATGACAAGTGACAGGAACCAATACCAATAACAGTGTTGAAAGTATATATGATTTCCAACTGATGGGATTGTGTTCAAGATAGCTGGGCTCTATTGTTTGTTTGTATGTTTGTTGTTGTTGTTGGCGATGGGGCAAGGAGGGGGGAGGGGGGGTTCAGCCCAAATCTAACAACCCAGTACCTTCCAGAGCTTCTGGTAGTAATCTTGACAGAAATGAACCAAAAAATTACTTCTCCTTATTTCTATTAATACAATTACTTACAGTACAAAGTATATACAAAGAACTTACAGATTGGCAGACATCACAGCACACATCCTCATCATATTCTATACTAAGGCCTTCTTGAGTGACTATAGCATGCCCCATGTTGTCATAACACTAGGATAAAATTCACATTCATTATCACAAAAGTTGACTTCAAGTATCTGGCTTTAGCGATACAAAAGATCTACTTGAGCTGACTTGAAGAGTAGAATACTTCAGTTAAGTCTCCTAAGATCATGGTTTTCTGATTTTTTTTTTTGTACCATAGCTGTCTCTGTTAGCTAAATGTTGGGATAATTTTTAATAATTTGGGATAATTTTTGTGAGATTTCAGCTGTAGTTTACAAGAATTTAAACTAATAGCACCTCATCAATAATTTCTTTCTCTAACAACTGCATGACTGTGCATTCTTCTAATCGGAAGATACCTTGTTTTCAATGTACGCCAGAGCCTTTTCCAAAACAGCCTCTTCTAACTCCATCAAACCCTTGTTTTGCTGTGACTTGTTTAAACTTGTAAGCCACTCCACATCCATTCTTCCTAAGTCATAGGGACACTTAGAACCTGGTGGTCTTCCTCTGGCTTTAGTTGGAGTACTAAGGAATTTGCTTGGCCTGTTGAAAACAGCACAAGAATGATCCACACATAAACGTGTACAAAAAAAACAACAACAAAATAATGTCCTGCATTGCAGACAATTTACTATTACAAACACATAGCTAAAAACAAAGAAATACAAGAAAACAAACAAAGTCTTATTCATCTTTACATATGTAGCTAAAAGTAATTTGCAGAAATGACTTTCTGATTCACTTACAGTCAAACTCACAACACCGAACAACATCGAACATAAAATATGTCTGGAATGTTTATTGTGTATAACCAATCATGAGTGAGATCATCAATCACAGAAACCACAGAAAACTGATGTATTGCATTGATCACGGAACTATAAATATAGTTTTGGTTTTTGCTTTGTCCCAAGATACACTGTCTGTCTTTACATATTACTGAAAGTCTAAATAATTGTATTGAGAACTACATCCAGTACTTAGTTTGAGGGATTTTGGAAAACAAGAATCCTGCTGATGTGTACAGTTACCAAAGTGAAGCGAGGTTTCACTAACCCTGGTATCATCTTTGGTTAAACTAGGGACTCAATTTATTTTAGCAAATAATTACAATCCCTTGGGCCTGGTGATTTGGTGATCTAAACACCTGGAAATGTTGATGACGATAAATGCAAATGTTTGCTAATTTTGGAATTAGTTGTAGCAAAGAGTAAACACCTAAATTTTACGCTGACCCTTCTCAAAGTAAATTTGCACTTGATTCACATATTACAAAATATAATGGAGACTTCCATTTTCATCAATATCACTCATCGCTTTTTGTCATTATCTAAATAATGAAACAAAATAATGATAGCACTGATTTGGATCATTCGCGCTTGAGTGATTCAACGGCCCCCAGTCGCATTGTCCCGGCACATTGCTTTGTGAAAATAGTTTTTTCATGTTAAAAATATCCCAAACCCTCTTTGCTAGTGTTCAAATAGCTTGTACACAGCAATGAATTATCTAATGTCTTGTATAACCGAAATGGAGGATAAATTTTGAGACCTTTTGAAACAAAACAAATCTGTTCTGTGACCGATGGAAACTCATCAGTACACCTTCACCTTCCCTTTATGGGATATGATGTCATATTCTTGTAGAGGATCCTAAAAGATGCCCTCATCCAAAAGATTAGCTCTGAATTGCAATTCCTGATAAAGATATAAGGGATCAAAGTTTGATAGCATCCCATACAAACCCTTCAAAATTTGTTTCAGTTTCTTCAGTTTAGAACTGACTCAAAATTAGAGAGATTTATATGGAGCTGTACCAAATTTTCATCCTTTATATTTCGGCTGGGAATTACAATTAAGAGGTAATTTTTGGCAAGGACCCTTTTTTAGGGATGCTCTATTTGAAAATGGTGCCAAATCCCATAATTTCTCAAATTTAATTTTTTGTGACGTCACACTTTAGGACTCTATAAACATTCCAGACATATTTCAGGTGTTCATGATTTTGTGAGTTTGACTGTAACATCTAAGAAACATGGCAAACATATCAACTTTTATCCCTTTATTAGTGAAAGTTACTATTTTTGTTTCGGGATTGGGAGAAGTTACATACAGTTTAAAGTTCACTGTCCTCTTGAACAATGGTTCCACTGGTCTGTATATAGAGAAAAGACAAAATCACATTAGTGACTTTCAAAGCTCAAATGATCAACAACCACACGGAAAAACAAGTAATCAAGGATAAATCACTCACCTGAAAGATGGTTGAAAAACACCTTCTGGATTAACAGGTACCTGAAACAAAGGAAAAAGATATTATGTTCAAAAGAAATCACAAACAAAACTTGATTTTGTATGGTTTGGGTTAAGTTTATTATACCAGGAACCGAAGACAACTGCTTCTGGAAAAACGGATAATTTCTTTTTTAAGAGAATTGCGTCTCATCAAATGTACAGAATTGTGTCTCTTCGGATGTAACTTTGATTGCAGTTCTCCAAAACACGTCACTGAAAGCTTTAATTGTTGATTCAAAAAATTATTTCTACATGTACATGTAGAAGTTGTCAAGTTACACAATGTAGAAATCTTTGACAATAACAATTGTACTGAGAATAACAAACAAACAAAAAATCAAATCAAATAGGAGATATTACCTTTATGTACTAGTTACCAAACTCCTGTTACAAACATTTAGAGAAATGCATTGAATGAGGTGAAAAGAATTCATTTTGAGGAGTTACATTACCTGTACTCCCCGCTCCCATTCCTGTCTCCACTGATCTGTGATAGTTATGTAGTTCTCTGGACTTAAATTCTGATGGTCTGGTAATTTCATGGCACTAATCAAATCAGTGCGAAATATCTGAAATGGTAACAAATAACAAAGGCAAAATTAAATACATGTAGATCATTAAGCATCTGTTTGTTTACTTACTCAGGTTCTGAAAACAATCACATGCACACCTGCAGGGCTCACAATAACTTGAATTCCAGCTTGCCCTGGGCAAGTCTTAGCCTACTTTTTTTTATTTCGACAACTTCCTTGGACTCTTGACCATCCAAGTGAACATGAAAAGTCACTTGCCTGTAACAGGGGGGCACTTTTTTCTAGCAATGCATCTGGAGAGTTTTATTTCATTTAGCCCATACTTGCAGACTCTTGCTGTGATACTAAACAATTTTCAAACAACTCTCATCTTTCAACTCCCAGCAGCTCTTGAGATGAAAGTTACCACTTGCCTAGGAAAGTTTTGATATCCACTTTAGAAGTGTAAATGGCACACTTTTGGTGCATTAGTTTACCTCATTCAAACTGATCAAGGGCCCTATAAAGTTTTCATCACTATGAAAATTACACTCTCATTTAATTAAGAACTGCATGTTCAGAAATGCAATTAATCTACAACTTACCTCTGCAGGTTTGCGACCCTCAAGAGAAAAACTGGCAGGAGATGGAGGACGAGAAGATCCTGTGAAAGAAATAAAATTATTGATATCATGTTAACTGGTGGCAAAGGTAACTAAGCCATGTACATGTACTCTTTTCTCCATCAAAAGAGAAAACTACAAAGCAATGCACAAGGTTTAAGAATTAATTTTATTTAAGGCTCACCTTTAATCTCATCAGCAATAATTGAATTCAGCAGCCTGTTTAATAGCAGAGACAGCCATAAGCTTAATATGTCGATAATGAAAATTGTAAATACACAGACACTGTTTTTTCCTTCCATTTTTTGTTCACTTTTCAGTGAGACATTTTGTCAGAAGTATTAAGGGACATAAAAATTGATTGGATACAAGCTTTCAAAACCATAATCACCCTTTCACGTCTCCTTGCTTGGCTTTCTTGCTTGCTTTTTTATCTAAATCCACTTCATCATCTTCTAAGAAGAAAAGTAATGTATGTACAACATAAATAACCTTTCTGTTATACAGGCTGGTGTATACATCTAAACATTATTTACAAAATGGTTAGAACCAACAAGTATATGATTGTGTTCAGTCAGTGGCTTAGTTATAAGGACTGGGCACTGGGCGAAGTGACCAGCTTAAAGGCCAATTTTATCCATACGATTTAACGATCTTCAAGAAACTTTTTCTTACAAAGAAGTTCAGTTCAAAAAGATTTGCTTGCCCTTAAAAATCAATAACCTTCCTGCTAAAATTGTGGAAAACCATAATAAACCAGCTGGTTAAGTGTAATTGACAGAGTGAGGGTAATCCTGAAATGGATTACTACTGCAGACTGACATTTCTATAACTTGAGTGGAAGTCATCTTCAGTCAGTCACCAATGGCAGGCCTTTTCATGATTACCCTCAAACAGATGATCACTGTCACAAAGCAAACAAAGTCTTACTCATTGTTACATAGCTAAGAATAATTTGTAGAAATGAATATCTGATTTTTGATTCACTTAACATCATGAAATTGAAGAGAGAAAAGCAAAACTAGTGTGAACAACCCCCTTCAAGGAATATTAAAAATCATGAGCTGAAATCAAGAAAATTCAAGCAGTTAAAGATATTCAGGCTTTTTTCTCACTACCCTTTGAAAAAACCTGATGCTCTGTCCCGACACTAAATATATGCTAGAGGCCACAACAGTAGACCCGTCATTAAAAAAAAAAACGAACAAGACACCCTGGAGTGACCAGCATGGAACTCTACCTCAATAAATCAGTACATAATCAGTCACACAGGTGTGGAGAGTTCAGCACATGATCACCAAAGAGCTATATTTTCTTGGTATATAACAAAATACTACCTAGAACTATTTAGAAATGCACTAAATATATTTGAACAATACTTGTAAATTGATACTAGATCGTATAGTGTAACGCAATCAACGAAACTGAAGGAGGAAATGAGAGGAGATTACGCTCAGATGGAACTCCTACGACGCTAGACCTTTAAACCCTGATTATATGCCGTGTCGAAGACACTGAAAGTAACAATTTCATTTGACAAAGTTATGGCGGCTATGTATGACCTTCACATACTTCACTTAGGGAATATATAGCCGTATAATCAAGTCTATAATTTCGATTATGTACTGCCTCCAGGAAATTACGCAAGTCGCATAATTTGATTCACAACATCCGA